>ODAI013596888.1_pt1 | contig 19940 bp, 20 predicted proteins | sample 1539321 | NCBI WGS metagenome assembly ODAI01 (sample SAMN02144231, study PRJEB22623) | gut metagenome | biome: sheep rumen | host: Ovis aries | place: New Zealand
AAGAATAATGAAGTTGGTAATGATGTCCACAGCAATTACCTTAAGATACGTTACAAAAGGAAGTTTGAAGGCATCGAAAGTCACCTCCGAGAAACGACCCGCCATCAAGCCGAGGGCAAGATTGGACAGACCGACACTGACAATGGTTTTCAAAATGCCGCCCAACATACTACCAAACCCGACAAAATAATTACCCGAACTGACTGTTGGTGCAATATTTCTCATTGTTTCCCAGTCACCCCTACTGATAGCCTCAGCAAGAGCTTGAGTAGATTCATAATCATAACTGAAGGCAGGAGTCGAGAAGTGTCCCAAGCTGCCAGCAAGCATACCAGTCAACAGATAGATAACAGCGATGAGTAGGCCATATCTTTTTGCATATTCCCAAGCTGTGTTGAGTGCATTACCAATGTTTAATGAATAATTTTCCATGAGTCTTATTATTTGAATTATTAATGTATTCTTTTTTTGTGTTGGCGAATTAAGTGTTCCTTCACTTGTTGACTACTCAATATGCAACTGCCTGTCTTTCAGTTGGTGCACTGTGCTTTCCAACTCCCCCCAAGCCGCATCCAATTGCTCCAAGGTTTCTTTGCCTTCGTCGGTCAGCACATAATACTTTCGAGGAGGTCCTTGTGTGCTTTCCTGCCATTCATAACCCAGCAAACCGTCATTCTTCAGTCGGGTGAGCAGCGGATACAGCGTGCCCTCCACCACCAACAGGTTTGCCTCCTTCAGACGTTTGATGATGTCCGAAGTGTAGTATGCTTTCTCGCTGAGCAACAGCATGATGCAGTACTCCAGCATACCCTTTCGCATCTGCGATTTTGCATTATCCACATTCATCTTTCTGACCTTTTTAGATGTTAGTAATTTGCATTTTCGCTGCAAAGATAGGTAAAACATAAATACCTTGCAATACATAGTACCATATTTTAACACGATTTAACAAAGAAGGTGGTAAAAAACAACAAGGTTCACGAATGAAACGACTGAAAAGATTAGGAAAAACTCAAAAATGTTTGCTGGTTCAGAATATATTGGTTACCTTTGCACCGACTGTAAAGGAAACCTATAAAAAAGGATAAATATGAAGAAAATAGCATTGTTTTTTGCATGCTTACTGATTGGTGGCATAGCATTGGCTCAGAGTCATTGGGTAGGTACTTGGGGTACAGCCCCACAATTGGTCGAGAACCACAATAATCCTCCTTCACCTGGATTGGGCAACAATTCGTTGCGCCAGATTGTGCAGGTGTCTATCGGTGGTGAACGTGTGCGCCTGAAGCTGACCAATGAGTTCAGTGCGGGCACTACTCAGATCAAGGCTGTGGAACTGGCCATCGCCAAGACTGCGGGTAGCAGCAGCGAGATAGACGAAAGTTCAACAGTGAGCCTGACCTTCGACGGAAAGGCTGGTGTGACCATGCCTGCAAAGGGCAAGGCTGTGTCTGACCCTGTGGACTTCAAGATTGGGCCGCGAGAGAATGTGGCCATCACCATCCATTACGGTTCGGCATCATCGACCAGTGTGAGTGGGCATCCCGGTTCGCGTACAACATCTTATTTGAAGTCGGGCAACACCACGAACTTCAGCAATGCTACGAAGACCGACCATTGGTACAACATCTTGGCACTCGAAGTCGAAGCACCTGAAGAAGCTGGAGCTGTAGCCATTCTGGGTAATTCTATCACCGACGGGCGTGGCTCTACCACCAACCAGCAGAATCGCTGGGCAGATGTGCTCTCACGCCGTCTGCTGGCTAACGAGCCAACCAGTCAGGTGGGTGTTCTCAATATGGGTATCGGTGGCAACTGTGTGTTGGGTGGAGGCTTAGGTCCCACGGGGTCGAGCCGCTACCAGCGTGACCTCTTGGGGCAGGAAGGTGTGAAATGGATTATCCTTTTCGAAGCGGTTAACGACTTGGGCGGCGCACAGAACGGTGTGCAGACAGCCAAGCGCATCATCGATGTCTATAAGCAGATTATCCGTGAAGCTCATGCGAAAGGCATCTATGTCTTTGGTGCCACCATCACTCCGTTCAAGGGAAATAACTATTACTCGGCCGACCACGAGAAGGGACGTTCTACTATCAACCGGTGGATTCGTACCACGCAGATGCTCGACGGTGTGATTGACTTCGATGAGGCTGTGCGCAATCCACAAGACCCCGAGGCCATGCAGTCGCAATTCCTTTTCGAAAACGACTGGCTGCACCTCAATGCGAAAGGCTATGAGACGATGGGCGAATGCATCGACTTGAATCTGTTCACCAAGACCGACCCTGTGTCAGAGGTGGAAGATGAGGAGGAACCCTACGATAACAATGCCCTGTGGATGGAGGCTGAAGACCTGCCAACCACGGTGTCAGGCACAGCATTCCAATTGGAAGAGGACCAGGCAGCATCGAAGGGAAAGTATCTGGAGACCGTGGCACCGACATCTACCGTTACACCTACCGACAGTGCCTATATTCTTGCCGTCCCTTTCACGGTGTCGGCTGCCGACACCTATTATATTTATGCGCGTGTGTTGTGTCCCACGTGGGATGATGACAGCTATTTTGTGAGTGTTGATGGTGCCCTGACCAACAGCTTTGTCAATGGTCTGCAAACTCCATCATGGGAGTGGAAGGAACTCTATCACGGCAACCTGATGGCGGGTATGCACACGCTCTATATCGGAGGCCGTGAAGACGGGGCTTGTCTTGATAAACTCTGCATCACAACCAATCCAGAACCGCCATCGGGTATGGGTGGTACTGCTACACCGTCTTCCATTGCTCCACAGTCGGTTCACATTCCATCAGCAGCACCTTTTGAGACCTACTCCCTCAGTGGCGTGCGACTGACAACCCTGCCGACCGCAGGTATATTCATTGAAGTGTGTCGTGCTGACGATGGCACCATCTTTTCCCGTAAGGTTGTTGTAAAGCCCTGAGCTGTTTGGACCGATATTTATAAATCGGCGAAAAAGAGAAAATGTTTTTGAATTTCGCTGATTTTTAAACACGTGATTTGTTCAAAATAGAACAGACCGTCCCCCTTGTGCTCATTCCCCCCAAAGTGGTGAGTTGAGTGGGTGGGAGAGAAAGTCGTTGAGCTTTGTGGCAAATGTGGGAAAGAGGTGGGTTGCCCGCCCTTGGTGCTGAAGGTAGGGGTTGATGTAGCGTTTTTTTGAAAGAATTACTTTGGCTTCGGGGTGCAGGCTGTCCACTTGAATGGTGTGAAGGGAACAATAATGCAACCACTCGCTATGTGCTTCAGGGTCTTGCTCTAAGTGCTCAATGACTTGGGCCTCTGTCTGATACAAGTTCTCCAAGCTGATAACACCTCGTTCAATTTGCTTTTTCAGCAGTTCGGCTAACGTCTGCATGGCGAAACGGTCTTCGTCTGCAATGTAGATGTAGGAAGTGCGGAGAGCGGCTTGGGAAAAAGCTTCGGCAGCTTCGGCATGTTGAAACATCAGTTCGTCTGCGCCTTCCTCGTTTTCGCCAATGGTGAGGTCTTCGTACCAGGCTTTGACAGCAGTGTGTGGTGCAATGCGGTAGTTGACAATGTTGGAGAGGGTATATTCCAGTCGGTCGGCTGACAGGCGTGGTGAATCGTTGTCGGCAATAGGGTATTGGTGATAGTCAGCTACTTCGTCAAGTGAGAAACCTAACGCTTGGAGTTCGGCCATAATTTCTTCTGATTGGCTGATGATGTCCATTGTTCCTCTTTCTGTCGATTCTTGCTTGATGTGATCTCCATTCAAGAAGTCCACCACATGTGCAAAGGTGGGAGTGGCTATGTCGTGAAGCAGGGCGGCTACGGTTTGGCGGGCATTGTGGGTGAAATGCCAAACAATGAGGGCGCAGCCGATGCTGTGTTGAAGTCGGGAGTATTTGTTCAGCCCAACAAACATGGGGAAAGATGTGTATTCGCAACCACAGTGCATGCCTACATCGCTTAGTCGCTGCATGGCTGGTGCTGCTGCGATAGTGCTGATGAAGGGTGGAATGTCGGTATGGTAGGTCTGCCACATGAATGCTATACTTTAGGTTGTGATGAGATGATACTCACAAAAAATAAAGCAAAGGTGCCTTCATTGGTGGCCTGAATAGAAAGGCAGTGAGGCGGCTTGGGCCAACGTAATGTCGGCCAATGTGTCGTTGTCTGCCAAATCTCCGTTAATGGTGTGGTAGAAATTCTTCAGGCCAGGTCGGCCTTCTCCATTCTTCAGAATGTGGACGATGCAGAGGCTTTGCACGCCGATGTTGGCTGAGAGGATGTCTAGATCGGTGATGGCCAGTTGGGACAAGGCCAATTGGAGTGCGTCGTCGTAATTGTCTGCAATGAAATGCTCCACATCGGCCAAGGTTTCAAAACCGAACTTCCTTAACACTCTCAGGTAGGGGAGTAGAGGGGTGGGGACAATTTCTGCTTGATTGACAGCGGCTATGCTTTGGTTCAGACGGTCGAATGGCTTCATCGCCAAATATTGGCGGAATGTGTTTTCGTTGAGTGCCACTTCGTTCAGCTTGCCTGATGTAACCAGATTTTGCATGTTTCGTTGATATTCGGAAACTTTTGAGCGAAGACGGCTAAATTCGTCATCGGCTAGTTCGAGCATTCCGGCCAGGCGGCTGAGTTGGCGTAAGTATTCTATGGGTATCTTCACATCGCTTTTGTAGCCTATGTCGTGTTCCATTGTTGACCAAACATGTTGCAGTGCTGTCCGCATTTGTATCTCAAAGCGGTACTCGTTGATGTTGGGCATTGTTGGGTCATGGAACAGGCTTTGGGGAATGCGGCAAATGTAGTGCAGGGAATTGTAGCCGAAGCTGTTGAGCTGATGTTTGCGTTTGTCCACCGACTCTTTCCAATCGATGTCGAAGGTGTGTCGGGCAATGGCTGCCACCTTTTCCACATCGTCGGTGTAGAAGGTGATGATGCGCATGCCCATTATATCGGTGATGTCTGAAAGAGTTTTGTATTTAGCCCCTTTCAATTCCAGTTTTCCAGCAAGCGATGCTTCTGTCTTGATGCGATGTTCGATGGAAGTGACATAAAGTCCATTTTCTTGGAGTGCTTTCTGTAGTTGCTCGCTGGCAATCTGCTCTATGCGCTGATAGGTGCTGAGCCGTTCTCGGTATTGTTGAAGAAGTTCCTCCCCGTGTGTATCTAAATTGTATGTCATGCTTGTAGTATTATAGTTGAAAAGTTTTGACAAAGGTACGATTAAGTAAATTAAAAAGCAAAGGAAATGGAGTTTTCCTTTGCTTTTTTGGGTGAAACATGTCAACGCGGACTTAAAAAGAAGATGTGCGGTGCAAAATGTCCGCAGTTTTTTGTATGTTTGTGATTAGAACATTTCTTCTACCATGTGATAGGTTCGGGCTTGATGGGTTCGCCCATTTCTGATTTTTCGGCATCGTCGCCATCCAGTTTGAAGAGCATGAACTGCGGATTGGCTGCGGTGCATGGAGTCCACGCTCCGTCTTCCTTTCCGTTTGGATTGCTATATTTGGCAAAGTTGGTCCAAGCGGTGAGCATCTTCTCCGAAAGGTCCCAGTCGCCTTGTGTCCAGGGGCGCCAGCAGTGCTTCAGCGACTTGAACACGAACCAGAGGTCGGAAGAGTGGAAAGCACCTTTCAGGCGGGCTGTCACTTCGGGATGTGAACCATCGTCGGGGAGCGGACGGGCAAATTCGTATGCCCAAGCCTTGCCACCCTGACTTTCACGCACTTTGCAGAACTCGGCGATGCCTGGCCCCATGTCGCCCATGTCGTTCAGCGTGTAGCCTATCATGTAAGGCACATCGGCAATGGAACCCTCGCGAGTGGCTTCGTCGAAACTTTTCAGGCTGACATAACCATCCACAATGGGACGTCCTTGCAGAAATACGTCGTCCTTGGTCACCGTGTTGTAAAAGTAACCTGCCGTGTAGAGCACTTCGGTCGAAGCCTGACGCAGTTTCTGGAGGTCGGTCAGTCCTGCCCAGTCCATCACCTTCTTTGTTTCAGCCTCCGACTCTTGCAGAGTGGGGTTGTAAGTGAAGAATCGGTTCATCGGGGTGGCAGGTTTGGCTTCTTCGCCTTCTTTGGCTGGAATATTGATGCCTCCGCCACTCATGATGACGGCTTTGTGGAACAAGCCTCGTGCCAATGGCGATTCGCACAGCGTTCTTACACTTCCAGCTCCGGCACTCTGCCCAAAGATGGTTACGTTGTCTGGGTCGCCCCCAAACTGAGCAATGTTGGCTTTAATCCATTTGAGCGACTGAATCTGGTCGAGGATGCCGTAATTGCCGCTGACGTGATGAGGACTTTCGGCCGAAAGCTCGGGGTGGGTCATGAAGCCGAAAATGCCCAAACGGTAGTTGATGCTCACAAGCACCACATCCTTGCTGGCCCATTCCTGCCCATCAAATTCTGGTTCCGATCCCCATCCTTCGCGATAACCACCTCCGTGAATCCACAGGGCCACAGGCAGCTTTTTGTTTACGTCGCCAGGTGCCTTTGTCCATACGTTCAAATAGAGACAATCCTCGCTATAAGGGGCTTCGTCTCCATAGCCCCATTCAGTAGCGTAGCCGCCAGGATAGTGTACGGCTTGGTAGCCTGGATGACCAAACTGGTCAGCCACTTTCACTCCTTCCCATGCAACGACGGGTTGAGGCTCTTTCCAGCGCAGGTCTCCAATAGGGGGAGCAGCGTATGGGATGCCTCGATAGACATACACACCTGGATTTTCGGCTTTCACACCTTGAACCTGACCGCCTTCGATGGTCAGTACGGGGTTGTCGTCCTTAGGCGAAGTGCAACCCAACATTGCCAATAATGGCAATAAACAAAGTAGCTTTTTCATTAGATAGATGAATAGATAAAGATGAAGTAATAGATATTGATTAGATATTGGTATGTTCAATAAGACTCCTTATTCACATTTTTTTATAAGATGGCTTATGAAGCCAATGGTTTAATCTGTGTTTCTGCATCAAGAGGGTTTAACTTTGAGACCGTTCTTGTTTTTATAATTCTCTGTCTCTCTGTGGTTCGGCTCTATTCATTGTAGCCCACGGGACGCATCTGCTTTTGCTCCTCGCTGTATTCATAGTCATATTTTAGCAAGTAGGCCTTCACCTCCTCAGGGTCGCGGTCGAAATTGTTGCACAGCGACTCCAATGAGTCGAACTCTTCATCTCTCAGCAGCATGTTGATGGCCGACACCAGCATGAAAGGGTCTTTGGGTAGTCTATCCATAATATATTGATGATTTATTTGATTTGTTACTGCAAAATTACCACTTTTTTTACAAGTTTTCTTCTTTCTTGCAAGAAAAACAAACTTTTTCCGTAAATTTGTGCTCTCAAACGAACTCCATACAAAAGGGTTCGCTCTTCCAATTAACATTGTCACACTCTTTCAACCCCTCCGTCAGCATTATGTCTTATATCGACTCCTTCACTCAATCGGAAGACTATCGTCGCGAAGAACTCATCCGCATCATCGAACATTCGGTGGAGAAACTAACCTTACAGGAACTTGAGGCTCTCTACTACGACATGTCCACTAAGAATTACATCAACGACAGCCTGGGCGAAATTTAGAATCAGGGGTGACAAGAGGCTGACGCAGAATTGTGAATCGGCTGACTTTTGTTGCTTGCCCTAAGGAATTGCTGGATAATATTGACATAAGGGCTACCTGACAAATAGCTCCTGTATTGTTTTTTGTTTCATAGTTGTCACATTCTCTACAGAATGCACCGTGAGTTTGAGAATAAAGTCGTAACTTTGTGGCGAATATACAAATTGTGGGTAGTGCTGTTTGGTGCAAACTTTAAATAATATGTTGATTGTTTCGCTTGTTTTTGTCATTCATTGTTGGATGTGTTTCTCGGCTCAACTGACAAGTAGCTTGTCGGAAGTGACTTTGCAACAAGGACTTGTTCCAAGTGGTCAGAAACCCTCAATGATGGGTGTGGAGGACAGCGTCAAGAAAGTAAATATGGAAGAATATAAATATCATTACAAGTATCCCCATCCAGGTGTGACGCTGGATTGCGTCATTTTCGGTTTTGATGGGGAAAAGTTGAACGTCCTTTTGATTGAGAGGCGGTTTGACCCCTATCAGGGTTGCTGGGCTTTCCCTGGTGGATTTTTAGAAATGGATGAGTCGGCAGAGGAAGGTGCGAGACGTGAACTGAAGGAAGAAACAGGTTTGGACACGGCTTTTGTGAAGCAGTTTCATACTTTCTCAAAGCCCGACCGTGACCCTCGGGAACGGGTGTTGACAATTGCGTATTATGCGTTGTTGCATATCAGCGAAGTGAAGGGGCAGGACGATGCGGCTCGTGCTCAGTGGTTCCCTTTGAATGATGTGCCAACGTTGGCTTTTGACCATGAAGAAATATTTCAGAAAGCGAAGGAAGCTCTGTACAATGCTTTCCGCTTGGGTGGAAAGGATTGGGAGGCCTTGACGAAAGGATTTTCTGAGGCAGAGTTGGAAATAATCGTTGGGGAATTGAAAAGATTGGGAAAGTAAAGGATGGAAAGATTAGAAGGTTAAAAGATTGAAGGTAGAAAGATGGATAAAAAGCAGATTGAGTTAGCGGTAAAGAAATATTTAGACAGTAAAGGATATGAGCGGATGGAGTTGGAAGCGGCCATGTTTGATATGGATGGCGTGCTTTTTGACTCGATGAAGAATCACGCAAAATGTTGGCATGAAACGATGGCGCATTTTGGCATGGACTTGCCGGAATGGGAAGCGTACATGCATGAGGGTAGAACAGGAGCTGGCACCATCAATCTTGTGTCGGTTCGACAACGAGGGCATGAAGCGAGTGAAGATGAAATAGGGCGGATTTACCAGTATAAGAGTGACTTGTTCAATCAGTGCCCCAAGGCGGTACGAATGCCTGGAGCGTATGAATTGTTGCAGAAGGTGAAGGCGAGTGGGGTGGTGCCGATGGTGGTGACAGGCAGTGGGCAGAAAACACTGTTGGAGCGATTGAACAGAAATTTCCCTGCAATTTTTCATGAGGAGTTGATGGTAACAGCCTTTGATGTTAAGTATGGCAAACCTAATCCGGAGCCCTATCTGATGGGGATGGAGAAATATCGGAAGGTTTTGTCGGCTGCAGGGAAAGAAACTGTTGCACCCAATCATTTCATTGTGGTGGAGAATGCTCCCTTGGGTGTTGAAGCAGGTGTGGCAGCTGGGGTGTTCACCATTGCTGTGAATACAGGGCCTCTGCCCGATGATGCACTACTGAGTCAAGGGGCTGACTTGCTGTTCCATTCAATGCAGGAACTGTGTGATGAATGGGAAATGGTGGTGAATAGATTGAAGAACTGACAAGAGCGTTAGGGTAAAAGTGGTCGAAGATTTTTATGTCTTCCTCATGATTCCGTTGATAATTCGACCGTTGAGGTGACGACGTGCCGAGAAAAAACGGTTAAAGCTTTGATAGGTGTCGATGCCTGAAACATAAATGTTTTCTGGACGGACACCTTTTTCTATGAGTTGCAGACAGTTGCATTCCCAAAGGTCGATGTGCCAACGTGTTTCGTCCGTGTTATTTTGATTGTTCATGAGTGGGTAGCGTCGAGCAAGTTTTTCCATCGGGAATCCTGCTTGGGCAAACTGTTCATAGACTTCGTCACCTACTTCAAAGCTGTCAACGCCGATGCCTGGTCCGATGATGGCATGCAGATTGGTGGTTTGGGTGCTGTAGGTGTATTTTAGCACCTCAATGTTACTCTCTACAATGCGTTTTTGAGTTCCCTTCCATCCTGCATGGACAGCGGACACCACTTGAGTGTAGTCATCCCACAGAAGGACTGGGATGCAGTCGGCGGTTTTTACACAGACGCAAACGTTAGGCAAGTGGGTGGAGAGCGCATCCACACCGTCAAGGGCAAGAACTTGCTCCAGTGGGTTCTTGTGGACAAACTCGTTGTCAATGATGAGAGTCTTGGTTTCATGCACTTGGTGGTGGGGCATGAAGAGTTGGGGAATGGCGATGGAAACACCGCCATCTCGCGTGGTGGAGAAGGCGGTGATATGGGAAGGTGTGGGGTAGATGAGCATAGGGAGTTTATTCTTCGTATTCAAAATTTTCGAGGTCTTCGATTTCGTCCTCGTCTATGTATTCAATGTCCTCGTCTTCAGGAATATCCTCGTCGCCCCATCCTTCAACGTCATCGGCGATGTCGTCCATGTAGGTGAAGGTCTTGGGTGCATGGATAATAGATTCCTGCGTGTTGATGGCTGCAATTTTGTTGCTTTCGCTGTTCATCTCGCGCCAGAGGATGTCTTTGAGTTCTTGCAGTCCTTGCTGAGCCACAGAGCTGATAAATACTACAGGAATGTCTGTGGGCAGTCCTTCGCGAAGCATCTCCTTGAGTTCTTCGTCTTGTCCTAAGAGGTCGCACTTCGTGATGGCGAGCACACGGCCTTTGTTGAGCAAGTCCGGATTGAACTGAGTCAATTCGTTGAGCAGCACTTCATATTCGTGCCGAATGTCCTCTGTGTCGGCAGGAACCATAAAGAGTAGCAAGGAGTTACGTTCAATATGTCGCAAGAAGCGAAGCCCCAATCCACGTCCTTCGCTGGCTCCTTCTATGATGCCAGGTATGTCGGCAATGACGAAGGAGCGTCCGTCGCGGTAAGAAACAATGCCAAGTGAGGGTTCCAGCGTGGTGAAGGGATAATTATCTATCTTCGGCTTGGCTGAAGAGATGGCATTGACCAAGGTGGACTTTCCTGCATTGGGAAATCCTACCAGTCCAACATCGGCCAACAGTTTTAACTCCAAAATGAAAGTGCGCTCCTGCATGGGTTCACCAGGCTGTGCGTAGCGGGGAGCTTGGTTGGTAGGAGTGGAAAAATTGAAATTGCCCAGTCCTCCACGCCCTCCTTTAAGAAGAACAATCTCTTGTTCATGTTCTGTTACATCGCAAATGTATTCCCCCGTTTCAGCATCGTAAACAGCTGTGCCGCAGGGTACTTCGATGTAAGCATTTTCTCCTTGCTTGCCTGTTGATTTGTTTTTCGACCCATTTCCTCCATGCTCAGCTTGAATGTGGCGGTCATAGCGCAAATGGAGCAAAGTCCAGTAGTTGCGGTTGCCACGCAGAATTACGTGGCCACCGCGCCCACCGTTTCCTCCATCAGGTCCTCCCTTGGGGAGATACTTGGCACGATGCATGTGGGTGGAACCACGTCCACCGCGACCTGAACGGCAATATATCTTTACGTAATCGATAAAGTTTGAATCCATGTTTATTTCAGGGTGTCAAGGAAAGCAAAAATTTCGCCCAACATCACCTCTTTGGAACCTTTCCAGGTGAATGTGTTGCGCATGCCTTCCTTCTCAAACCATGCAGCGAGTGGCTCTGTTTGCTTATGATATACCTCGAAGCGCTTCTTGATGGTCTCTTCATTGTCATCAGCACGACCTTGCTCCTTGGCGCGGTGGAGCAAGCGGGCGAGCAGGGTCTCTTCATCGACTACCAGTTCAAGCATGATGCCCATGTCGTGCTTGCGGTCGGCCAACATCTGTTTTAAGGCTTCAGCCTGTGCAATGGTGCGTGGGAATCCATCGAAAATGACGCCCTTGCCCGCAGGGAGTGCATCGTAAGTTTTAGCGAGGATGTCAATCATCAGCTCATCGGGGATGAGTTGTCCGTTGTCGATATAACCTTTGGCTACTTGTCCAAGTTCTGTACCGTTTTTAATTTCACTGCGGAGCACATCACCTGTAGAGATGTGTCCCATGTCGTAACGAGCGACAATTTCGTCGCTGTAGGTGCCTTTGCCTGAACCTGGCGCACCAAAAATGATGATATTCTTCATGTTGTGTTATATTGGTTTTTGGTTTTTTTAGAAGATAGGGTAATGGGGCTTATGAGTCTTATGAGACCTATAGCCCTTATAAGATTCCCCATAGCCTATAATGCCTAATGGCTTTCTTTGACCACGTAGATGCTCTTGTAGTTTCGTCCCACTCCATCGTAGTCGAGGCCGTACCCTACGATGAATTCGTTGGGGATTTCCATTGCGCAGTATTTTACATTGAGGGGAACTTTCAATTTGCCAGGTTTCATCAAAAGGGTGGCAATTTCTACCGATTTGGCACCTTGGGCTTTCAGCACGGGGATGAGGCTGCTCATGGTGGTTCCTGTGTCAATGATGTCTTCCACGATGATGACATCGCGGTCCTTGATGCTGATAGAGAGCCCTATCAGTTCTTTCACTTGGCCTGTCGTGTCCATGCCGTTGTAGGATGAATACTTGGCAAACTGGATTTCGTGGTCGAAATTGAGTTGGCGTACAAGGTCAGCGGTAAACATGAACGCACCATTCAAAATGGCGATAAGAATAGGGTTGCGCCCAGTGTAATCCGCATTCAACTTTGCTGCCAAAGCGGTAACTCTGTCTGCAATTTGTTCATGATGAATGAACGGTTCAAATTGCTTATCTTTAATTGTAATCATTGAAGTAGTTTTCATCGGAAATTATATGCAAAGCTACGAAAAAATCCCTATTTAGAAATACAAACTGGAAGAATAACGTGAAAAAACGACTCAAGAAATGTTATTTTCTTGCGTTTTGGCCTTTTTTTTGATATCTATTTGCTATTTTTGCAAAAAATAAAGAGATTTTCCATTTGTAAATTCTCAAGTTATGAAGATACTATCCGCAGCCCAATTGAAGATTGCAGATGCATTTACGATAGAGCATGAACCCGTTTCTTCAGTCAACCTAATGGAACGGGCTTCGCGTGCTGTCACTGATAAAATTTGTAGTCGTTGGACGCCAGACACCATTGTCAAGGTTTTCGCTGGGCCTGGCAACAATGGGGGCGATGCTTTGGCCATTGCTCGCATGCTGGGGGAACAGAACTATAAGGTGTATGTCTATCTGTTTAATACATCCGAAAACCTCTCGTCGGATTGCCAAATCAATAAGAAACGTCTCATTGATTTCCAAGAGATGCATCAAGCCACCCTTGGAGCGAATAATGTGGAGTTGACAGAAATCACTTCGCAGTTCAACCCTCCGAAACTGGTTGAAGGTGATTTGGTGATTGATGGTTTGTTTGGTACAGGTATTTCTCGTCCTTTGAATGGTGGGTATGCCTCCGTTGTGAAATACATCAATGCTTCTCCAGCCACAGTTGTTTCAATCGATGTGCCTTCGGGACTGATGTGTGAGGATAATACTTACAATGTGATGAACCACATCGTGAAGGCTGATTACACTTATACCTTTCAGTATCCTAAACTGGCGTTCTTTTTCCCCGAACATGAGCAATACGTGGGGAAGTGGGAAGTGCTGGATATAGGTGTCATGGATCCCGATAATGAGGAGACGAAGACTCCTTACTTTTTTACAGAGGAGAAGGAAATGCGGAGACTGTTGAAGAAACGTTCGCGTTTTGACCACAAAGGTTTGGTAGGGCATGCGTTGCTGATTGCAGGCAAGAAAGGAATGGCGGGGGCTGCCATTCTCAGTGGGAAAGCATGCATGCGTGGTGGCGTGGGAAAATTGACCATCCATACTCCGGAATATAACACGCGCATCTTGCAAGAAACGGTGCCGGAGGCCATTATGCATGTGGATGTCGATCCGAACTGTTTCAGTCAGTCGTTCGATGCCAGCGAATATGATGCAATGGCCATCGGCCCAGGTGTCGGCACTTCATCCTATACTATCCAGGCTTTTATCGAGCAAGTGAGCATGACGAAATGCCCCATGGTCTTAGATGCTGATGCGCTCAACATTCTGGGATCTCATCGAGGCTGGATTTCCCAATTGCCGCGGCGGTGCATCCTTACTCCTCACAAGAAAGAACTTTTCGGACTCATCAGCACCACACGTAATTCCTACGAGGAGCTGGAGCGCACTCGTGAACTGGCAGTTCGCCAGCAAATTTACATTCTCATCAAGGGTGCCTATTCAGCTGTGGTTACTCCCGAAGGAAACGTGTTTTTCAATCCGACAGGCAATCCGGGCATGGCAACGGCTGGGGCGGGCGATGTGCTGACGGGCATTATCCTTGCTTTGCTGGCCCAGTCCTATGTGCCCGAAGCCGCTCTTCGTTTGGGCGTCTATCTGCATGGGCTGGCAGGCGACCTTGCAGCTGAAGATTTAACTTATGAAGGACTCATCTCAAGTGACCTCGTAACCTATCTTCCGAAGGCTTTTAAAAGTTTACGTGGTAAATAACAAAACAATGAAACAAACAATTCTCATAACATTCCAACTCTTATTATCATTGGCTGTAGGTGCCCAAACTCAAGTGACGGAGTTTAATCCAGGCTTAGTCGCCAATGGCGTGAATTACGCATTGCCTAAAACTGTACTGAAGACCGATGTGTCGGCCATCAAGGTAGTTTATTCCCCAGGCGAGTTTGCCAAGTATGCCGACCGCTACCTTCATGTTCGAGGGGTCAGTCAAGAGCCTTCTACAACATGGATGGTTCAGAAACTTGAAATGTACCAGGAAGGAATACCCGATACATCGAAAGTGTTTACGGTGAAACTGAAAGACAAGACAATCGCCCCAATGGCACAATTGACCCCCAGTGGCATTTTGGTGGCAGTCAACACCCATACAGAGATGAATGAGCATGTATTGCCCGAAAGCCGAACCACCAACCATCGGTTGGATGCTCGCCAGTACCTTACCGAAGACATCTTGTCCGCAACGTCCACCGTAAAGATGGCTGAGCTGACCGCGCAAGAGATTCTCGATATTCGCGAAAGTAAGAATGCCATTAAGCGCGGACAGGTTGAGGCTATGCCAAAAGATGGGGCTTCGCTAAAGATTGTACTCGATGAACTGAACAAACAGGAAGAGGCACTCACTCAACTGTTTGTGGGATATGTTGATACCACCTTCGTTGTGAAATCATTTGCTGTCACCCCAACGGGAGATGTCGATAAAGAGGTCTTCTTTCGCTTTTCGCGCAAATTGGGGTTTGTCGATGCCGACGACCTTGCTGGAGAACCTTATTACTTGACAGTGAAGAATCGGCATACGGTGGTTTTGCCCAACGAGAAAGAGAAGGCAAAACGAAAAATTGAGGGGCTGGTGTACAATATGCCAAGTATGGCAAACGTTATGATTAGTACATTGCAGGGTACACTTATCGAACGCGATTACCCCTTTGCGCAGTTTGGTACAATAGACATATTAAGTCCCACATTATTTAATAAAGGGGCAACAACTAAGTTGGTGCTCAATCCTGCCACAGGAGGACTTCAACAATTGGAGCAATAGTTGGCAGTGGTCAGTGGCTGCTGGCAATGATTTGCTCAGGATGAATGGAACGCTTCTTACATTATTTATCATAATATTAACCTCTAAAAACGTGAAAAAAATGAAAAAGTATTTAGCTGAAATGGTAGGAACAATGGTTCTTACACTTCTTGGTTGCGGTACAGCCGTCTCTCTTAATTGTGGTTCTGACACGGCATCGGTAGTTGGCACAGCCATCGCTTTTGGTCTCGCTGTTGTGGCAATGGCCTACACAATTGGTGGCATATCTGGTTGTCACATCAATCCAGCCATAACACTCGGCTGCCTCATTTCAAAGCGTATCAGCTGCAAAGATGCTACCATGTACATGATATTTCAGGTGATAGGTGCTATAGTGGGAGCTGCCATCCTTTTTGCGCTTACTTCAAACGACCAGGCTTTGGCTGGCGGTACCACTACAGGTGCTAACAGTTGTGGCAATCATGGAGTGGTGGTTGGTCTCATTGCTGAAATTGTGCTCACTTGCATCTTCGTGCTCGTTGTGTTGGGCACAACCGATGCCAAGAAAGGTGCAGGCAACTTTGCAGGTCTTGCCATTGGTCTCTCGCTCATTCTCATTCACCTCGTAGGCATCCACTACACAGGCACTTCGGTCAATCCAGCCCGTTCCATCGGCCCTGCAATCTTCGAAGGCGGTCAGGCTATCAGCGACCTTTGGGTGTTCATCGTCGGTCCATTCGTTGGTGCAGCCATTGCCGCTGGCATCTGGAAGATTATAGGCGAAGAGAAATAATAAGAAAAGATAGAAATGAAGTGGGAAGTGAAGATGCCTTCACTTCCCACTTTTCATATACTTCTTCTATTTCTTGAAGAAGTCGAAGAAGAAATACACGGCTGCGTGTTGAACCGACACTCCCTTCGCATAGCCAATGGTGGCATTACTGCTGTTCCTTACAGTGCCGTCTTTGTCAATTTTCCCGACCGATGAACCATTCTTTCTCACCGTTCCGTCACTTTCCACCTTCCCGATGCTGGAATTGCTACCGTTTCTGATGGTGCCGTCCGAGTCAATCTTTCCGATGCAAGCATTGCTGCTGTTTCTGATGGTGCCGTCTCGCTCAATCTTTCCGATAGAAGAGTTGCTGCTGTTCCGCACCGTTCCGTCCGATTCAATCTTGCCGACAAACGAGTTGCTGCTGCTTCTCAAGTCTTGTGCATTCACCATACAGGAAACAAGACCCAGGGCTAAGAGTAAGATTAGTTTCTTCCTGTTCATTTTTCCGTTCAGTTTATGTTTCGATGTGCAAAGAAACAACTTTTTTCATTCTCCTGCAAATATTTCCTAAGAAAAAGTGCTAACGTTGGCTCTGCCCAAGTTACTTGCAATCGGGGATTCCAAAGACATGAACTTGCTTGAACACCGCTAATGATAAGAAACGGGTGAAGAAATTTGGTTTTTCTCTCACTTATCCGTAACTTTGCATTCATTATGGCACAACAAGACAAACTTTGGAACGCTAACTACATCAAGGTGTGGACTGCCAATTTCATGATATTCTTCTCTTTCATGATTGTCACACCCCTCCTGCCGCTCTATCTGAGCGAGATTTATCAGGCTGATAAGGGTACCATTGGCATCGTTCTCTCCGGCTATACGCTTACAGCATTGTTAGCACGCCCCTTCTCTGGTTTCCTGGTGGACAGCTTCCCTCGAAAGGTGGTGCTCTTGACCAGTTATTTTCTTTTTTTCTCCTTCTTTGCGGGGTACCTGATTGCAGGCACCATGACGCTCTTTGCCATTATCCGCACACTGCATGGAGCACCCATGGGGGCTGTGACTGTAGCCAACAGCACCTCAGCCATTGACGTGTTGCCCTCTTCGCGAAGAGCTGAAGGAATTGGTTACTACGGACTTTCCAACAACCTCGCCACCAGCATCGCGCCCACCGTTGGATTGCTCATTTACGACACGATTGGCAATTACGACATCATATTCCTGCTGGGACTTTGTGTAGCTGGCATTGGGTTTGCCATCAATGCCACCGTCCATTTCCCTGTGAAAGAAATCATTCCCAATAAAGACCCCATTTCCTTCGATCGCTTTTTTTTGCTGGAAGGTTGGCGCGAGGGTTTCGTTACCGTTTGTGTGGGGACATCCTATGGAGTCCTTGCCACTTATCTTGCCATCTATGGAAAAGAAGTCCTCCACATGACAGCTGGCACAGGAGCCTGGTTTGCCGTCCTTAGTGGCGGTCTCATTCTCTCGCGTCTCGTAGGTGCACGTTCTTTGCGAAAAGGAAAAGTAGTGTCCAATGTCAATCATGGCATTCTCATCAGTGTGTTTGGCTACCTCCTCTTTGCGCTTCTGAAGAATCCCGTTGGCTATTATGGCGCTGCCCTCATCATAGGGTTGGGCAATGGTCACATTTGGCCAGGACTGCAAACGATGTTCATCAACCTCGCTCCCAACAATAAGCGCGGCACAGCCAATTCCACCCAGCTTACTTGTTGGGACATCGGCATGGGTCTTGGTGTCATCTTTGGAGGCATGGCCATCCACCATACGGGCTATTCCTCAGCTTTTTGGTTTGCCTTTGGCATCAATGTGGTGGGTGTCCTCTTTTATTTCCTTTGTGCTAAAAAACACTTCATCAAACACCGCCTCAGATAGCAAAAATAGATACGGCGTTTCTCCCATGCTGAAACGCCGTATCTCCTTAATAGAAACGCCGTTTCTGCTCAGGAGAAACGGCGTTTCTATTTTAGGGGTGTTGGGGTACTAAAAATGTACCATTTCTTTTCCACTCTTTTCCCTTTTCTTTCTGTAGAGGAAGGACTGTCGAAAATGTTGAAAGAGCACTTGCATGTAACATGAACGAAAGGATATGTAACATGACTGATACCGAATGTTGGCAATTTGAAGGATATGTATCGTTTCAGAAAAGAAGTGTGGAGAGAAAGCTTTACCTTTGCAAAGAAATACCAAAATCTATGTTAATAATGAGAAAAATCTTTCGACGTTTAAGTGTAATGCTGGGTTCTTCGTTGCTCCCGCTGGTGGCAGCTGCGCAGAATCCCTTTGTTCAGACGTGGTGCACCAGCGACCCCGCACCCATGGTGCATGGTGACCGTATCTATGTTTATACGGGTCACGATGAGGACAAGGCCGATTTCTTCTGGATGCAGGAATGGCGTGTCTATTCATCAGCCGACATGGTCAACTGGACCGATCATGGTAGTCCTCTGGCATTGGAGAGTTTCAGCTGGGCCGACGACCGTGCTTGGGCCAGTCAGTGCATTGAGCGCAACGGTAAGTTCTATTGGTACATTTGTGCCCATTCACGTCTTTCAAACGGCATGGCCATCGGTGTGGCAGTGGGCGATAGTCCTACAGGCCCTTTCCGCGATGCCATTGGCAAACCTCTCTATGAGAATGGCTCTTGGGACCATATCGACCCCACAGTGTTCATCGACGATGATGGTCAGGCATGGCTCTATTGGGGCAATCCCCGTGTGTATTACTTGAAGCTGAACGAAGACATGATTAGCATCAATGGCGAGGTGCAGCTGATGGAGATGACAGAAGAAGGGTTTGGTGCTCCAGATATGGCAAAACGTGAGAAGGATAAGAAGTATAAGGACACTTACACTGAGGGACCTTGGATTATGAAGAAACCTCAGCCGATGACTCAGAAAGGCAAAAAAGGCGAGAAGACGGGTGGCTATTATCTCCTCTATGCAGCAGGTGGAGTGCCAGAACACATCGCTTACTCTGAAGCTCCAACACCTGCCGGACCTTGGACCTACAAAGGCACCATCATGCCGGAAGGAGGCACAGGGTCTTTCACCAACCACTGCGGTTATGAGCGATTCAAGGGCCACGACTATTTCTTCTACCACACAGGCAAACTTCCTGGCGGTGGCGGCTTTGGCCGCAGTGTGGCGGTTGAGGAGTTCAAGTTCAACCCCGACGGCACCTTCCCCACCATTCAACCCACCGACAAGGGTGTAGAACCCATTGGAACGCTCAATCCCTACCAGCGTGTGGAAGCTGAGACAATGGCTTTCTCCAAGGGTGTGAAGAGTGAGTGGAACGATGAAACGGGTGTGTATGTTTCAGAGATTCATGACGGTGACTATATCAAATTGCAGGCGGTCAACTTCGGCAAGAAGATACCTCGCACTTTCACAGCCAGTGTGGCAAGTGCGCTGCGGGGGGGGGCTATCGAAGTTCGTCTCGATAGTCTCAACGGTAAGTCAGTTGCTCGCCTTGAGGTAGGGCACACTGGTGGTTGGGAAAAATGGCAGGAAGTAGTGGTTGACCTCCGCACGCCCATCGTGGGTGTACATGACCTTTACTTCGTGTTCCGCGGTCGCAAGGGTGTGAAGATTTGCAACTTCGACTGGTGGCAGTTCCGCGGCATTGAGGAGTGCAACATGCCCCTCTTCACTACAAAATATACTGCCGACCCCTCACCATTGGTGGTGGGCGACACACTGTTCCTCTACACTTCTCATGACGCACATCCCGAGGACATTCCAGATGAAAACGAAAAGAATTCAGCAGGTTTCTTTATGTACGACTGGTTGCTTTGGTCCACCACCGACATGGTGAACTGGACCGACCACGGAGCCGTGGCCTCTTTGCGCGACTTTGAATGGCGTAGCCGTGAGAATGG
>ODAI011750624.1_pt1 | contig 19938 bp, 14 predicted proteins | sample 1539321 | NCBI WGS metagenome assembly ODAI01 (sample SAMN02144231, study PRJEB22623) | gut metagenome | biome: sheep rumen | host: Ovis aries | place: New Zealand
AAAAGACGGAAAACAGTATACAATTCCTATCGAGTCTGCTCTTGAGGCTGTTAGAAACGGAGAAAATCCTGAGCTTACAACAAGACAGAAGCATTTAAGAGAGTGTTTCGTTGTGGCAGAGGAAGGCGCTGACAAGGCTCGCATTGAAAACGAGATCAAGACTATGCCCAATTACTTTGCAGATTACGATACGACAGTTCACTTTATTTCTGAAGAAGAGCTTAAGAGAGATCACAGCGGAATCCCTCACGGCGGATTTGTATTCAGAACCGGCGCTACCGGCGAAAACGGTGAGCATAAGCATGTTATCGAGTACAGCTTGAAGCTTGATTCAAACCCTGAGTTTACCGCCAGCGTTCTTGTTGCATACGCAAGAGCCGTTGTACGTATGAAGAAAGAGGGAATGACAGGATGCAAGACCGTATTTGATGTTCCTCCCGCTTATCTTAGCCCTCTTGACGGAGCAGAGCTTCGTGCACATCTGCTTTAATTGCAGTTTTTAAAGTTTTACACAGGAGATTATGAAAAAATGGAGAAAAAGGCATTTGTTACTAAAGACATGGTCGAGGATATCGTAAAAAAATATCCGACACCTTTTCATATTTATGATGAAAAAGGCATCCGGGAAAATGCCAAAGCTCTTAAAGAGGCGTTTTCATGGAACAAGGGATACAAGGAGTTTTTTGCCGTTAAGGCAACTCCCAATCCCTTTCTCATAAATATTTTACATGAGTACGGGTGCGGGACAGACTGCTCATCATACACAGAGCTGATGCTCAGCGACGCTATGGGACTTAAGGGAGAGGATATCATGTTTTCCTCAAACGATACTCCCGCTGAAGAGTTTGTATATGCAGCTAAACTTGGAGCAACTATAAACCTTGATGATTATACGCATATCGATTTCCTTGAAAAAACCATCGGTTATATTCCTGAGACAATAAGCTGTCGTTACAATCCCGGCGGATACTTCGAAATCGCCAACAGTATTATGGATAATCCGGGAGATGCAAAGTACGGATTTACAAAAGAACAGCTTTTTGAGGGATTCAAGGTTCTTAAGGAAAAGGGAGCAAAGAATTTCGGAATTCATGCCTTCCTTGCCAGCAACACAGTAACCAATGATTATTATCCTGAACTTGCAAGACAGCTTTTTGAACTCGCTGTAAAGCTTGAAAAGGAAACCGGAGCTGATATCAAGTTTATAAACCTTTCCGGCGGAATCGGAATACCTTACAGACCCGACCAGGAGCCTAATGATATAAAGGTTATTGGAGAGGGAGTTCACAAGGCGTTCGACGAGATCCTTGTTCCCGCGGGAATGGGCGATGTTGCAATCTATACCGAGCTTGGAAGATTTATGATGGGTCCTTACGGACATCTTGTTACTAAGGTTCTTCACGAAAAGCATACTCATAAAGAGTATATCGGAGTTGATGCCTGCGCAGCTAACCTGATGAGACCCGCTATGTATGGCGCTTACCATCATATAACTGTCCTCGGCAAGGAAAACGAGCCTCTGGATCACACATACGATGTTACCGGATCTCTATGCGAGAATAATGATAAGTTTGCTATCGACAGGAAACTTCCAAAGATAGACATTGGTGATTACATCGTTATACATGATACCGGTGCGCACGGGTTTGCGATGGGATATAACTACAACGGAAGACTTTGGTCCTCAGAGCTTCTTTTAAAAGAAGACGGAAGCGTACAGCTTATTAGAAGAGCCCAGGAGCCTAAGGACTATTTTGCTACGTTTGATTGTTTCCCGATTTACGAGAAATTAAAATAAACCATAGATTAAATATGTATTAGTTTCTTTCAAAAAACCAAAGAAAGGAGTACTACTATGAAATATCCCGAGTTTTTAAATTCTCAGTCTTGTATCGGTTTTCCGGCACCTTCCTTCGGCGCTTCTACGGAGCCATATAAAACAAGATTTACCCAGGCTTTGGAGGTGTTCCGTAAAGAAGGATTTTTGCCACTTCCGGGAACAAATGCTTTCAGAGGCGACGGAGTAGGAATCTGTAATACTCCTTTGCACTGCGCAGGGGAACTTACCGCTATGTATTGCGACGGCGATATCGACGGATTTATTTCCGTTGGCGGCGGAGAGCTCATGTGCGAGATCCTAAATTATGTTGATTTCAACAGGATTATGGAGTCTACGCCAAAGTGGTTTATGGGTTATTCCGACAATACAAACTTTACATTTCTTTTAAATACTATTTGTGATACCGCTTCAATATATGGCCCTTGTGCCGGTGCTTTTTGCGAAAATCCGAGACCTAAATATATTCAGGATGCCTTGGACCTTATTACAGGTAAAAAGCTTGAGTTTAAATCATATCTTGAATGGGAGAAGGAATCGAAAGTTGACGCAGAGCATCCTTTGGAAACTTTTAATCCCAAGGAAGACAGGGTTCATGTAATTTATTACGACGGCGAGCTGTATAAAGATGCAAGAGAAACAGATCTTAATTTCAGCATCACAGGGCGCGTAATCGGCGGATGTATGGACTGCCTGCAGACCCTTGTTGGGACCAGATTTGATAAGGTTTCAGACTTTAACAAGAAGTATGTTCAGGACGGATTTATCTGGGTTCTTGAATCCTGCGATCTAAATGTTTTTGCCCAGAGGAGAGCGATGTGGCAGTTTGAAAATGCCGGATGGTTTTCAAATGTGAAAGGATTTGTTTTTGGAAGACCCTATAACGGGGAAACAATGATGAATCTTGATAAGTACGAAGCGGTACTTGAAGTTGCAAGACACTATAAGGTACCTGTTATTATGGATGCGGATATCGGGCATTACGATCCGATGATTCCTATTATGATGGGTTCTGTAGCAGAGTTTAGTGTTAAGCAAAATGAGATGACGGTAAAGTATATGATGAAGTAATTTACTTCAAAAAGGGCAGAAAAAAATCCCTGCTTTACAAAAAGCAGGGATAAGGACTGCCGGTGGTGGGACTCGAACCCACACGAAGTTGCCCTCAACAGATTTTGAGTCTGCCTCGTCTACCATTCCGACACACCGGCACGACTTAATGATAATACCACAGAGAGAGTATTTTTACAAGGAAAAATTAATGGAATGCAGAGAGTTTGAAAAATTAATACCCTTGTATTTAAATAACAGTATTGACTATGAAACCATGGAGAGATTCAGGGATCATATGAATACCTGCGATGCCTGCAAAGAGGAACTTTCTATACAGTTTCTTGTACAGGAAGGAATGAAACACCTTGAAAGAGGTGACAGTTTTGATCTTGACGAGGAGTTCAGGCTTCGTCTTGAACAAAGCCGTAAAAAGCACATGCGTATCGGAGCCCTTATAAGTCTTGGCCAATGGGTTACGACTTTTATACTGTTTGTGCTTGGAAGCGCGGTCATAATCCTTTTCGGATAGCCGCAAAAATATATTTAAGAGGTTATTTATGAGCGAAAAGCTTGTTCTTATAGATGGTCACAGTATTGCAAACAGAGCGTTTTACGGGGTACCGGATCTTACCAATGCTTCCGGACTTCATACTAACGCTATTTATGGTTTTTTAAATATTCTTTTTAAGATCTTAGATGAAGAAAATCCTGATTATCTGGTAGTTACTTTTGATGAACATGCTCCGACATTCAGACATAAAATGTTCGAGGCTTACAAGGGTACGAGAAAACCGATGCCCGAGGAATTAAGAGAACAGATTCCCGTCCTTAAGGATCTCTTAAGGGCGATGAAGGTTTGCGTTGTTTCCTGCCCGGGACTTGAAGCGGATGATTTAATGGGAACTCTTGCGAAAAAGTCGCAGGCTGAAGGTATTGAGGTCAGCCTTGTGTCCGGAGACAGGGACCTTTTGCAGATTTCTGATGAGCATATTTTGATACGTATCCCTAAGACTAATTACGGAAAGACTACTATCGAAGACTATAAACCTGCAGACGTTTTAGCAAAGTATCAGGTAACTCCTAAGCAGTTTATTGAGCTTAAGGCTCTTATGGGAGATACGGCGGATAATATTCCCGGTGTTCCTAAGGTAGGGGAAAAGACAGCTACCGAGCTGATGGTTACCTACGGATCTATAGAAGGCATTTATGAACATATTGAGGAGATTTCAAAGAAAGCAATAAAGCAGTCTCTGTTAGAAAACAAGGATCTTTGTGAGCTCAGTTTAAAGCTTGCCACTATCAAAACAGACTGTGACATTGAACTCGATAAAGATGCGGCAAAAGCGGAAGGGTATTTTAATCCCGAGAGCTACGAGTTTATGAAAAAGCTCGAGTTTAAAAAACTTCTTGAGCGCTTCTCGGAAGATACCGCTAAAGGCGCAACTACAAATATTTCACTTCAGGTAAAGGAGTGCTCCGGAGGAAAGGAGTTCGGAAGTTTACTCTCCGGTGCTAAGTCGGATCTTGGTATATTTTTACTTACAGAAGAGGGCTCGCTTAAAGCTGCGGCTTTTAGCATAAAAAATGACAATGGTTACGATTGCTATTATGTAAGTGACTTAATGGGATTTGAAGATCTTGCATCTGAAGTTAAAAGAGGACTTAAGGATGCACCGGGAATGATTTATACTCTTGATATTAAGAGTGAGTATGATTATATAGATCCGTCGGTTACTTCAAAATATTTCGATACTGTTATAGGGGCATATCTTATAAATCCGCTTAAGAACGATTATGATTTTGAAAGTATAGCTTCAGAGTATCTGGGGGCTTCACTTATCGGTAAGAAGGAAAGATTTGGAAAGGCGACTGTTTCAGAACTTCTCTTAAGCGATCCTTCAAAGCTCATAGGGTATGTTTGCGACTGCGCATATGTATCTTTGGCGGCGGGAAGTATTATTTCGGATAAGCTCTCCGAGATGAAGATGGACAAGATCATGCGGGATATTGAGATGCCCCTTAGCGCGGTTCTCTACGATATGGAAAAGACCGGCGTCCTTGTTAAAAGGGATGAGCTTACAAAGTATTCCGAAAAGCTTGGCGTAAGGATCGCTGAGCTTGAAAAACAGATAAAGGAAGAGTCCGGCGAAGATTTTAATATCAATTCCCCGAAGCAGCTCGGAGAGATACTTTTTGAAAAGATGCAGATCCCGGGCGGTAAAAAGACAAAGACGGGATATTCAACTGCGGCTGATGTTCTTGAAAAGTTAGCACCGGAGCATCCCTTTGTAGCCGATATTTTGGAGTACAGAGCTCTTACTAAATTAAAGAGCACCTACGCTGACGGACTTCAGGCCTTTATTGAGGAAGACGGAAGAATACATACCAGCTTTAACCAAACGATCACGGCTACGGGACGTATTTCTTCCAACGATCCAAATCTGCAAAACATCCCCATAAGGACGGAACTTGGCAGACAGCTACGGGCCGTATTTGTTCCTAAGGAAGGATGCGTATTTATTGATGCGGACTACTCACAGATAGAGCTTAGAGTTCTTGCTTCTTTATCGGGAGACAAAGAACTCATTGACGCATATAAACAGGACAAAGATATCCATCGGATAACAGCGTCAAAGGTTTTCGGAGTTCCCTTTGAGGAGGTTACGAATCTTCAGAGAAGAAACGCTAAAGCTGTAAATTTCGGAATTGTTTACGGTATTTCTTCCTACGGACTTGGGCAGGATCTTTCTATCAGCAATAAGGAAGCAAAGCAGTATATAGACCAGTATTTTGTTACTTATCCGCAGATAAAGAAGTATCTTGATAATCTTATATCGGACGCTAAGGAAAAGGGATATTCCGAGACTTATTTTGGAAGAAGAAGACCTATTCCTGAGCTGAAGTCATCAAACTTTATGCAGAAACAGTTCGGAGAGCGTGTTGCTATGAACGCTCCGATCCAGGGAACGGCTGCGGATATTATGAAGATCGCTATGATAAAAGCGTCGAAGATGCTTAAGGAGGCCGGCCTTAAATCAAAGATAATTCTTCAGGTACACGACGAACTTGTACTTGAAGCCCCTATAGAGGAAAAAGAAGAGGCTTCCCGAATACTTTCCGAAGCAATGAAAGGGGCGGCTGATCTTGCTGTAAGTCTTGAAATAGGATTAGAGACGGGAAATAATTGGTTAGAGGCGCACTAATGAAGTTTATCGGAGTAACCGGCGGTATAGGCGCCGGAAAAAGTGAAATCCTAAAATTTATCGCTAAGCACTATGACTGCGAGATATATTTTGCAGATGATGTTGCATTTGAAGTTAGAAAAAAGGGCACGGAGTGTTATAATAAACTTGCGGCGCTTTTAGGAGAGGATGTAGCATCAGACAGACAAAAAATGGCAAAAGCTGTATTTGCCGACAAAGAGCTTTTGGAGAAAGTCAATGCTATTATTCATCCTGCTGTAAAGGATTACCTGATGGATGCTCTTAACAGGGCTAAGGAAAAAGGATGCGAGCTTTTTTTTGTGGAGGCTGCGCTTTTAATAGAGGCAGGGTATAAAGAAATTTTAGATGAACTCTGGTATGTGTACGCCGACAGGGAAGTAAGGGTTAAACGCCTTATGGAGTCTCGCGGATACAGCAGAGAAAAAGCTGAAGGCATTATGGCAAATCAGCTTACGGATGAGGTTTTTCGCAGGGAATGCGATTTTATTATTGATAACAGCAGTTCTCTTGATAAGGCGTATGATGACATCAAGAGAAGACTGGAGGGATACAGATGGCAAGAGTAAAAAGCGGATCGGACAATCTTGTATTTGGTCTTGATATCGGTACAAGAAGCATTGTGGGAACCGTTGGTTATCTTATTAAGGACAAGTTTCATGTTATCGGACAAACCGTTAAAGAGCATGAAACCAGAGCTATGCTCGACGGACAGATACATGATATCCAAAAAGTCGGATCAACCATCAAGGCTGTAAAAGAGGAGCTGGAGAAAAAACTTGATGTTACTTTATCGGATGTTTGTATAGCTGCCGCAGGTCGTGTGCTCAGAACTGTTACGACTAAATCCGAGATAAAATTTGAGGCCGAAAAGGAGATTGATGCGGAGGATATCTACAATCTTCTTATGAACGGTGTTGAACAGGCCTATACTGAATTTGCGGCCAAGAATGATTCCGATATAAAGTTTTACTGTGTTGGGTATACACCGATGCGGTATTATATGAACGATTATCAGATAGGTAATCTTGAAGGACACAAGGCTTCAAAGATTTCCTGTGATTTCATTGCCACTTTTCTTCCGGATGATGTAGTTGATGGATTAAACAAGGCAGTTGCGATAGCCGGGCTTTCGGTTATTAATATGACCCTGGAGCCTATCGCTGCTATTCAGGTTGCGATCCCCGAAAAGTTCAGGATGTTAAATCTTGCATTAGTGGATGTTGGCGCGGGAACAAGCGATATTTCAATTACAAGTGACGGAACGATCGTGGCTTACGGTATGATCCCTACTGCCGGAGATGCTCTTACAGAGATTATTGTGCAAAACTGTCTTGTGGAATTTGAGACAGCGGAAGCTATAAAACGGGCTGCCGGCGGACATGAAGTTATCGAGTATACGGATATTTTGGGTCTACCTCAGACAATAGAACCTAAAAAGGTTCTTGATATGCTTGATGAAAAGCTTGAAGAGATGGCTGATGAAGTTGCGACTGAAATCAAGCGTCTTAACGGAGATAAGAGCGTAAGCGCGGTATTTGTTGTAGGCGGAGGCGGAACTGTTCCGGGATATACCGAAAAGCTTGCCAAGAAGCTTGATATTGTAAAAGAGCGTGTTGCTATCCGCGGTAAGGAAGTAATGCAGTCCATAGAATTCGAAAACGATGACGCCATCAAGGATTCGCTTATGGTTACGCCCATCGGTATCTGCTTAAGTTATTACGCACAGAGCAACAACTTCATCTTTGTCGAGTTTAACGGCCAGCGCCTTAAGCTTTATGACAACGGAAAGCTTACGGTTTCCGACGCCGCTATGCAGGTTTCTTTATCAAACGAGGATCTCTTCCCTAAGAGAGGAAAGGCTCTTACCTTTACAGTAAACGGAAAGAGTAAGATGATAAGAGGCGAGCAGGGTGATTCATGCGTGATCAAGCTGAATAACGAGCCTGCCGATCTTTATACAGTGATAAACAGCGGAGATAAGATTGAAGTTATAAAGTCTACAGCAGGAGAGGATGCAAAGGCAACGCTTGGTTCTCTTAAGGAGATCGCGGAGCCGCTCCATATTGTTGTTAACGGAAAGCAGATAGAGCTTCCGAGAACAGCTCTTGTAAACGGTAAACTTGAAAATGAATTTTATGATATAACCGATGGTGACGATATCGTTATAGACAATTTCTACACGGTGGATCAGATATGCGGCATGCTTGATATCAAGCTGACACCGAATATCACGGTTAACGGAACTCCCGCAAAGAGCAGTACAAAGGTTTATGAGGACTTTACCCTTGACTTTAGCGAGGAAGAGCAAAATGAGTTAAACGAACGGTACGAAGACGAGGAAACTGAGGAAGGGGATGAACCTGTAGAAGAGGAAGCGGAAGAGACAGAAGAGGCGGAAGAAGTAGACGAGGCCGAGGAAGCGGAAGAGGAGAAATCTGCTGAGGCTGTCGAGACCGCTGATACAGCAGAAAAAAATGAACCCCCAACCCCGTCCCGGGGGGTCATTTCTGAAAATGACACAGCAACCCCGTCCCCGGGGGTCATTCACGATATAGAGATTGTGGCCAACGGCAAAAACATCACAATGCATGGCAAGGCAAGCTACGTATTTGTGGATGTGTTTGATTATATAGATTTTGATCTTCGAAATCCTGCGGGCAGAAGCGTTATAACAAGAGTAAACGGGCTTGATGCAGCTTATATGCAGGAGCTTAAAGAGGGGGATAATCTGGAAATATTCTGGGAGAAAAAGTAAATTAATGAGATTTTGTGCATTTGCCAGCGGAAGCAGTGGAAACTGTACCTACGCCGGGTCTGAGAGTACCCATATCCTTGTCGATGTGGGTATCAGCGGAAAGCGGGTAGACCAGGCACTTAACTGCGCCGGGCTGGCAGGAAGAGATTTAAACGGGATACTGATAACACATGAGCATTCCGACCATATCTGCGGGCTGGGAGTTATTTCGAGAAAGTACGGTATTCCGATTTATGCAACGGAAAAGACGATAGATGCTATTAAGAAGGATAAGTCCGTAGGGCAGATAGATCCGGAACTTTTTAATGTGATCAGAGCTGACAATAAATTCAACATCGGGGATTTAACGGTCAATCCCATGAAGATTTCCCATGATGCTGCTGATCCTGTGGGTTACAGGATCTCCTACGGAAGTAAGAAAGTAGCCGTATGTACAGATCTTGGGAAATATGATGAATATACAGTTGAAGCATTAAAAGGTTTGGATGTATTATTACTTGAGGCCAATCATGATGTAAAGATGCTTCAGTTAGGGCCATATCCTTATCCTTTAAAGCAGAGAATTCTGGGGGACAGAGGGCATCTGTCAAACGAACTCTCCGGACAGCTCTTATCGAGAGTTTTGCATGATGATATGAAATATATTTTTCTTGGGCATCTGTCAAAGGAGAATAATATGCCGGAGCTGGCTTATGAAGCCGTTAAAACGGAAGTCACCCTTAGTCCTTTAAACGGATATAAAGGGGACGATTTTTGTATCAGCGTTGCTAAGAGAAGCGAAATGTCTGAACTAATTGCTATTTAGCATTTAATACTGGAGGAATTTATGAAGAAACTTATTATTACTGTAGTCGGAAAAGACACCGTTGGAATCATCGCAAAGGTATGTACCTACCTTGCTGAGAATTCAATTAATATACTTGATATATCCCAGACTATCGTATCAGGGTATTTTAATATGATGATGATAGTTGATATGAGCGGATCCGGAAAGGATTTCGGTGCGATAGTAGACGACCTCGACAAGATCGGAGAGGGAATCGGTGTTTCTATCAAGTGCCAGAAGGAAGAGATCTTTGATTCTATGCACAGGATCTGACATTAAAAGGGTCATAATACAAAATTCGAATCATGCTTGCATGAATGAAAAACTACACGAGGATACATAAATGATTAACCAGTTTGAAGTAATAGAAACCAATAAGATGGTTGAAGAGGAAAACCTCGATGTCAGGACCATCACAATGGGTATCAGCCTTCTCGACTGCATAGACAGCGACCTTGATACCTGCTGTAAAAAGATCCATGACAAGATTTATGAATCAGCCAAGGATCTTGTAAGTACCGGAGAGAAAATTGCAAAAGAGTATGGTGTACCTATCGTAAATAAGCGAATCTCCGTAACTCCCATCGCTCTTGTGGGCGGTGCATGCTGCAAGAGCAGCGATGATTTCGTTAAGATCGCAGTTACTCTCGACAATGTTGCTAAAGAAGTAGGAGTTAATTTCTTAGGCGGATATTCCGCTCTTGTTTCTAAAGGAACAACAAAGGCTGACGAGCTTTTAATGAGATCTATCCCCAAGGCTCTTGCTTCTACGGAATTTGTCTGCAGCTCTGTAAATTTAGGATCAACCAAGACCGGCATCAATATGGATGCAGTAAGACTTATGGGGGAGATCATTAAAGAGACTGCTGAACTTACCAAGGATAAGGATTCCCTTGGCTGCGCTAAGCTCGTTGTATTTTGTAACGCTCCCGATGATAACCCTTTTATGGCCGGTGCTTTCCACGGAGTAACCGAAGCCGACAGGATAATCAATGTCGGAGTAAGCGGACCCGGAGTTGTTAAAAAGGCTCTTGAATCCGTAAGGGGAGAGAGCTTTGAAGTCCTTTGCGAGACTATCAAAAAGACAGCATTTAAGGTTACAAGAGTAGGACAGCTTGTGGCTAAGGAAGCTTCCGCTATGCTTGGAGTTCCTTTCGGAATAGTAGATCTTTCTCTTGCGCCTACGCCTGCTATCGGTGATTCGGTTGCCGATATTCTTTGCGAGATAGGACTTGAATACGCCGGAGCTCCCGGTACAACGGCAGCTCTTGCGCTTTTGAACGATCAGGTGAAAAAGGGTGGCGTTATGGCTTCTTCGTATGTTGGCGGTTTAAGCGGTGCCTTCATCCCTGTAAGTGAAGACCAGGGAATGATAAATGCAGCAGTGGCCGGTGCTCTTACCCTTGAAAAGCTTGAGGCAATGACCTGTGTTTGTTCCGTTGGACTTGATATGATCGCTATACCCGGAGATACCAAGGCAACTACGATTTCCGGTATTATCGCAGATGAACTGGCAATCGGTATGGTCAACCAAAAGACTACAGCTGTACGACTTATTCCTGTTGTAGGTAAGGGAGTAGGAGAGACGGTAGAATTCGGCGGACTCTTAGGATACGCTCCGATCATGCCGGTCAATAAATTCTCCTGCGATGATTTTGTAAACAGAACGGGACGTATCCCTGCGCCAATACATTCATTTAAGAACTGATTAATTAAGATTTAGTACTTTTTTGGTATTTACAGTATAACCAGTGGAGTTGAGTATTCATTCTTGGCGGGCGTACATGTTTTTATGGCGCGGGCCGAGTAATAAATCTCGTTTGCTTTGATCTCATTCCTAAACATCTTCCAGGGCTCTGAATAGAGAATTCCAGAAGCGTCCGCAACTTTTGTTATAAGAGGAATCTTACTGCGGCATTTAATCTCCGATAAGAGGGGCTCGGCCTGTCTTCTAAAGCCGAGTACTCTTGCATAGGGGATGAAATCAATGAGCTTGTAGCTTTCTAGATCACGCTCGGTTATATCAAGCAAAATGTGCATTAGACATCTTGAAATTCTTGTGTAGGTGCGGTCGCGGCTCTTTACTTCTTCGATAAAGTTTTTAAAGGATGTAAAGGTGCTAAGCTTATTGGCAATTCTGTCGGACAGAGCGCTGTTTACATCGAAATAAGATGTGTATCCGATATTTTTCTCCTGTAAGAGCTTGTAATAAAGCATCGAAGAGAAATCATCCAGATCCATAATATTTCCGGCTTCAATTTCATCAAACAGATCCATGTATGCATTTTCGGGCATAGCGGCGGAAAAATCGGTTCCGGCCAATATGCCTTCTCTTATTGCCTGCGCAGAAGCGGAGGTTGCATTGTCAGCCATATAACGGTCATGGTAATTTGAACCCTGCCTTTTTATTGTGAAAGGTGTAATGGTAGATTCTCTTCTCAATATAGCCTTGATATATTCGATGGCTAAGATATTATTGGGGGACTCAAGTACCCTTGTTGCATCAAACAAAGAGTTCTCATATTGGATGAGGGCATTGTTTCTTGCAAGAGGATAAGTATAGCCCTCTCTTAAGTATCTTTGCATATATTCGGAAAACTCAGGGGGCTCTTCGAGAAGAATTGATGCGATGTGATTTAAGATTTCAATATCGCCGGATTCACTTCCGAAAGAAAGGTAATCTACGACACCGAGCTTGTCTAAAAGAGCAACACCGGCGCTTGCAAAATACTCGGCACTTGAGGTGGAGTAGCAGGTGGGTATCTCCAAAACAAGATCCGCTCCACCTTCGAGAGCCATCCTGGTACGTACATATTTATCAATGACAGCGGGAGCGCCTCTTTGAACAAAGTTGCCGCTCATAGCGACAATCGTATAATCGGCACCTGTCTGTTCCTTGGTTTTTTCAAGATGGGCTATATGGCCGTTATGAAAGGGATTGTATTCGGCGATAATTCCGTTTACTATCATATCTGGTCTCCGTATTAGAAAACGATTACTGTTATAATAACTATAATATAAAAGGCGTTTAAATAAAAGCAAATAATAAAATGTAAGGGCTTTCATTTTACATTTGGATGTGATAGTATTATAATAGTTTCATTAATAAACTATTCACATGTTTTTAGAGAGGTAAAAGCAAAATGGCATTTATTGACGGTATAAAAGAAAAGGCAAAACTTGACAAAAAAACCATCGTTCTTCCCGAATCCAACGATAAGAGAACCCTTATCGCAGCTTCCGAGGTTTTAAAGGAAGGTATCGCAAACATCATTATGATCGGTAATAAAGAGAAGATCATGGATGGTGCTACATGGCTTGAAATCGAGCTCGATGGAATAAAGATCATCGACCCCAATGAGACAGAGCTTCTTGATACATACGTTAATCTCTTGTATGAGTGCAGGAAAGCGAAGGGAATGACCCCCGAGAAGGCGAGAGAGATCCTTTTAAGCGACTGGCTTACCTTCGGTATTATGATGGTTAAGAACAATGACGCTGACGGTATGGTTGCCGGAGCTTGTCATTCTACCGCAGACACCTTAAGACCTGCGCTTCAGATCCTTAAGACTGCTCCCGGAGTTAAGCTTGTTTCCGCTTTCTTTATTGTAGATACTATTATGAAGGATATGGGAGAAAACGGTGCATTCCTTTTCGCCGACTGCGGACTTAACCAGGATCCTACCGCTGAAGAGCTTGCCGTTATAGCTGATTCATCGGCTCGTTCCTTTAAACAGCTTATCGGTCCCAAGCCTCAGATCGCTATGCTCAGCCACTCAACCATGGGAAGCGCCAAGCACGCCCTTGTTACTAAGATGGTAGACGCTACAAGAATCGCAAAGGAAGAATATCCTCATCTTTGCATTGACGGAGAGCTTCAGCTTGACGCTGCACTTGTTCCCCATGTAGCAAAGACAAAGGCTCCCGGAAGCCCTGTTGCGGGACATGCAAATGTTCTCATTTTCCCCAACCTTGACGCCGGAAATATCGGCTATAAGCTTGTTCAGAGACTTGGAAATGCAGAAGCTTACGGACCTATGCTTCAGGGTATCGCGAAACCCGTTAACGACCTTTCAAGAGGCTGCTCCTGGCAGGACATCGTCGGTGTCGTTGCCCTTACCGCAGTCCAGGCACAGCTTGTTTAAATATGAGATTTATTATAATTAAAGATTAGTTTATTATGGCTGAAGGCGAAGGCAGATTCCGTGAGCGAACCATGGAGCGTCGCCGGCACTTACTGAGAACGAAGTTCGAAGTTAGTACCGCTGCGTAACGCGTGTTTGAGGCGAGAGCCGTGTGAGCGACGGAACTGCCGACGCCAAGGCTGCAACTAACTTTGTACATAGTTATACTATTGATTCTTGGAGGAAGATTATATGAATATTCTTGTTATTAACTGCGGTTCATCATCTTTAAAGTACCAGCTTATAAATTCCGACACCGAGCAGTGGATCGCAAAAGGACTTTGCGAGAGAATTGGCATCGACGGAAGCCAGATCGTATATCAGAAAGCCGGCGGGGACAAGGAAGTAACCGTTTCTCCCATGCCCGACCATACCGAGGCCATCAGACTTGTTCTCGAAGCTCTTACAAATGATAAAACCGGAGCAATAGGGAGCCTTTCAGAGATCGATGCAGTAGGACACAGAGTAGTCCACGGCGGAGAGAAATTCTCATCAAGCACTGTGATCACACCCGAGGTTATCGAGGCTATTAAGGAATGTAACGACCTTGCTCCTCTTCATAATCCTGCAAACCTTATCGGAATCGATGCATGTGCAAAGCTTATGCCCGGAGTTCCTATGGTAGCTGTGTTTGATACCGCTTTCCACCAGACAATGCCCGCCGAAGCCTACATGTACGGCCTTCCCTATTCATATTACGAGAAATACAAGATTCGCCGCTACGGTTTCCACGGAACAAGCCACTCCTTCGTTTCAAAGAAGATGGCTGAGGATATGGGAAAGAAGCCCGAGGATTTAAAGCTTATTATTTGCCACCTCGGAAACGGCGCTTCAGTATCCGCTGTAAAGAACGGTAAATGCGTTGATACCTCTATGGGACTTACTCCTCTTGAGGGACTTATTATGGGTACCAGAAGCGGAGACATCGATCCCGCGATCATGGAGTTTATCGCTCATAAAGAGAATAAATCCATCGATGAGGTTATGACACTTCTTAACAAAAAGTCAGGTGTTTACGGTCTTTCCGGAGATCTTTCTTCAGATTTCAGAGACCTTGAGGATGCTTACAACAAGGGCAATGAAAAGGCTATTATCGCTGTAAAGACATTCAGCTACAGAGTAGCAAAGTATGTTGGCGCTTATACCGCAGCTATGAACGGTGTTGACGGTATCGCATTTACTGCAGGTGTCGGAGAGAATTGCGGACTTGTAAGAAAGCTTGTCTGTGAGTATCTTGGATACCTTGGAGTTAAGTTAGATGATGCGGCTAACTCGAAGCGCGGTGAAGATACTGTAATCTCTACTCCCGATTCAAAGGTATGTGTAATGTTTATACCTACCAACGAAGAACTTGCTATTGCCAGAGAGACATTAGCGCTTACAAAATAGATCAAAGCTTTCAGCTCCTGCTTATATAGGCAGGAGCTTTTTTTCGCCGCAAGAATATATTTGTGGTAAAATATAAAGGTACTTTTGTAAACTTTGGTTTGATCAAAAGAATCAAATTAGAAAAGGTGAATCTATGAATATTTGTTTACTTAATGATTCATTTCCACCGGTAATTGACGGCGTTGCAAATACTGTTTTAAACTACGGACGTGTTTTAACAGACGAGATCGGCGCGCAGGTAATCGTCGGGACGCCGAGATATCCGGGAACCGATTATTCTGGTTACCCTTATAAAGTAGTTGCCTACCCGAGCCTTGATACAACCAGGTTAACCGCCGGTTATAGGACCGGGTATCTTTTGTCTGTAAGAGAGATTGCGGAAATGGCAGAGTTTGGCCCTGACATTATACATACTCATTGTCCCGCCGCTTCGACTCTTATGGCAAGGATTTTGCAATACGAAACGGGAGCTCCTGTTGTATTTACCTATCATACAAAGTTTGATCAGGATATTGCCAAAGCTGTAGGAAACGGATTTCTTAAAAAAGAAACCCTGAAGATGCTTGTAAGCAATATATCAGCCTGTGATGAAGTCTGGGTAGTTTCAGAGGGGGCCGGAGAAAACCTGAAAAGCCTTGGATATATGGGTAATTACCGCGTAATGGTTAACGGTGTGGACTTTGAAAGAGGTAAGGCCGCCGCGTCCGAAGTTCAAAAGGTAACCAAGGGTTACAACTTGCCTTCAGATGTCCCTATATTTTTATTTGTCGGAAGACTTATGGAGTACAAGGGAATCCCGATTATTCTTGATGCCATGAAAAGGCTTTATGAGCAAGGCATGGACTTTAGAATGGTCTTTGTCGGAAGTGGGGACTACGAACCTGCTATGAAGGAAAAAGTATCGGAGTACGGCATAAACGACAAAGTAATCTTTACCGGTCCTATAAGAGACAGGGAAGAGCTTCGCGCAATTTATACGAGATGTGATCTTTTCCTTTTCCCTTCGACATATGACACCAACGGAATCGTTGTAAGAGAGGCGGCTGCCTGCGGACTTGCTTCCGTGCTTATAAAGAATTCCTGTGCCGCCGAAGGAATAACGCACGCCCGTAACGGATATATGATAGAGGAAAACGGTGAGTCCATGGCGGCTCTGCTTTCGGAGATCTGTAAGGATATGGATGCTGTCCACACTGTGGGCGATAATGCTATGAAAGAGATATATATTTCCTGGGATGAGAGCGTTAAAAATGCTTACAGGAGATACGAAGAGATCCGGGAAGAGACCAAGGATGGAACGCTTTTAAAGAAGCGCAGGCAAAAGTCGGATCTTTTAATCGAGACGGCGGGAGAAGTGACGGAGAAGTTCAAAAAGCTTATGGATCTTCCCGGAAGGATAAGGGAGGAGCTTTTGAGCGAAGATGAGTGGATCATCAGACGAAAAGAATAACCTATTGCATCTTAGTTTCGGCTATTTAGATTATCATACGAAAAGAGGCGTATTTTAATTGGAAAGTTCTAAGAGGGACTGGTATAAAACCGCGGTATTTTATCAGATCTGGGTCAGAAGCTTTGCAGACGGAAACGGTGATGGCATAGGAGATTTATACGGCGTGTACGATAAGCTGGAATATATAAAGTCTCTTGGCGTTACGGCTATATGGTTTAACCCTTTGTATCCTTCACCCAATGCGGATTTTGGATATGATATTTCGGATTACTGCGATATTCATCCCGATTACGGAGATCTTGATCAGTTTAAAAAGGTGCTTGATAAAGCCCATGCTCTTGGAATGAAGGTTGTTATGGATCTTGTAATAAACCATACATCCGATGAGCATAAATGGTTTAAGGAAAGCAGAAAAGGCAAAGATAATCCTTACAGCGATTACTATATCTGGAGGGATAAGCCGAACAACTGGGATTCAATACTTGAGGGTTCAGCCTGGGAGTTCGACAAGGAAAGAGGTCAGTACTATCTGCACCTTTTTGCCAAGAAACAGCCGGATTTAAATATGGACAACCCTAAGGTCAGAGAAGAAGTTAAAAATATACTTCGTTTCTGGCTTGAGATGGGCGTTGACGGATTTAGAGAAGATGTTATCAACTTTATTTCCAAAAGAGAGGGGCTGCCCAATGGCATCGGTTTTTTGCCGATAATCGGAAGTATGATGCATTACAAGGATGGTCCCCATATTCACGAGTATATGCGGGAGTTTAGAGAAGTCTGTGACGAGTACGGCGCGGTACAGATTGGCGAAGGTCCTATGACTTCCCTTGGAAACGCAAAAAAGTATTTAAGCGGTGATACAAAGTCTCTTGATATGATGTTTTCCTTTGACCATATGACTGCGGACTGCTTGTTTACTGAGTATATTCACAGACCCTTTAAACTTATCAGGCTTAAAAAGGCTTTGTCTAAATGGCAATACGGACTTGAGGGAAGAGCATGGAATTCGCTTTACCTTGAAAACCACGATCATCCAAGGGTTATCAGCAGATACGGAAGCGAGAAATACCATAGACAGAGCGGTACGGCCCTTGCTGTAAGCTATCTGTTTTTACACGGTACTCCTTTTATTTATCAGGGACAGGAAATCGGCATGACCAATATAAGGCTGTCCTCGATTCATAAATATATTGACGTATCTTCGATAAATAACTATTTTAAGTATCACCTGAAGGATGATGAAAAGGACAGGCTTCGCCGCATACATTTATCCAGCAGAGACTCCGCCAGGACTCCCATGCAGTGGACCTCGGGAAGGTACGCGGGATTTTCTCTCGTCAAACCCTGGTTTTACTTAAATCCCAATTACAGGAAGATAAATGTTTCGAGAGAGGAAAAGAATCCTGACAGCATATTAAACTTTTACAGAGAATGTATAAAGATAAGGCAGAAGAGCAAAACGCTTCTTTTCGGTAAGTACAAGGAGTATGAAGAAAACCATCCATACGTTTATATGTACGAAAGACGACTTGATAAGAACGGTTATGTTGTTATTACATCTTTCGCAAAGGAGAAGATTCCATTCGTACTTCCAAAAGCCTTCCGTGGACATAAAGGAAAGGTTGTTATTTCAAACTATCCTTCAAAGAACAAGAAGGGAGAGAAGTTTACCTTCCCGATTGACTATATGATCCTCGAGCCCTACGAAGCCCTCGTCATCAAAGTAAGATATTTATGACCCTCGGGGACGGGGATGGGGTGTCATTTTTGACAGTATGCCCCTCGGGGACGGAGATGGGGTGTCATTTTTTGAAACGTGGGATATTTAACACTTGACAACTGTAAAGTGGCGTAGTAATATTTATTCAATTTAAGATATAAACCGTTGAAGCGGGGATAAAGGCAGTAAAAGTGCTTACAGAGAGACCGGGTGCTGAGAAAGGTTGGATTACTGGCTGTCAAATGGGCCGCTGAGGGCGTAGCGAAAAGGAACAGAAAGTTAATCCTTAGTATACTGCGACGTTAGCCTGCGTTAAGGGTAAAGAAGATGATAGTCTTCCGATAAGAGCGCTGCTTAAGCGAATCAAGGTGGCACCGCGAGATATTTAGTTTATCCCGTCCTTGGCAAATAGTTTATTTGCCGAGGACGTTTTTTTATTCATTTATGCACGAGTTTATAACAAAGTAAGAAAGGAGCATCAGATGAAAATCTATCCGACACTGGAAGAATGTAAGACAATAGCAAATACCGGAAAGTATGGGGTGATTCCCGTCTGGTGCGAGATATTTGCGGACTCTACTACAGCGATAGAGGTTCTTAAAAAACTAAAAGCTGTAAGCAAACATGTATATCTTCTTGAAAGCGCAGAGGCTGATAAAAAGTGGGGAAGATATTCTTTCCTGGGATATGATCCTTTAATGGAGATTACGGCTTACAACGGTGAAGTAACCGTAACGGATCCCGACGGAACGAGATCTGAAATAAAGGATATAAGAGGGGCTATCAGGGAAATAGTTAATACATATAAAAGTCCGGAGAATAAGGAACTTCCTCCTTTTACCGGCGGCCTTGTAGGATATTTTTCCTACGACTATATAAAGTATAGCGAACCTACACTTAAGCTGGATGCAAAAGACGAGGATGGTTTTAAGGACTGCAACCTGATGCTTTTCCATAAAGTAATCGCTTTTGACAATTACAGACAAAAGATCATTCTTATCTACAATATTAGAACAGAAGATATTGATGTAAGCTATAATACAGCAATTAAGCGTCTTAACGAGATGAAGGACATCATCTTAAAGGGAAAGCCTGCCGACGATAAACCTTTGAAATTATTAAGCAACTTTAGCCCGCTGTTTGATGAGAAAAACTATTGCGATATGGTTGAAAAGGGTAAGCATTACATCTTTGAGGGAGATATCTTCCAGGTTGTACTTTCAAACAGACTTGAAGCAAAAATGGAGGGTAGTCTCCTTGATGCATACAGAGTACTTCGAACTTCCAATCCTTCACCCTATATGTTTTATTTTTCCGGAAGCGACGGAGAAATCTCTGGAGCAAGCCCTGAAACTCTTGTAAAGCTGGAAAACGGAAGGCTTCACACTTTCCCTCTTGCGGGAACAAGAAAAAGAGGAGAAACAGACGAGGAAGATATCGCTCTTGAGAAAGAATTACTTGCAGATGAAAAAGAGAGAGCTGAGCATAATATGCTCGTAG
>ODAI010671945.1_pt1 | contig 19934 bp, 18 predicted proteins | sample 1539321 | NCBI WGS metagenome assembly ODAI01 (sample SAMN02144231, study PRJEB22623) | gut metagenome | biome: sheep rumen | host: Ovis aries | place: New Zealand
TACGTGGTCTCTGCCCCCTATTATGACAACACCCAGGTGCTGGTCGTCAAAAAGGACAGCGGCATCGCCTCCTCTGCGGATCTGGCCGGTAAAGTGGTGGCTGTGCAGCTGGGAACTTCCGGGGATATCCTGCTGAACGGCGATCTGGCGGACCTGAAGGCCACCTTCGCGGAGCTGGTTACCGCCCAGAGCTTCAACGCCTGCTTCACCGAGCTGCTGGGCGGCGCGGCGGACGCGGTCTTTGTGGATCTGCCGGTGGCGACGGCTTACCTGGCGAACAAGGATGCGGACGGTCAGCTGACCATCCTGAACGAAAACCTCGGTGCCGAGCAGTACGGCATGGCCTTCCGCGCGGGCGAGGAAGATCTTTGCGAAACCATAGAGGAAGCTGTGGCTGAGCTGGTGGAAAACGGCACCTATGCTGAAATCGCCGCCAAATATCCCGATATCGTGAACAACCTGCTGTTCATCCAGGCGGAATAAGCGTCTTCGATGGAACAGCCCTGCCCCGGAGGGGATCGTCTCCTCCGGGGTTTTCTGCCTGTCAGCCGCTTCCCGCCAGGCATCGGAAGCGGACGGCCCCATCCTCCGCACACCGGTTTGCAGTCCGGGCCGCGGGGGCTTCTCCCTCATGCGGCTGCCAATCCGCGGAAGAAAGGAAATTGCCATGACACTGGAGACCATGATTTTAAAGATGGGCGAAGGATTTGGGAAAACCTGCGCCATCTTTTTTCTGACGCTGCTGTTCTCCCTTCCTCTGGGCATGGGGGTGGCGCTGCTGCGGATGAGCAAAAACCGGCTGCTTTCAGGCTTCAGCCGGGCGGTCATCTCCGTCCTTCGGGGAACCCCGCTGATGCTGCAGCTGCTGGCGGTCACCTACGGCCCCTATTATCTCTTCGGTCTCTCCGTGAGCCGGAACAAGCTGATTCCGGTGGTGGTGGCTTTTTCCATTAACTATGCGGCCTATTTCGCGGAAATCTACCGGGGCGGCATTGAAAGCATGCCCGTCGGCCAGTATGAAGCGGCGGAAGTCCTGGGCTACACAAAATCCCAGACCTTCCTGCGGATCATTCTTCCTCAGGTCGTCAAGCGGATCCTCCCCTCCATTACCAATGAGGTTGTCACCCTGGTCAAGGATACCTCCATGGCCTTTACGGTATCCTACCAGGAAATGTTTACCATCGGCAAGCAGATCGCCAATTCCCAGACGAGCTTCATCCCCTTCGTCGTGGCCGGCGTATTCTACTACCTGTTCAACCTGATCGTAGACTTCGTCATGGGGCGCATTGAGAAACGGCTCAGCTATTACCGGTAAGAGCCGCGGGTCTGAAGAAAGCGGCGGCTCTTCGGGCGGCTGAAGAAGAGGAAGGAGACGGAAGATGGGAAAACTGCTGGAAATCAATCATTGCCGCAAAAGCTTCGGCGGGCTGGAGGTGCTGACGGATCTGAGCCTCAGCGTGGAGGAGAGCCAGGTGCTCAGCATTATCGGGCCCAGCGGAAGCGGGAAATCCACCCTGCTGCGATGCGCCACGCTGCTGGAGACCATGGACGGCGGCGACCTGATCTATGACGGGTGCTACGCTGCCCGGGACAACGGGGAGAAATCCGTCTACGCTTCGCCGCAGGAGATGCGGCAGATCCGGAACATGTTCGGACTGGTATTCCAGAACTTCAACCTTTTTCCTCATTATTCCGTGCTGAAGAACGTGATGGAAGCGCCTGTCCTGGTGCAGAAGCGGGATCGCCGGGAGGTGGAGGAAACCGCCCGGAACCTCCTGGGCCAGATGGGGCTGGCGGACAGGGCGGACGCCTATCCCTATCAGCTTTCCGGCGGACAGCAGCAGCGGGTTTCGATTGCCCGGGCGCTGGCCATGAATCCCAAAATCCTTTTCTTTGACGAGCCGACTTCGGCGCTGGATCCGGAGCTGACCGGGGAAATCCTGCGGGTGATCCGCTCTCTGGCGGAGAAAAAGATGACCATGGTGATCGTGACCCATGAGATGACCTTTGCCAGGGATGTTTCGGACTATGTGGTGTTTATGAACGAGGGCGTGATTGTTGAGCAGGGGGATCCCCGGGAAGTCATCGACCATCCGACCCAGGAGCGGACGATTCAGTTCCTGCGGAGGCTGAGGGAGTCATGAGAGAAATCCGATATGTGATCCTGGATCCGACGGGAAATCTGACGGCTCTGGTGCTGGATCCGGTTTCCGGGGAGGAGCGGACACGGATCACGGCAGCCCTGATGGACCGGTGCGAGCAGGTCGGATACCTGTGCTCCCCGGAAAAACCGGGTGTCAGGGCGCGCCTTCAGATGATGGGCGGAGAATTCTGCGGAAACGCTTCCATGGCCGCGGCGGTGTATCTGGCGGCCGGGGACGGGCTGCAGGAAGGCAGGGAAACGGAAATCATCCTGGAGGTTTCCGGCGCGGATACGCCGGTGGCCTGCCGGGCCCGGAGGGAAAAGGCAGGCTGGCGGGGCACGGTGCAGATGCCGGCGCTGCAGAAAATGACGGACTGCAGGATCCGGGGCAGACAGCTGAAGGCCGTTTTCTTTCCGGGCATGGTGCACCTGATCTGGGATGGAGACCCGCTTTCCGGGGAAGAAGCCGAACTGACGCTGCAGAAGGCCGGAGAGCTTTTTTCCGAGCCGGCGGCGGGGCTGCTTCAGTGGCGTGAGACGGCCCGGGAGGCCGGGGAAATGATCCCCCTGGTCTGGGTCCGGGAGAGCAAAACCATGGTCTGGGAAACCGCCTGCGGCAGCGGAACGGCGGCGATTGCCTGCTGGAAATCGCTGAGCCGGGGGCAGACGGCGGGGGTTTCCGTTTCGCAGCCCGGCGGAATCCTGCGGGCGGAGGCGGAATGGTCATGCGGAAAGGCAGGCAGGATCCTGCTCTCGGGGACAGTCCGGCTCGGGGAGGAGCAGAAGCTGGTGCTGCCCGCTTGAATTCCTATTTACCTTGTGGTATGATGGGTTTATCATCGGAGGAACCGATGAAGACAGGAGCGGGCTGCGATGGCGATGATTTCAACCCGGGGGCGGTATGCCCTGAGGATTTTGCTGGATCTGGCGGAGCACCAGGGGGAGTCGGACTATCTTCCCCTGAAGGAAGTGGCGGAGCGCCAGGAGATTTCTGAAAAATATCTGGAAAGTATTGTGAAGAGCCTTGTGCAGGCGAAGATTCTGAAGGGCTCCCGGGGAAAGGGCGGCGGATACCGGCTGATGAAATCTCCGAAGGAATGCACCCTCGGCAGTGTCCTGCGCCTGACAGAAGGGGATCTGGCCCCGGTATCCTGCCTGGAGGAGGGCGTGGTCAACTGCGAAAGGGCTTCGGAATGCCCCACCCTTCCGACCTGGATGAGGCTGAACAGCCTGATCCAGCAATTTCTGGACAGCGTATCCCTGGCGGATCTGATGGAAGAAGATCAGCCGGCCAAATAAAAGAAGAGGAACGTCTCTGCGGGGACGTTCCTCTTTCGTATGACGGATCAGGCCATCAGGGCATCCGCCAGGGCTTCCAGCTGCGCCCGGCTCTCTTCGTTCAGGGCGGAGTTGATCCGAACCACCGGCTCAAGGAAGGTCAGGTTTTTGCTGCCTTCCAGCAGGGCTTTCATCCCTTTGGCGGCGGTGGGAGCCCAGGATCCGTTTTCGATCAGGCCGACGGTTTTGTTTTGCCAGTTCCGCTCGGTCAGATGCTCCAGAAAGGTCTTCATGAAGGGGAAGATATCCGCGTTATAGGTGGTCGTGGCGAAGACGGCCTTGCCGTAGCGGAAGGTATCCTCCACAGCCTCCGGCATATCGCAGCGGGCCAGGGCGTTGACCGCGACCTTGGGGCATCCCTTTTCCTTCAGCAGGGCGGCCAGCGCTTCCGCGGCCTGCGCGGTATGGCCGTAGACGGAGGTATAGTTGATGACGATGCCTTCGCTTTCCGTGCCGTAGGAGCTCCAGGTATTGTAGGTTTCCAGATACCGGGAAAGGCTCTCCGTCAGCACGGGGCCGTGAAGCGGGCAGATGGCGGCCAGCGGCAGCCCGGCCAGCTTCTTCAGCACGGCCTGCACCTGGGCACCGTATTTTCCGACGATGCCGAAATAGTACCGGCGGGCTTCGCACGCCCAGCCTTCCGGATCCTCATAATCCAGGGCGCCGAACTTACCGAAGGCATCCGCGGAGAAGAGAACCTGATCCGTGCTGTCGTAGGTAAAGATCACCTCGGGCCAGTGCACCATGGGAGCGGCGACAAAGGTCAGGCTGTGCTTTCCCAGCGCCAGGGTGCTCCTGTCGCCGACGACCAGGCGGCTCCGGTCACTCAGGTCAGAGCCGTAGAAGTTTTTCATCATCTGGAAGGATTTGGCGGAGGAAACCACCGTGGCTTCCGGATAGGCCTCCAGGAAGCGCATGATATTGGCGGAATGATCCGGTTCCATATGCTGAACAATCAGGTAATCCGGCTTCCGGCCGGCCAGAACGGCGTCCAGCCTGGAGAGCCATTCCTCTCCGAAGTGCGCGTCCACGGTATCCATGACCGCAATTTTCTCGTCCAGAAGGACATAGGAATTGTAAGCCATGCCGTTCGGCACGATGTACTGTCCTTCGAACAGATCCAGATCATGATCATTGACACCGATGTAGCGGATATCCCGGGTGATTTCCATGGTAAATACCTCCTTCAAAAAAACGCATGAGTTACGCCCGAGGGGGCGGTTCAAAACCCGATTTTCTTCTGGGCTGCCCTGCAGATCCGATACACCAGACGCCGGAAGCGGGGGCCGGGCAGCGTGATGACCGCGGCGCTGGGATGATGCCGCAGGCGCCGGTACAGCTCCGGATCGAAAGACCTGATTTTCTCCCACATGACTCTGTTCATCTCCCGGGATTCGGGGGAGTTCGCGCGCTCATGCAGCACGGTGACGTTCAGAATCTGCCCGCTGAGAAAGGAAATCATATAGCTGCGCAGATGCGGAGCCAGGGGCTGCATCTGCGCCCAGGTCCAGGTGCAGATCATCTGCGTCACCATATTGGTATTCTGGTCCATCCGGCGGAGCAGGTTTTTCTCGCTGACGGACTGATTCTCCTGGGCGACCGTGTATCCATACAGCGGGCGGGGAAGGTACAGCACGGTTTTCACCCAGGGGAGGGGCTGATAGATGTAGAGGTTGTCCTCATAAAAAGTGTGCTTCGGCAGCGTGTACGCATGCTCCCGCAGCAGAGCGACACGGTAGCACATGGAATGAATCATGAACTGCTTCCAGATGGGAAAGCGGCGGCAGGTTTCCCAGGTGTCGCGCCGGTCTGCGTGGAACACATGGTTATAGCGCACCTGAAAAACGTTTTCCCGGTCGGGATGATCGTAGACATAATCGTTGATCACCAGATCCGCCCAGGTATCCGGGGTCGCATGGTCCCGGAGAAGATCCAGCATGGCCCGGAGGCTGTCAGGATCGATGCGGTCGTCCGCGTCCACGCTTTTCAGATAGAGCCCCTGCGCGCAGCGGATGCCCTGATTCAGGCCTTCCCCGTGGCCGCCGTTTTCCTGATGAATCACCCGGACGATGTCCGGATACTCGGCGGCCAGAGCGTCCGCCAGGGCAGGCGTCCCGTCGGCGGAACCGTCGTCCACAATCAGGACATCCAGCTCCGGCCCGGCGGAAACCATTCGCTCCACACAGCGGCGAAGAAAGCTTTCAACATTATAACTTGGGACCACAAGGGTCAGGAGTTTCATGAACATCCACGCTGCCTTTACCAGGTGATTTTCCGGACGCGGCCCCGGGACGGGGACAGCCGGAAATCAGGGCGTCCGGGAAATCGCTTTCCCGGAACACATCTATTCTATTCTATCACACATCCTGAGCAAACACAAATGGGCGGGGATGAAAAGCGGGGCCTGTGAAGCCGGAACGGGAAGCCGGTTTTTTTTACGGCCTTCTGGTTCTGCAGGGGCGGATGTGATATAATTCTTCTACCTGTAAATCAGACAGGAACCGTCAGGACAGGAAAAACGGAGACACGGCTTGAATACGGGCCCGGATGCCTTTTTCCCGGTACTGCGGCCGGAGAGGTTTCATGATTTGCATGCGGAACAGGAGGGTCCCCATGACAGGAAAATATGATTATCTGGTGGTCGGCGCGGGGCTGTTCGGGGCGGTCTTTGCCCGGGAGGCCGCGGACGCCGGGAAAAAGGTTCTGATCATTGACCGTCGGCCTCATCCGGCCGGAAATATCTACACGGAGGAGCGGGACGGGATCCCGATTCACCGCTACGGCGCCCATATCTTCCACACCAGTGACCCGGAGGGCTGGCGGTATGCCTGCCGGTTTGCCGATTTCAACCGCTTTACCAACGCGCCGCTGGCCAGATACCGGGGCAGGCTGTATCACCTGCCCTTCAACATGAACACCTTCTATGCCCTCTGGGGCACGGCGACCCCGGCGGAAGCGCTTGCGCGGCTGGAGATCCAGCGGAGGGAGATCACAGGGACCCCGCGGAATCTGGAGGAGCAGGCCATTGCCCTGGTGGGGCGGGATGTCTATGAGACCCTGATCCGGGGCTACACGGAGAAACAGTGGGGGCGCCCCTGCCGGGATCTGCCCGCCTCCATTATCCGGCGGCTGCCGGTCCGGCTGACCTGGGACAACAATTATTTTAACGATCTCTGGCAGGGGATCCCCCGGGAGGGATATACCCGCATGGTGGAGCGGATGATGTCGGGGATCGAGCTCCGGCTGGACACCGCCTATGCTCCTGAGATGAGATCCCTCGCGGAGAAAGTGGTTTACACCGGTTCCGTGGACAGCTTTTTCGGCTGCTGCCTGGGCAGCCTGGAATACCGCTCCCTCCGCTTTGAGGAGGAGAGATACGAGCTGCCGGATTTCCAGGGAAACGCGGTGATCAATGATACCAACGCGGAGATGCCCTACACGCGGACCATTGAGCATAAGCATTTTGTCTTTGACCGTCCTGAAGTCATGAAGACGGAATGGACCTGGATCACCCGGGAATATCCCCTGGCCTGGACGGAGGGCGCGGAGCCCTTCTATCCCGTGGCCGATGAAAGGAACACCGGCCTCTGCGCCCGTTACCGGGAGCTGGCGGCCGAGGATCCGGGCCTTCTTTTCGGCGGCCGCCTGGGCCTGTACAGATACCTGGATATGGACGACACAATCCGCGCCGCCCTGGACCTGGCCCGGTCCGAACTGCAGCAGTGACAGACCTGCCCCCGCTGAAACGCGGGTCCGGCAGATTCCCGCTTGTGCGGAGACGGGGATGATGATAGAATAGCTTCAGGCAGGAAAGCATTTTCCTTCAGAAACAGAATAAGGGGGTTTGGAGCCATGGCGGCAAAAAAAGTCGGTGTTCTGGTCAGGGAAGCCAGAACCGCGGCGGGACTGACCCAGGAAAAGCTGGCCAAAGCGGCGGGAGAAAACCTGACCGCAGCGGATATCAGCAAATGTGAACGGGGCGAGGCGGATCTTACGGCGGCCCAGCTGAAAAGGATCGCTGTGGCCTGCGGCGTGACCCAGACCTCTCTGGTGAACGCGCCGAAAAATCTGAGCGCTGCGGCTGCCAAAAAAGCGGCGGCGAAGGATACGAAGACGGGAGGCGGAAAAACGGCCTCCGCGAAGGCTCCGGCGGCCAGGAAGGAAACCGCAAAGACCACGGCCAAGGCGGGCGCAAAGACATCCACGGCCAAGGCGGGCAGCGCAAAGACCTCCGCCGCCAAGGCGGGCAGCGCAAAGACCTCCTCCGCCAAGGCAGCCGCGAAGAAGACCGGCGCTGTCGCAGTGCCGGCCAACGCGAATGTCTCCATGAAGGTGACCGCGGCGGAGCAGAAGCTGATTCAGGCATACCGCGGATCCACCGCGGACCGGAAAAAGGCGGCGCTGAAGCTGCTGAACGGAGACTATGGCGATGCGATTGACAAGGTTCTTTCCGTGACGAACGGAAGCACCTCCGCTTCCTCCTCCTCTTCTTCCGGACCGGACCTGATCGGCGATGTGCTCGGCAGCGTGCTGGGCGGGCTGCTGGGAGGCAAATAGGGAACACCGGTTTTTCACGGCCCTGGACAGGGCCGCATGACAGCGCATCCAAGGGACAAATGAAAGGAGAAATGCCCCATGAAAATGACCTTCCGCTGGTATGGCAGCCAGATCGATCCAATTCCCCTGAAGTATGTGAAACAGATTCCCGGCATGACCGGTCTGATGGGTCTGCTGGACAAGCCCGCAGGTGTGGACTGGCCGGAGGATGAATTTGTGGCCCTGAAGAAGGAAGTCAATGACGCGGGGCTGGAGATCGAAGTTATCGAGTCCGTGAATGTTCACGAGGACATCAAGACGGGGCTTCCCGCCCGGGATGAATACATCGCGAACTATATCTCCACCATCCGGATGCTGGCGAAGCATGGGGTGAAGGTGATCGTGTACAACTTCATGCCCGTTTTTGACTGGCTGCGGACAGATCTGGCCCGGGTGATTCCCGAGGACGGAAGCAACAGCCTCTACTTTGATGAGAAGGATCTGGGCGCCATGGGGCCGCTGGAGATCGTGCGCAAGACGGCGGAGGACAGCCACGGATTTACGCTGCCGGGCTGGGAGCCTGAACGGCTGGCGCTGCTGGAGACAACGCTGAAGCAGTACGAAGGCATGACGGGAGACGACCTGAGAAAGAATTTCAAATACTTCCTGGACGCGGTGATTCCCGTCTGCGAGGAAGTCGGCGTCCGCATGGCCTGCCATCCCGACGATCCGGCCTGGCCGATTTTCGGTCTGCCCCGGATCACCCACAGCCAGGAAGACTTTGACAAGATGGTGCAGCTGCATGACAGCCCCGCCAATACGCTGTGCCTGTGCACCGGATCGCTGGGGAGCAATCCGGAGAACGACATTCCGGCCATCATCCGCCACTTCGGAAAAATGGACAGGATCGGCGCCATGCACGTCCGGAACGTGAAATATCTGGGATACCATCATTTCCGGGAAGCGGCGCACCTGAGCAGCGCGGGAGACCTGGATCTCTATGAGATTATGAAGGCGATTCATGAGACCTGCCCGGATACCTATATCCGTCCGGACCATGGGCGCATGATCTGGGATGAGCAGGGAAGGCCGGGGTACGGCCTGTATGACCGGGCGCTGGGCGCGGCCTACCTGAACGGCCTGTGGGAAGCGCTGGAAAAGAACGGATAAAGAAGCCGCCTGTCCGGCAGGAGCAGGCAGCATGATAAAAAAGCAGCCGCGAAAGCCTCTGAGCTTCCGCGGCTGTTTTTCGGGTGCGCTTATTCCGCGCCGGTGATGGTGACGTCCTTCAGCCGGGTGACGGAAGGAATTTCCAGCCAGTCATACTGGCGGGTTTCCCGGGAAAACCGGATTGTCCGGGCAAACTGCTTCATGTTGCCGGAGACGGAGCCGCCGGTGACCGGGGTGACCTCATCCCCGTGATGCCAGAAGGCCAAACGGATTTCTCCGGCGATATCCCCCGTGAGGGGATTTACCTGGAAATCGGAAAATTCCACGGGCTCGAGATAATCTCCGTGCCGGAGGCTTTCCGCGCTGCCGCTGCCGCCGGAAACCTTCAGATTGGAAGGCTGAAAGGACTGCTTCAGCCCCAGATACTGACTGTACTGCCGGCTGCCCAGGAAATTCCGGGGAATATTGTCTTCAATCTGGACTGTTTCCCGGATCGGGGCGCCCTCCGCGTCGAAGGCAAAATTCCGGGAGGAATTGGGCAGGAAGGGAACGGCGGTCAGGGTCAGCAGATCGCCTTCCGCGTTTTCTGCCACCGGCCGGCCGATTTCCCAGTCAGAGTATTTCATGTGCTTGTAAGCGGCGTTCATCCGGTCGATATACCAGCCATAGATTTCCCGGGCGGCATCGGTGGAGAAGAGAACATCCGCCTTCTGCAGAGCCGGGGTCGGGACGGCCTGCAGCCGGGCATGACCGAAGGAAAGAACCTCGGAAAGATCCCGCTTCAGCTGTTCCGCGTCACAGGTGCCGGAGGTATACATCCGGTACAGCTCAATCTCGTGTCCGTCCTTCCGGGCGTTTACAACCGCCTCTACCATGGAGGAGGGATATTCAGACAGGACGTCAATGCCTTCACTGTTGACGAAATGCTTCTGCAGGGAGGAAACAAACACTTCCACGGAATTCAGATCCTCCGTTTCGGTCTCCGGCACCTGCTGCAGGGCGGAGAAGAAGGCGGCGGAAATGTCTCCCGGGTGGATCGGGGCGGCGGCGGGCTTTTTTTCCCTGGGTTCCGGCGCGTTCAGGGTGTAAACGGGATTCCGCACCAGCCCGGCGGCCAGAATCATCTGGCGGAGAAGACGCTCGACTTCGGCCTCATCCGCAGTGGGAGGAATCTCTCCGGCGGCGGATCCGAGGTACTTGCCGTCCTCGCTGCGGCAGAAGACCTTGACCTGATAGTGCTCCACGTGCACGACCCGGTTCTGGTCCAGGGCATGGCGGATGAAATAAAACTCCCAGCCGTCCCTGACGGTCTCCGTGACTTCCCAGGCATCCGCCGGGGAGGCTTTCAGGAGATTGATAATCTGATTCAGCATATTATCCCAGCCTCGCTTTCGCCTTCAGATAAGGGCCGCCGTCGGCCACCTTGACCCATTCCTTGTGCCCCTTGCCGCACCCGCCGTTGCCGAAGACACAGCGGTCCGTGCTGACCATGGAGATAGAGCCAAGCAGATCGGGCACATAGCCTGTCAGCACGACCGGAGCAACCACCTTGCCGGTGAGTCTGCCGTCCCGGATCTCATAGCCTTTTTCCACAATGCACTGGATGCCCCAGTGCTTGGGATCCTCCATGCCGGAATGCATCCCCTTCAGGAGATAGCCGTGCCGGATGGAGGCGATCATGCTGTCCAGGGTGTCGGAACCGGAGTCGAAAAGCGTATTTGTCATCCGGGTATAAACTTTGTGTTCGAAGTTTTCCCGCTTTCCGTTTCCGGTGGGCGCGATGCCCAGACGCAGGGCGCTGAGGGCATCGCAGATGCCGGTTTTGAGAATGCCGCGGTCGATTTCCGTCACATCCCCGGCGGGGGTGCCCTCATCATCGAAGGCATAGCCGGTGACGCTGTCCGCGCAGAGAGCGCCTTCATGCATGGTCACCAGATCGGATCCGACCCGCTTTCCCAGATATTCGGCTCCCAGCGCCCGATGCTTGACGAACATGTCCATCTCCACACCGTGGCCGAAGGCTTCGTGGGCGATCAGCCCGGTGACATCCGGAGAGGTGATGACATCGTATTCTCCGGGCTCAACGGACTCGGCGTGCAGCAGCTCCTGCAGGCTCTGCAGGACGCCCGGCAGCACATCCTCTTCCATCCGGTCGAAGATCTCCGGTCCCTTCCGGCCGGAAACTCCCTCGTAGGCCATTTCCGTCCTGCCTTCCAGGGCGCCGACCAGCGCGACGGCGCCTTCGGAATAGACGTAGCTCTGGCGAAGATCCCGGTGCTCCGTCAGGAAGAGTTTGCACACGTGGGTGCTCTGGGCCCGGGCGGTGCAGTCCAGCAGGTTTTCCCCTTCGGCCATACCCCGGTCGGACAGGGCGGAAAGCCGGTCGATGAGGGCGGACATGTCCTCCTCTTCGGGGAGGCGCTCCGTTTCCATTTCCTGGAAGATTGTCTCGGGCTCGTCGGGCAGGAGGCCGGTTTCATAAGGCTTGATGCCGGCGGCTTCCAGCACCTTCATCTGCCGCTCCAGCCGGTTGATAAGCCGCCGGCAGGTCTCCTCCGGATGCGCCGGATCAAAGACGTTGAAGGATGCCTCGGAGTACAGGCCGCCGAGATACACCCGGACAACCGTGCCCCGCTCGGTCGTCATGGTTTCGTTCCGGACAGACTTGGACCGCTGTCCGATGGACACGGAGAAGCCTTTGCTGTCCGTGCTCAGCACAGAGACATAGTCATAGCGCCGGCGAAGCAGGGAAACCAGCTTCTTCAGACCGGGCGCAATCTCTGCCAGGTAGGGAGAAAATGGTGCTTTCATAGATCCTCCTTAGCGATGAATATTGAAAACATGGAAGTCGGCAGCGGGGCAGGCTCAGCTGAGATACATGCCGGGGAAAAGCATGTTTACGCCGATCTGCAGGGCACCGAAATCGTTCATCAGATGCATCTGGGGCTGGCTGCGGGTCATGATGCGGGCGCTGACCCGGGTGACTCCTTCCGCCGCCATGATGGCCATGGTCCGGTGCAGCAGGGCCCGCCCCATCCCCTGCCGGCGGCTGGAGGGTTCGATATAAATGGCGGTCAGCTCCGCCTGATCTCCCTGGCCGGCCATGATGGCTTCGCCGATCAGGCCGGCATTCCGGTACAGCCCCAGCGCGATGAAATGCGGCATATGCATGATCTCCATCAGGGCGTTCCGGTCCAGATAGGTGATCTCGTTCATCTGAAGGCGGGAAAGCAGATTCTGCTGCTCCTCCCAGGTGTTCAGGGGCATGGCCGCAACGGTGCAGCTCATGGGAATCCGGCCGTCGCCGAAGGGAATCTGGAGGGAAACGACAGCGTCGCTTTCCTCCAGGTCGAAGCCGTTGTGCAGGTAGAATTCCCGTCCCTCGGCATCCTGGGGATCCAGACTGGTATACAGACGGGCCCGGAGCTGGGGATTGACATTCTGCAGCTGTCTGGCCCGGGCCACCAGGGCGCCGAAGAGGAGGTACCGGCTGCTCTGGTCGCCCGCAATCGAAAAATACAGATTGACGGGGCTGTCCGGATACAGGCCGGGCTGCAGCTGATAAAGGATAAATCCGTAGCCCGTCTGGGTTCCCAGATCGTCGATGGCAAAGAACACATCATCCGGGTTCATGTTGTTGACGGGCTGCCGGGGATGAATAATCGTCATGGGAAGATCCTTTCCGGTTGAGGCAAAATCACGAACCTCCGCGGCGCCGGGAAACGAAGACTTTCCGGGGATGCCCGGCGGGGCGGATAAGTCACACCGATAACTGATATATTATAGACGGAAAACGGTGCTGTGTCAAAAACTTGCAAAGGATCGGGAATACTGGTAAAATACTCCCGATTCGCCGGCAGATCCCGGGAGGGAAAAACCGGAAGAAGATCAAGGAGGAAAGAAAAGATGGCACAGAATCCTGTGTTTACCATCGTGATGAGCGATGGACGTGAAATGAAAGGGGAGCTGTATCCCGCCATCGCGCCGCAGTCCGTGGGCAATTTTGTGGCTCTGGCCAACAGCGGGTTCTATGATGGAACGATTTTTCACCGGGTCATTCCCGGGTTTATGATCCAGGGCGGGGATCCCAAGGGTGACGGATACGGCGGACCCGGATACTGCATTCGCGGCGAGTTTGCTTCCAACGGAGTTCCGAATCCCCTGCGGCACACCTACGGCGTGCTGAGCATGGCCCGGAGCGCGGCGCCGGATTCCGCCGGCAGCCAGTTCTTCATCATGACCAGCGACAGCCCCCATCTGGATGGGGAATATGCCGCTTTCGGCAAGGTGCTGGAAGGAATGGAGGTTGCCGAAGACATTGTGAACACGCCCCGGGACGTGATGACCAACAAGCCTCTGCGTCCCCAGGTGATGGCCTCGGTGCGGGTGGATACCTTTGGGGAAGTTTACCCCTACGAGCAGATCTGAGCATGCATGATTCCGGCGCGGAAAGGCGAGCCTTTCTGCGCTTTCCTCTTTTCAGGAGAAGGAGAAGGACGGATGGAAAGACAGAAAATCAATGTCCTGGTTGCGGGGAAAAATTATACACTGGTCTCCTCGGACCCGCCCGAATATGTCCGGAGGGTGGCGGCGCTGGTAGACAGGCGGCTGAATGAAATGGAGCTGGCCGCGGGAATATCCCAGCAGCAGGCGATGGCGCTGACCTGCTTCAATCTGGCGGATGAGCTGCTGAAAGCCCGGGATGAGAATACCGAACTGAAGCGGCGTATGCTGGAGACGCGGGCGGAAGAAAAGGAAAAGCCCTGAGAGCGGCCCCGGCGTGCCGTCGGGGAAACTGCGCGAAAAATATGGGGAAGGAAAGCGGAGAGAGGACATGGAGATACTGGCCCCGGCAGGCAGCCGGGAAGCGCTGGAGAGGGCACAGGCGGCAGGCGCGGACGCGGTTTATCTGGGATATGCCGCCTTCAGCGCCAGGGCAGGCGCGGGCAACTTTAACGAAGAGCAGCTGAAGGAGGCTCTTCGTTTTGCACATTTGCACCATATGCGGGTCTATGTGACGGTGAACACGCTGGTGAAGGATCAGGAACTTCCGGAGGTAACCGCGCTGCTGCGCCTGCTGAACCGACTGCGGGCGGACGGGGTGCTGGTGCAGGATCTGGGGATCCTGAGACTGGCCAGGAAACTTTTTCCCGGCCTGCGGATTCACGCGAGCACCCAGATGGCGGTGCACAATGAGACCGGCGTCCGCTGGTGCGCGAAGATGGGAATGAAGCGCGTGGTGCTGGCCCGGGAATGCAGCCTGGAGGAAATCCGCCGCTGTGTGCGCACCGGCATGGAAATCGAGGTGTTCGGACATGGCGCGCAGTGTGTTTCCGTCAGCGGGGAATGCCTGTTTTCCAGCATGGTGGGTGAGCGCAGCGGCAACCGGGGCCGGTGCGCGCAGCCATGCCGGAAAATTTACAGCCTGGACGGCCGGAAAGGTGCCTGGCTGAGCCCGAGGGATCTGTGCCTGCGGGACCGCATTCCGGATCTGGCGGAGGCCGGCGCGGCCAGCCTGAAGATGGAAGGCAGGCTGAAGAGGCCGGAGTATGTGTACACCGTCACCCGGAGCTACCGCCGGGGGATGGATCTGGCGGAGGAAGGCTGTTTCCGCAGGGCGGATCCGGCGGAGAGGGAAAGCCTGATGCAGGCTTTTCATCGGGGCGGCTTTATGGAAGGATACGCCTTTGGCGCGGAGGATGCGGGGCTGATTCAGCCCCACAGCGTGAACCATCAGGGAATCCGGATCGGAGAGGTGGCAGAGGTTCGGGGGGATATGGCCCGGATTCGGCTGGAGAAGGACCTGCATGACGGGGACGGGCTGCGGATCCGCTGCGGACGGCGGGAGGGGGAAACCTCCTATGCCGGCCCGGAGACCGCGGCAGGAGGCACCGCTCTGCTGCGGCTGCGGCCGGGACTCCGGGCGGAAGCCGGGGATGAGGTCTTCCGACTGACGGATGCCCGGCAGATTTCGGAGGCCATGGCTGCGCCCCTTCGGAAGATTCCGGTGCGGATGGAGCTGGAAGCCTGGCCCGGACGGGAAATCCGGCTGCGGGTATCCGACGGGGAGAGCGGCGCGGAAGTGACGGGAGATACGGTTTCCCCCGCCCGGAACCGGGAGACAGCCCCGGAGGAAATGGAAAAGCAGCTGCGGAAGACCGGCGGGACGGATTTTGAGGCGGCTGAGATCCGGATCAGCACGGGAGGGGCCTTTGTCCCCGTTTCCGTGCTCAATGAGCTGCGCAGGGCTGCCCTGGAGCGTCTGGCGGAAAGCCGGATCGATCGCTTTGCCTATCCGGAAGGTCCGGAAACCGGCGCGGAAGGCTCGGAAAAGGGCACGGAATGCCCGGAAGCGGGCGGGAGAGCAGAAAGACAGGAGGAGACGGATTTCGAACCGCGGATGCTGGTGACCGTGCGGAACCGCGAACAGGCGGAGGCCTGCCGGGGGGAGAACGTACGGCTGATCTGGTATCCGGAGGATTTCCGGAAGGAGCCGCTGGAGAATCTGATGACACAGATCCGGCCCGGGGACTGGCTTCGGCTGCCGGAAGTGTGCGAGGAGGAGACCCTGCGGGAAATCCTTCTGCAAACGGAGAAATACCGGGACAGGCTGGGCGGAGTTCTGCTCGGCAGCGTGGGCCAGCTGGGAATATCCTGGCCGGTGCCGGTTGCCGCAGGCCCCGGCGTGCCTGTGATGAACCGGGAGGCGGCGCGGCTGCTGGGAGAACAGGGGTGCAGGTTCGTGACGGCAAGCCCGGAGCTGTCCGGGGAGGAAGGGAAAGAGCTGCGGATCCCGGAGAAGGGCCTGCCGGAGATTGTTTTTCCTGTCTACGGCCGTACGCAGCTGATGCTGCTGCATCACTGCCCCGCCAGGACCGCCCAGGGCTGGAGCCAGGGGCACCGCGCCTGCCGCCTCTGCGAGGAAGAGGATCCCAGAGCGCTGCGGGGAAAGGCGCTGGAGGATGAGCGCGGATACCGTTTTCCGATGCTGCGGGTCCGCCTGCCGGAGGGCTGTCTGGTTCGGCTTCTCAACACGCTGCCGACGGATCTGGGCGGAAAGCGTATTCCCGCCCCGCTTCTGGCGGAAATGACCGTAGAGACCGGGGAGCAGGCGGCCATGGTGATGGACCATCTTCTGAGAAATGAAAAAACCCCCGGGGAAAGCACCCGGGGGCATTGGAACAGACCGGTTCTGTAAAGGAATCTTATCTGCGGCGGAGGATCAGCAGGAGCGCGGCCAGGACGAAGGCCAGGCCGATCAGCACATAGCCGGCAATCCGAAGAGGGGAAGCCGCGGCGGATTGCGCCGCGGAAGCCTGCTCCTGTTCGGAGCTGCCGGCTTTCTTTTCATCGGAGATTTCCGCGGATGTTTTTTCGAAACGGATGGATTCCTCCGGTCCCGTGATCTGATCAGGCGCATCCAGCATCGGGACTGCGTCCGGAACGGCGAAGGGATCGACTGCCGAAATACCTGCTCCGCTGTCCGGAGATGCTGTCTTCTCAGAAAGGAGAACCTCCGCCTCCTCTTCGGCCTCTTCGAGGACGGCGCTTGCGTCGGCTGCTTCTTTGAAAGCGGCGCTTGCGCCCGCGGTCTCTTCGAAAGCGGCGTCTGCTTCGGCGGCCTCCTCGAAGGCGGCGTCCGCCTCCGGAACCTCCTCTTCGGAAGCCGATGCGTTCACGGCGCCGGCGTCCTCCGACAGGGAGGGGGACAGGGCAGCGACCGGCTGGCCGAGCTGCTGGCCGGCAGGCTCCTGAAGGAAGCTTGTGATGGTCTCGGCTGATTTCGGGGAAAGAGGCACGGGTTCCGCCTTACGGGTCAGGGTCAGGGCGTCCTGGCTGATCAGTGCTCCGCCGAGGATAAATACGGCCACGGCTGCGATGCTGATGATCCGCTGCCAGGACATCTTTTTCCGGACGGCGGCCGCGGGTTTTTCCGCAGGGCCGGCGGAGGGTGAGGGCTCTTCAGCGGATGCGGCGGATGATGCTGCGGCAGGAGAGGCGTAAGCCGCGGATCCTTCCTTCCGGGAAGCTTCGGCTGCCTCCCGGCGAATGGCTTCCCGCCATCCTGTACGGAAGCTTTCCGGCATCTCCGGAACGTCTTCCGACATCTTTTTCAGCTCTTCCTGAAGGGAAAGCAGGGCAGGATCCAGTTTTTCCTGATCACTCATGGGCTTTCCCTCCTTTCCTGTGATACGTCCGGTCTGGATTTTGCTTCGGACGGGCTTTCATTTCTTTGGACGCCGGACCGGAGGGAAAGTTCCTCATCCCGGTCAAATAATTCCCTCAATCTGTTTCGGGCCCGGTTTACCCTGCTTTTGATGGTGCCCTCGCTGGTGGAGAGAAGCTGAGCGGCTTCTTCATAGGACTTGCCCTCCAGCTGGGTCAGAACCAGCGCGTCCCGCTGCTCCTCCGGCAGCCGGCTGAGGGCTTCCCGAAGACGGGCGTGCTCATCCTTCCGGAGAACCTGCTCCTCTGTTCCGGGAGCCGGATCCGGCGGATCAAAGCCTTCTTCCGCCAGAGGCTCGAGGGACAGATGCGCATTTCTTTTTGCCTTCCGCAGGAAATCCAGACAGCAGTTGGCGGCGATCCGATAGACCCAGGTTTCAAAGGCGCAGTCAAAACGGAAGGAATCCAGGCTTCGCCAGATCTTGATCATGGCTTCCTGACCGCAGTCGGAAGCATTTTCCCGATCCCCGGTATAATGCCAGCAGACGCGCCATACCAGAGGCTCCAGATCCTGCATCAGCGCTTCAAAAGCTTCCGGATCCCCGGACTGCGCTTTTTTCAGCAGCAGCTCATTCATGCGCGGATTCTCCCCCTTTCCTGAAATATGGGCATTTTTCCGCGTTCAGCCTGCGGCCAGTCGGAGAAGCCCGGCGCGGAAGAGCTGAACATGATTATTGTATGCGGAGCGGAGAAGAAAAGCAAGAGGGGCGGCGTGCTGATGCTGCGGATGCTGCGGATGAAATGCCGCTCTTCGGGAAAACGGAAGCATGGCCTTTCGGGAACGTTGATTTTCCCGGAAAAGCATGATAAAATCAGCCCTGCCTTAAAGGTGAAGCGAATGGAGACAGAAGGAAAACGGCATGGTACAGACGGAAAACACGGCCATTGTGCTGCGTCATGTGAATTACCGGGATAATGACCGGATGGTCACGCTGTTCAGCCCCTCCAGAGGGCGGATTGATGCGGTGATCCGGAACTGCCGGAAACCAAAGTCCCATAATCTGAACGCGGGGGAACTGTTCGCGCTGGGAGACTATATGCTCTATGAGTCCGGCGGGCATGTTACGGTGACCTCCGTACACCTGATCGAGACCTTCTACCGGCTGCGTCAGGATTATGAACGGCTCACCTGCGGAACCTACGTACTGTCTCTGGCGGAGGCGGTCATCGAGCCGGAACAGGAGCGGCAGGAACTGTTCATGCTGCTGCTGCATACCCTGAGCCGCCTGGCTTTTTCAGACCAGCCCTGGCGGCCGCTGCTGGCGGGTTTTCTGCTGCACTTCGCGGCCTGCGAGGGCTTTAAGCCCAGGCTGAATCACTGCGTTTTCTGCGGACAGAGGATCGGAGAAGACGGAACCGGCTTCTTTGATGTGGAAGAAGGCGGCGTCTGCTGCGCGGATTGCCATCAGAAAGGGATGCGCCCGGGGATGCCGGAATCCCGGAAACAGGAAAGGCTCACGCCCCAGGAGTATCGCTGGATGCGGACCGCGCTGCAGCGAGGGTCGGCTGAATGGGTGGAAACCCCGGACAGTCACGCGCCCTTTTCCCTGCTGCGGAAATATGTGGAGGGGCGGCTGGGAAGGCGGATCCGCAGCGCTTCGGTGCTGCCGGAAAAATAAGAAGAATACGGAATCATGCGAAAAGACGGAGCATAATAAAAGGGAAAAAGAAAAGCCGGGAGGATCTGAACAATCCTCCCGGCGAATGTTTTCCGGTCTGCCTGTACGAATTATTCGTAGCTGACGGAGCGGTGATCAACCTGATAATCCATGACCACGATCAGCGTACGGCCGGGCTGCAGCTCGATCTCTTCGCCGTTTTCATCGTAGAACACGGTCCGGTCAGACAGGGTATCCCGCTGCCAGACGCCGGCATAATGCTTGCCGCCCATGAAGTAATCGGCGTTGCCGGTTCCCAGGACGGTGGGCTTGGGCTGGAAGCTCTGGACCCACTCCATCTCGGTGAACTGCACGATGACGTTGTTGAAGGTGATTTCCACGGCTTCGTCATCGCCGGCGGCCAGGGTGGTGTAAACATGATCCTTGCCGCTGTGGTCTTTCATGTAACGATAGTAGCATTCGTCATCTTCATCCCACTCGAGGATGCTGTTGTAGACGGACAGACCGCCGGTAGCCCAGTTGATATAGATGGCTTCCGCGTCATCGCCGCCGGCGGGCAGGTCATCGCTGAACAGCCAGGTGTGATTTGCCGCTTCGAAATCGGCGGGGATCAGAGAGGCGACGGCCGCCGCGTTGACGGTCTTGTCATGCGGGGGAGCCAGCTTCTTCTTGGAATAGACGCCGAAATACTGCTTCCAGGGCTTGCTGGTACCTACCGTACCGAGGAACAGAACACCCTTCTTGTCCGCTCCGGTTTCCGCAAATGCTTCCGGAACGCTGGTGCCGGGGTTGATCTGCTGGCCGTAGTAGATGAAACCGCAGTCCCACTCTTCCCGCAGCCAGGCGTGGAAGATACGGGCGGAACGCAGGGGACCTACTTCATCCGGAATCAGGTCGGAGAA
>ODAI013048420.1_pt1 | contig 19931 bp, 22 predicted proteins | sample 1539321 | NCBI WGS metagenome assembly ODAI01 (sample SAMN02144231, study PRJEB22623) | gut metagenome | biome: sheep rumen | host: Ovis aries | place: New Zealand
GAGTTCCTACAGCTGACAGGCGGCGAAATGGGCATTCGCGATATTATTCAGTACTTCCAACGTCTTGAAGAGGCGAAAGAGGACGCCGCGAAGATTTTCAATGCCAAAATCGACGATAAGGAACTGCACGAGCTTGACCGCACGTTAAATAAAGTTGAAATGCAATCACAGGAACTGAAAGCCGCTTTAGGCGATATTTTTGTTCCTGCGGTACAATCGGCGGCAGAAAAATTTTTCGACACATTACACGACGCCACAGAATTTCTGGTAGAAAACAAGGATACTTTTCAGCGTTGGGGCTTTATCGCCGCAGAGACTTTTGACACGGCGGCAGAAAAAGCAGGCGGATTTGTTGATAAACTTGCCGAAATTGCCAAAACGCCTAAAGGTACGACAGGCGACGCCAAGACCGATAAAATCATGGCGGACATGGGCTGGCGTTATCAAGAATTCAAGCCGCAGACACCGTGGGGAGTTAATACCGATTGGGATAATTTCAACAAGGCGTCCAAAAGTTACGGCATATTCGACGGCATTATTGACCGCGCCACTGAAAAGCACAAAGCCTATAACGAGGAGCTTGAAAAAACATCTGAAAAACTTGACGAATTAGACAAAAAAACAGATAAAAACCCGCTGAATCAATACGATTTCAAAAGAATTCAAGCATTCAAAGATGAGCTTGAGGATTTGAAAATCGAATTAGACTTTGGAGACAACGATTATCAGCGCGGGCTTGCCGAGCTTGACCTTTGGAAACGCCGTGAGATTGATTATAAAAATTTCGTTTCAGATGAAGAACGCGCCGCGATTGAGGCACTGGCGGCAGTAAAAAAAGAATTGCTTGATAAAGCGCACGCCGAGGAAATTCAGCAGTATTGGCAAAACGCCACTGATATTCAATACGAATTGACGCACACAGCTTTTGAAAAGCAACTTCGCGATATTGAGCTGTGGAAGGAAGCCGAGCTTGAAAAAGCCGCTACTGCAGAGGATACCGCCGCAATTATCGCTAACGCCGCCGCTAAGGAAGCACAGGCTTTTGAAAACGCCGTAGATCGAATCAAGGGGAAACTTCAATCTCTGGACGATAAAGTATTCGAGATTGACCATAGCCAATACGAAAACGATTTGCGCCGTATTCAGCAAGAATATTTTCGCACCGCTAAAGATTTGCAAAACGAAGGTATCTTTACGCCGGAAGTAAAAGCACAGCTTGATTATCTGTACACGCGACAGAAACAAAATTTAGACAGACGAGCCGACGAATCACGCGAAAAAGGCAGCGACTACACAAAGACACCAGAGGGCACATTGCAACGCGGCGGCAATAATATCGTCGTCATCGGCGCAGACCAGATTATTGACGACGGCTTGAAACGTGCAAATATCGGCGTCATGGTTGACGAAAATCGTATTCGGGCGCAGGTGTCACAAGGACTTTCACAACAAGCTAAGGATTTAATCAACGCCACGCAAGCCACACGCGACCTTACCGACGCGCAAAAACAGTTGGTGCAACAGGCTAGCGGTTTTCAGCTGATAGAGGGCGACACCGTTGCCAACGAGCCGCAGATACAACAAATCAACGGCGACCAATTACAAGAATTCGGCGGTACCCTTCAACAAATCAACGCTGAACTTGAACAGGTAAACCCTGCTCAAAAAATCGCGCAAGCTGAATCAGCACTTGCCGAGACTTTGAATCAAGCCGCTACTGACTTTCCTGCCGATTACTTCAAAACCCTTGCCGACAATATGAAGGGCGTTTCTGACGTTATGGTTAGTTTTACCAATGACTTAATCGACGCGCACGGCAGACTGAAAGACGCACTGTCAAACATGCCGCAGGGCAACGGGCAAATGCAGACGGGCGGACTTCAACAACTGCCGACGGACAGTTTTCAGCGGCTATCGACTTCGACGCAGGATTTATCACAAACGCAAGATTTACTCGCACGCAGGACACGCGAACTTGAGACTTTGCCGACACCGAAACGGGATAGTGGCTTTGAATTCGGCTTTGACCATGATTTATTTGGGACGTTGGCAACAACTTCGACAAGTTTAATCGGATTGTTGCAAGCCGCAGGAGCTATCGCGCCACACCCCGCTATTAAAATTGGCGCATTGGCTTTGGGCGGAGCATTGGGAGCGGCGGCAGGTAAGGGCACTTTCGACGCCACAAACGAACGTCCCGACGAACGCTTGAAACCTTACATCGAGACCGATTTGTCAGGCTTAATCGAGCCGCTTACCGCTATTGACCAAAAATTTGACAGCTTATTGCAGAGACTTCAAGCCGAAACTGCAGATGATTCTTTTGCTTACCTCGGCGATATTCTTTCCGAAAAATTAGGCGCATTGCCCAATATCGAGCGTTATGCGCAGGAAATTTCCCAAGCCGTTCAGACAATCGAATTGCCAACGGAGACCATTGTCACGCCGCTAAATAATATCAACGGCATTGTCGCGCAAATTCTTTCAGCTTTGCAAAACCGTCAACCGCCGAGTATCACCGTTTCGCCTAATATCGACGTCAACTTAGGCGGGGCTTATGTTTTCGACGACGCACTCAAAAAAGCCCTTGTCGGCGATATTACGTCCGACGTCGTTACCTCTATCAAAGACGCCGTTCAGCAAGCCACAAGCAAAAGCAGTTACGGCTACGGAGCGTAGGAGGGCGGCGGCATGATTTATATCAACGGCATTCCGTCTTTCCGCAAGCCCGAAAAGGAAGTGTTCACGCCCGACGACAGGCAGGAGCGAATTGAACTGATTGACAGCGTTGTCGTTCAAGACCTAGGACGCGTTCCAGAGGGCGACGTTTTTGCTTTGCAATGCTTATTCAGCGCGGTTAATTTCGACCGCCTACAATCGCTGTGGTTAGCCCGTACTCCTATTACTTACGTCGACGAGGCGGGCGTTTCGTGGCAATTCAAAAGGATAAAAATTCTTGAGTGGGAACGCGATAGAAATTTCCCAACGTATATCTTAGCTACTTTTGAGCTTTGGAGGGCGTAACATGGCTAATCAATATATCAACGTTTACAAAAATAACCCGACAGCGGGCGCGACCGACGGCACCGCCGTATCGACGGACGGCGATAACACTTCGCCTATTGAGTTCGCTCTCGACGCTAGCCAAGGCGAATCAGGCGTAGTCACGTTGGCGATTCGTACCGAAAGCGGCTATGTCACGAGCGGCACGACTACCATAACCGATTTGAACGACACCAACGACCGCTTGAAGTTGAGTTGGGGCGGAAGTTCTTTCGCCGATTCTATTACAACCGCAAATTCTATTGGCTCCGTCAATACCATTTTCTACGCGCAAGCCGGTTCCTCTAGGAGCGAAAAGCCGCAGACAGACCGCTCCGCTAGTTTTCAGGTTAATTGCGTTATCGCCTCCGTAGGGTAATGTCATGGACACGACCAATTTAATTTCGTGGCTGACTTTCGACGTTGACGCGACAACAGATTTGTGCGGGAACACGTGGACGGCTTACGGCAATCCTACAATCGGCACGGACGGCGCGATTAGCGGCAGTGCTTTGCAATTGGACGGCTCCGGTTATCTGCGATACGGCTCGACTTTCAATTTCACGGGGCAACCTTTTACTATCGGGTGTTGGTTTTCCGGTGTGAGTAATACGACAGGCGGCGACGTTTGCTTATGGCAAATGTATATCGCCAATAGAAATCGTATTCAGCTTGAAATTGCAACTTCGGGCAAAATGGATTTGTGGAAGGACAGCGACAACACAATTTATATCCGAACGGCGGCAAGTGTTCTCGACGGGCAAATCCACCATGCTGAATGCGACTTCGACGGCTCTACTTGGTATCTGTTTCTGGACGGTGTACTTGTCGGCACTAAGGCGCATACTTGCACGGCGCGAAATTATTCGCTCTACATCGGACTAAATTATCAAACGGACAGAAAATTCACAGGCACGATTGACGAATTCCAGATTTATGACGGTGTTGCGCTCCATACCGAAAATTTCACTCCGCCAACTGCTGAGGATTATTTTGAGCAGAGGCTTGCATTAACAGGTTCGGCAAACATTTCGCTAACTTTCGACGTGGCACGCATAGTTAGGAACTACCCTAAACTTCTTGAAGGTTTAGCCGTATGGTTGCCCTTCGACGATAGCCCGACCGAAGATTTATGCGGCAACACGTGGGCGGCTTACGGCTCTCCGACAATCGGCACGAACGGAGCGATTAGCGTTAATGCGCTCCAGCTGAACGGCTCCAGCTATTTGCAAAAAAGCGGCTCCATTTCGCTCGGCGGGCAAGACTTCACTATTCGCGGCTGGTTTAATACAGGCTCAACAGGAAATTGGTCACGCGTTTTTTCTTTGCACAATGCCGCGAACAGCAACGCGACGTTAAATTTAATGCGCAAGGAAAAAGGCAACCAGTTCGCTTGCCAATGTTTAGCAAATACAACACCGTATTTCACGGCAACGCTTAACAGCCGGCACCATTTTGAGCTGGACTATTCATACGCAACTTCAACGGCGAAAATTTTCATTGACGGCTCGTTGAAAGCGTCCTGTAGCGCGACAATCCCACGAACGGTTTTCGCGAATTTGCTTATCGGTAGAGGGAATTTTACCGCCGATGATAACTGGACAGGCTCAATCGATGAGTTTCAGATTTACGACGGCGTTGCGCTCCATACCGAAAATTTTACGCCGCCCACTGCCGACGATTATTTTGGCTTAAAACGCGCTCTAAACAGCCCTTTATCGTTGACGCTGACTTTTGACGTGGCACGACACCTTTCAAATCGTGTCGAGTTCTCGGTAGACGTTGCACGCATTATCACCAATAGCAGATTTATCGTCGTCAAGCAGTCTTTAGACGTGGCGCGTAAAATCGTCAAATCTGTAAATTTCTCCGTCGACGTGGTTAGAATTGTTCAAAAAACTTGGCGATACGTCAATGCGGGCGACGCCGACGATTTGATTGTACCCAGCACGATTATACGTAGCTTTTCCAAATACATTACAAGGACAGGCGTTGTTTTTTATCAGACTGCTCGCGAAAAATGCTTCGACCTGCCCGCAACGCCCGAAATATGGATTAAATTCGACGTGTACTTTGATGGCTCCAATCGTTGGCGGGCTTACAACGGCGGCAACAACGATTTCACGGGCATTACCGCGCAGACCGACAACGAAATAACTTACTTCGTCAATGGCAACGAGGTTCATGCGGCAACAAACGCGGCGAAGAAGAATCAGTTGCAGACGGTTTTGTTGCACATGATAAGCGGCTCCTCTGACGGCATTGTCGAGGCATGGGTTGACGGCGACTTTATCTATCGCTACACCGGCGACGTTAATCACGGCGCGGACTTCGCTGACATCTACCTGCAAAGCGACGGCGCGGGAACTTATTTCAGCAACGTTATCATTTCAAACGCGCAAATCGGCTTGAACGACGGTTATAAATCATTTACTGCCGACGTTGTGAGACGAGTTAAAAACCGCGTCACTTTCACTGCCGACGTTGCCCGAACTATTATAAGCGTTATCAACGTCCCTTTTATTTTCGGCGAACATTTCAATCATTGCATTCGGGAGATTCAAGCCGTCAGAAAGCCGCAAAAATTTCAGTTGCCGAAGAGAGGCAAAGTGTATGTTCACGCCGACACCCTCAACGGCGACGCAGTTAAGATTTACTCGGACGCCGACGCCACGGGGACAGTTACGGGCGACGTTTATGCCGCGTTCGACGATTGCGAAAGCATTTTCGTTCAGGCAACACTTTCGCCGCAATTAATTCTTTATGAATTCATGTACGGGCTTTATCGTCAAGATTTAGACGGCGCAATAAATTGGTGCACGGGCGGGCTTTTCACAAGCAAAGACGAGGTTGTCAACAGCTTTTTTAGCGACCTTGACAGCTCGGAAAGCAACGTGGATTTTCTTTTACGTTGTTGCGGCATCGTCTTCGGCAACGCAGACACGGGCGCGATAACGGGCTCGGACGCGGGAGGCGGGTACCCGAAAACCGCTGAATCAATCGTACCCGAAACTATTTTCACCAGCAAGTGGGTTGTGCCCGAAAGCGGCTCGTCTAAAACGATTGACGGCTTAACTGTTCATTTCCCGGCAACTGGCGTAAACGGAGCTTTTTCCGACGCCGAAAAACATATTTTGGCGGGCTTAAATTCCGTTTGGATTGAGCAAGCTTTACGGCTCATAAAAAAGAGTATCCGCTGGTCTTTTAGCGGCTATCTTGTGAATCTTCGCGATATTTCCGTTCAGTTCGTCAACAACCAGAATAACGCTTTAGCTTACGTTTCTATAACGACGGACAACACCAGCTACGTAACCGCGCTAACACTGAACGTGAACATGCATACTTATCGCGCCATTAGCATGGTTAGTGAGGACGGTGCGCTAAATAAAAGTAACGAATTATACCTTGACAGAACCTTAGCGCATGAATTGACGCACGCCATTATGGCGGTATTCATAATCGGCTACGTCAATCTGCCGCTTTTTATCAAGGAGGGCAGTGCAGAGCTGATTCACGGTATCGACGACACAAGAGAGAGCGATATTCGGTACTTAACCAGCCCGGCGCAAAGGAGCACGCTACAATCCATTTTTGACACGGGCGGCGAATCGGGCGATATTTACGTTTATTCGGCGGGCTATCTGTTTTTCCGATACATGATAAAGCAAACCATTGAGCGGGAGAGTACTCCACTTCGGAGATTTACATACGTTTATAATCTGGTTATAAGCGACGGAGAGATTGATTATTCAGGGGAAGCCTTGACCGACAACACGCGGCAAATTTTTTCTGCCGACGTGGCAAGGACGCTGATTAAATCATTGGGGCTTATCGTTGACGTTGTAATTCGTGACGCCATTCGCGTTTCTTTTGCCGTCGACGTTGCCCGCGCTGTCCTCGCTCATCTGGTTCTTTTCCCCATTGACACCAATCGCCGACTTTTCAGCAAGGCTCCCACGTTAAAAGCCGCCAACAGAAACACACAGGGCTTGCAGTCTTTTGAAGTAAGTATTTCCGAACAGCAAATCACCGAACAAGTAAAATTCGCAGGCGTCCTGCCCTTCGACATCCTTCAGAAAGTGACAGGGCAATACCTCGATTACCATTTTGACATGCGCGTCGAAAAAGTTCAGCAGGAAGGTATCATCTATCGTTGTGAGTGTTGCTCCGACCTTGACCAACTGCTTTTTACCCAGCTGGCATATACAATCCCGCCGACAACGTGGCGCAAAGTTGGCGCGGACGATAAAACTGTTGAGATTCAGACCTATTACCCGCCCGCGACTGCGCACGTTCAGAAAATCGCCTCCGCGTTGGGATTAACGCCTGTTATGCAATTCGATAATTTTCTGTCGACCGTCCTAATGGACGATTTAGGCGGCGTCACCTACAATGATTTGATTCGTGACGTTTTCGGCTGGAGTTCACGCGTTCCGCATATGCTCATCAACTGCTACATTCGTAACGGCAAATTATTCGTCATTCAGCGCGGACACGAGGCGAATACCATTGACATTTCCAATGCTAAATGCACCATGCCTGTTATCACGAAAGAATTAATTCGCACCACATGGGGCTCAACCCCGTGGAGTAAAACGCAGACGACCGAATTTCAACATTCCACTTGGCAAGCGGGCGTTCCCGATGACATGACAATCAGCGGCGGTTCCGATACAGGCGGCGGCGGTTCAGGCGGCTCAACCATTCCCAGCGGCGACGATGACGAAGAAGAAAAAGTCAGGGAAGTGTCGACGAGATTTGAAGGGCTCAACTATCACGGGCATACCACTTACACTTACGACCGAAAAGGCTTGCTGATTCAGACTTACACCTACGTCGCAAAAGACATCAACGGAAGATTGCAGGAAACACATACCACCGTCAAGCACGACTACGACGACGATAACACCATGATTTACACTTCAACTTTTGTACAAAGCTTTGGCGCGGAAGGTGACTCTTCCAGTAAAAGCATTGAGGAAAAAGGTTATGTTATTCTGCCCAATGGCGAAAAATTTTTGGCGTGGGAGCATTCGGCAACTTACCAAAACGACGAATCAATTTCGCTATCTGACAACGATTTAGTTGATTCAAAGGTAACTGTTCACAGCCCTTCGCGTGTTGGTCAAAGTCATACTATTACTATTGGCACCGACGGCGAAATTATTGGCTCCGCCGCAGGACAAAATACCGGCGACGACCGCGTTACTCCCTTTTCAAGATACAAAGCCGCCGCGCTCGGTAAAAATCTTTTCGCGAGGACTTCAAGCAGTATTTCAGGCGGCAGTTCGGGCGGCTCCGGCGGCGAGTGGACAACTGATAAAGAGACGTGGGAACTTACTACCAACGGTTTATCGCTTTATGATTCGTCATTCCCCATTCATGACGAGGCGACTTTAATCAAAGTCACAAACGCTTTGAAGTGGTTAAACCGTAAGACGCAGGAGACTTTGATTATTTCCGTTTACGAGTTCCCGCATTTGATTGACTTCAACGACCGCGTTGTCTTCAACGGTAAGACTTATTTTTTGGTAAACAATACCGCTGCTACTACGCCACGAATTTTCAACGAACAAAATTTGACGCTTGCGAGGTGGTACTGATGAGCGTTTCAGCTGATAAGCTTGCTATGCAAAAGGCTATCATGAATTACATTGATTCGCGCATTCCGAAAGATAAAAACAAAGCGCAAATCGGCACGGTAAAAAACGGGCGCATCGTCATTGGCAATTCAAATTACAGTTACGTTCCCGCCGTCGATTTGTATTTCGGCGAAGGTTCCCGCGTCGCGTGCTTGCAACCGGAGCAATCTGATTCTGCTATCGTCGTTGGTGTACTGTAATGTTTTTCAGGACACAGTTGAAATCCGTCGGCACGGGCGGAGCTGTAGACATGCAGGGCAGACGTTTGGCTTTTATCGGCTATCTGCCTTGCAAGGCGGGCGATTGGGTTTACACTGACGGCACTGTCATTTTCGGCAATTCCAAGCCTAAAGGTGCACCCGCCATTTTCAACGCTGAGCCGAGCGGCATTCCCGTTTTGAGCGACGATTTACGCGGTTATTTCACGACAAGCGGCAAATTCAAAAAATACAGAATAAAAGGCGACGAGTGGATTACCAACGGGGAAAAAAATTACTCTCATGACAACGGCGAAGAAAATATTATCGACGCCGAGATTGCCCGCGATGACGACGGAAAGGAAATTGGAATTTATACCGTCATAAAAAAAATAGAAAATATTGACGCCCCGCCCGACAATGATACATTTGACGAACTTTGTACGTATGAATATTCAAATCTAAGTACAGGCGACTGGAAAATATATAACGGTTCTATGCTGAATGATAGCGACTTTTGTTCCGACGACGGTAAAATATCCCGCCAACTCACTATTATTATAAAAAAAGATGACAAAGAAATTCATAAAATCAATGTTTATGATGACTATCTGCAAGAATACGAAGAAGATACAAAAAAAGACCCCTACTTTGACGGGCAGGAGGACTTCACTAATATTTACCCCGACAACATTACTTTAGAAGAGCATTACGGCACCAGAGCGCAACTCGTTAATTTTAAAATGTTTCCCGACGGTACATGGACAATGATTTTAGGCGTTCAAGTTGTTTTTAGAGGCAAATATTACAGTGCTAAAGGCGGACAATTTATTTATGACGGTGAATATTATGACACCTCAAAAGGTATCGAATGGACTGCATTTCAGACAAGGATTAGGCTGTTTAAAACGAACTCCGACGGCACTTGGTTGATTATAGGTCGTTCCACATGCACTTATGCGAGACCATTCGGGGACGACGCCAAGCCTTATTATGCCGGGCAAACAGCGTATGCCGACGTATACCCTTTCCCTATTCAAGACGGCTTTTATGCCCGAATAAGGCCTGTGTTCCCTACAAACTATATTTCGCCGCGTCATATACTCAGCACCGTGTACAGTGCAACAACGGGAGACATTGCCGATTTTTCAAATATCGCAAGTTCAACCGACGCGCATAAATGGAACATGTCACTTGCCCCGCTCAAAGACGGCGGGTATCTTTTCGGCATTCACAAGGACACCGCCCGTGAAGTTGGCGGTTTTTTGTACAAAGTCGACCGCGACGGCACTGTTGAGCAAGTAGGCAACGGATTAAAAAACTTCCGATTGCGCGAGTTAAAGAAAATCAGCAAGTCAAAGACATAGACCGCGAAAGCGGATTTTTTGTTGGGAGGTGATTGTTTTGGAAATGACATTGCAAATCGCTCTATCGCTGGTCACGGTTATCGCCACAGGCGTTATCAGCTGGATTGTTCACAAAATCAAAAAACGCGGCGACGTGCGCGATGCCGCGGAGCAACAACGCGCCGTGGATATTTTGGTTCGCGAAAAGGCGACTAACGAGGCTTTACGCGCCCTGTGTCGTGACAGAATCTTGCAAGGATACAGATATTATCGGCAACAGGGCGGCGTGTCTACTGCCGACTTGGAGACTATGACCAAACTTTACGACGCCTATCACTCTCTCGGCGGCAACGGTACTATTTCTGCCGTTTACGATAAAATTTGCTCTTTGCCTATCAAGGAGGGAGTTTAAAATGAGCGATATGGATATGAATAAAATTATTGCGTGGGGGCTTGTCGTTATGGGTATCCTGTCTATCGCGGGCTGGATTGCCTACTCGATTATCAACGGCTCGTCAAGTGGCACCGAAATTCCTATCGCCATTACAAGCGGCTTGACGGGCGTTCTTACCGGCAAAAATCTAAGCAGAAAGGATGAAAATCATGGCAAAGATATTCATTAACCCCGGACACGGCGGAGACGACCCCGGCGCATGTGGCAACGGGCTAAAGGAGCGCGACGTTGTTCTTAAAATCGGCAAACGCGTTGAGGATTATCTTCACGCTGTTGGCTACGACGTTAAGCTTTTGCAATATGACGGGCTAAGCGAAATTTGCGCACAAGCCAACGCATGGCAAGCTGATTTGTTCGTGAGCATTCACTGCAACGCGGGCGGCGGCACCGGTACTGAAACTTTTTACTACGAATATTCGACCGCAGGGAAAAAACTTGCGGCTTGCATTCAGCGGCAAATCGTTACTTCAATCGGAACGCATGACCGTGGCTTGAAGACTAAAATTAGCGGCGGATATGATTCTTACGTTTGCAAATATACCAACATGCCCGCTGTACTCGTCGAGACCGCTTTTATCGACAATCCCGACGACGCTAAATTGCTCGTTGAACGCGAAGATGACTTTGCCAAGGCTATTGCCCGCGGCATTACAGATTACCTCGCCGATGATAAGCCTTTGCCGGACGTGATTGACACTCCGACCGAAAACACCTGTCCTTATTGCGGACAGAATATAAGATGAAACCGTCACACAAAGCGGCTAGACAGCGGCTCAAACAATCCACTCGCGCCGAATACGAGAAATTAATTTACTCGGCGAAATTGACGCCTCGGCAAGAGCAAATCATCAACCTTTACATCTTGCAAGATTATTCGATTTGCAAAATTGCCTTGAGCCTGTCTTGTTGCCAATCGCTCGTCCGAAAAGATTTGGCGGGCGTGTACGAAAAGATAGCTTTTCTGTAGCTTTTTCATAGCGTTTTTGCGGCGTTTTGCCGCTTATTTTTTTGCTATCATTGCCGCATGTCATACATTTATTTTAATCCGAACCCTATGGGCAAGCGCGTTGGCGACTGCGTTATTCGCGCTATCAGCAAGCTCACGGGGCGAAACTGGAAATCAACCTACCTCGGCATAATGACCGCAGGTTTTGAACTTTGCGATATGCCGTCAAGCAATAACGTTTGGGCGGCTTACCTTAAGCGGCTCGGCTATCGTCGTAACGTTATTCCCGACACCTGCCCGAATTGCTACACCGTGCGCGATTTTTGCCTCGACAATCCTCGCGGAATATTTCTGCTTGCAACCGGCTCGCACGTCGTGACCGTCGTTGACGGCGATTATTACGACGCGTGGGATAGCGGTGATGAAGTTCCTATCTACTATTGGAGTTAAGACTATGGCTAATTTTTTTGGCGGTTATCCTCAACCGCAACAATTTCAACAATACCCAAGCTATCAGCAAACCAATAACAATGTGATTGTCGTACCTGTACAGGGCGAAAGCGGCGCAAGCATGTATCCTGTTGCGGCTGGTAATACCGTCTTGCTTATGGATTTCAATCTCAAAAAATTTTGGATTAAGGCGACCGACATAAACGGCTTGCCTTCAAAATTCGCGGCGTTTGATTTCAAGGAGGAAGTCAAACCAACACAAGGCGCGGGCAACTTTGTTTCTCGTAATGAATTCGACGAGTGGCGACAAGGAACGGACGCACAACTTCAGCAAATCCTCGACCGTGTAAACGCTTTAATCGGAGGTAACGGCAATGCTTCAACAGCTCCTAAATAACCCAATGCAACTAAAACAACAATTTGAGGCGTTCGCCCGAAATTTTCAGCAAAGCGGGCAAAACCCACAGCAGTTAGTTCAGCAACTTCTTAATAACGGCAAAATGACGCAGGCTCAATTTAACCAGTTTCGCAACATTGCGAATCAGATAACGGGTCAGCGTATTTAATATATTTGAAAGGTTGTGTTTGTCTTATGGATTATGGGCAGATGTCTCCTGCCGACTTTGCGGCAGTTATGGGCAACCGTGGCGGCGGCTTCGGCGGCGGATATGGCGGTGGTTACGGCGGCTTCGGCGACGGAGCATGGTGGATTATTATCTTGTTCCTCTTCGCGATGAATGGCGGTTGGAACAACGGAGGCGGGATTAACGGTGCGGTGCCCTACATGATGACCGAATCCACGCAAGCCGCTGTCCAAAACGGTTTTAACCAGCAAGCCATTTTGTCCGGCATTAACGGTATCAACTCGACGCTTGCTAATGGTTTTGGCGACGCCGCTGTTGCTCGTTGCAATGCCCAGACAAATCTTTTGCAAACGCTTAATGCTAACCAAAATGCAACTACAGCGGCAATGAATCAAATTGCTATGGCTCAACAGCAATGTTGTTGTGACCAGAGACAAGCCACGTCCGACCTGCGCTTTACGGTTGCGCAAGAGGCTTGCGCCGACAGGCAAGCTGTAAACAACGGCGTCCGTGACATTATCGCCAACCAGACGGCGAACACTCAAGCTTTGATTAACTCTCAAACACAAGGTTTCCAAGCTATACAGGACAAGCTTTGCCAGCTCGAACTCGACGGCGTAAGACAGCAACTCGACAACGAACGCAGAGAAAACGTTGCATTGCAGAATCGCTTGCAAATGGCTAACCTTGCCGCAAGCCAAAACGCGCAAACTGCCGCCTTGATTCAGGACAACAATCAGCAGACTGCCAATTTGATTCGTGCTATTAATCCTGCACCTGTGCCCAGCTACAACGTCCCGAACCCTTACACCGGTTGCTGTGGACAAGGTTATTACAGTTGCGGTTGCGCAGGTTAAGGCGGTGGTTTAAGTGTCAGAGTGGAGCGCAAACTTGCAACAAGTTGTCAACCCCGGCGAAATGATTATCTTCACGGAGAATCCTGTACCTTGCACTCGCGGCTTGATTCGTCATCGTGACGACACAGGAGCTTTTCTCCTCAAAGGCTACGTCCCGCGTCAATACGGGTGCCCTTGTCGGCGTCAACAGTCGGCTAATTACCTTGTCGACTTCGGTGCGAATATCGCTATCCCGACGGGCGGCACCGTAGGAGCCATTTCGGTGGCGATAACCATTGACGGCTCGACTATTCCCTCAAGCACCATGACCGTTACGCCTGCTGCCGTGGAACAATTCTTTAATGTGAGCCGGGCGATTAATGCGGGCATTTTTGCAGGGTGCTGTGAATCTATCGCCGTTCGCAATACCAGCGACCAACCTATTCTCGTTCAAAACGCGAACATTATTATCAGCCGCCCCGACTTGGCTGTTACTCGATAAGGAGACGGCAAAATGGGAAAAGATAAAACTCTTGAAAAGATTCGTGATTCTATCGAAGACGCTATAAAGCCTATAATAAAAAAAGGCGAATCAATGACGCCTGCTGACCTTGAGAGCTTGACTAAAGCCGTATGCGTCATCGAAAAAATCAAGCGCATCGAAGACGGCAACTCTTACGATCACGGCGGTTATTCCGAAGATAATTCTTATGACGACAACGGCAATTCTTATCGGCGCGGGCGAAGCCCGATAACGGGGCGTTATGTAAGTCGTGACACCATGCCCGTTTATCGCGACGCAAGATATTACGGCGACGATAATGTTACTCATCACGACGGCGGTAACTCAAATCGTTATTACGACGAGGGCGCAAGCACACGCCGTTATTACGACGCCAATAATCATAACGGTTACAGCGGGCATTCTATTCAAGACAGAATGATTGCCCAACTCGAAAAGATGTTCGACGAAGCAAAGACCGAGCACGAACGACAGACCGTAAAAGAGTGGATTCGTCGACTTAGAGATTAATTTACGCTTCCAATAAAAATTTCCCCTCCGCCGTGGAGGGGATTTTTTAGTTTCTTTCAGAGCTTGTTGCCGCAGTTCGGGCAGAACTTAGCAGGCGGCTCGTAATACTTCCCGCAATGCGGGCACAGCCCCGGCTTAGGGAGCGTTTGAATTCGATTCGGCGGCGGAGCATTTACCTTTGTCGGGCGTGCGACTAAATACACGGGGAAAATGAAAATGCCCAATAAGAAAACGCCGATAGCCCATAATACAGGGTGTGAACTATTTCGGCTTTTGGCGTCGCTGTAAACCCATGCGCTCCAACAAAAAATAATTGCAAGAATAACAAAAAACGTCACTTTACCCGCCTCCTTGAATCAGACCGCCGACGCATGAGGATATTTATTTTATGTGCAACTCTTTGCCGCTTGGCATAACAAATTCTTGAAGGAGTAAATGTTATCAAGTGAACGAAATTGCCGCTTGATACAATCCCTGTCGCCCGATTGAAGATTGATATAAAACAGATTTGTTTCATAGTCGATTCGGCATAACCATTTCCCAGTTTCATCATCAAGCGAAATTTCCATTTGCTTTTCCGCGTCCTTGTACTTCAAAGTCTTCCCGTTGAGGCTGTCATACAGAAACGCCTTTATCATGAAGAACGCCTCAAGCCTGTCCATTTTCGGCAGGGCAGGAGCTACAGGTTGCGGCTTAGGCGCAACGTTTTTCTCTTGCGTTTCTTCCGCGCTGTCTGTGTCTATTGCCGACTTTAATCTTTCGTTCGCCTTGTCATTCACTATTTGAGTAAACGCCCTTTTGACCAACGGGCGAAAATCTTCAATTACTCTTTGCGTCTTACGTCCTTTGTATATATCGCTCATCACATACGCTATAAAACCGTCGTCAGGCGAAGAAAGTTGTTTCAGTAAAAATTGCCTTATGTTGTCGCTATATCTTAGCTCGTTGGCTTTACTTGTCACCGCCGCGACGTTGAACGATGTTTTTTCAAATTTTTGTATATACGGTATCACGCTATCTTTTAGTGACATCAAGTTGACCGTAAGGAACGGCGTTTTGTCCATTTTATTTTGCTCATCAAGGTCTGTATAAAATTGATAGATTATGCCGTTCGTCAATATCCCGAATTTTGCCGACGTTGTTGCGAAATATCGAAACAGTTGCCCACCGTGTTTAGTGAGATTCTCCCCACAATATTTTGCCTCTATCAAAATCAGCGGATTCTGTTTTTTGTCGACTATCGCGTAGTCTACCTTTTCACCCTTTTTGATTCCGACGTCCGCTGTGTATTCCGGTACAAATTCAAGAGGGTTGAACACATCATAGCCGAGCAAGCTGAAAAATGGCATGATTAACGACGTTTTTGTCGCTTCCTCCGTTTTGATTTTCGCTCGTAAATTTTTCACCCTGACGCAAAATTCCTTTAACCTATCCGTGAATTCCACAACATTTCCCCCTCCACAAATAAAAAATCCCTCTTTATCGAGGGATTTTAAACAAATACTTTTTGACTTTCAAGAGCTATTCCCAATTTTTTTTGACGTGCCACTTGTACCAGTGGAAGCTGACGACGTTATTGTTTCCCTTTTTTGCGCCGCCAAAACGTTCGCCCGCTCCTGCCTAATCTTATCTGCGGCTTCGTCGGGGCTAAGTTCACTGTCCGGCTTAGTCGGTGAAGGAACTATCCCAATAGCTTCGTAAACTTCCGCTTTCGTCAACTCGTCAGGTTGCGATTTTAATCCCGCCAATTCTTTTTTCGGGAACATCTGCGCCAATACTGCTGTCGCGTCGATGACAAGATCTTGCATTGTTACCGGCAACCGCAGGAACGCTTCAAGGAACTCGCGACCTTTCGGCGTCAATTTGTTTTCTGCCTCCAGTTGCGCGAACAATGACGTATCGGGCTTCGTGTACATTTCCCCTTCGCCTGTCTCCAGCCACTCAAGACGAACCCCGAATTCTCGACTTATCGCCAACAGTGCTTGCCGTGATAAATCTCGTTTGTTTTTTTCGACGGACGCTATTGTTCCTTGAGTTAATCCGATTTGCGTTGCGAATTTCGTTTGCGTTATGCCGAGTTTTTCGCGTAATGTCTTTATATTGTCTCCTATCATCTTTATCACCTCCCAATATTGAATATAACACAGCAATATTCTTGCGTCAATAAAAATATTGGAAAAGAATATTCTTGTCTTGACGTTTATACTTTAGGAATATATAATATTGCAAACGTATAAACGAGGTGACAAGCATGGCTGACGAAAAGACTTTCCAGCGGGAGAAAGAATTGCTCGAAAACTTCAACCGCATGGACGAAAAAATTCAAGATAACCTCCTTGTCGGCGTCAAAAGTATGGCTGACGTCTGCGGCTGGGCTAAGCTCGCCGATAATCACGAACAGAACGATATTCAAATTCAAGCCGCCGTCTCCTAAGCGGCTTTTTTTGCCTTTAACTGGAGTGACTTTCATGCGCAAAATCAAAGCTAAATCCTTCAAGCCGCCGCGCCGTTTCAAGCCCGACAAAGCCAACGTCGATTTCGTCTACTGCTATCCTATCGAAGGTGCACTGTTCAACTTGCGGCAATGCGAGGAACAAGCGTGGAAAAGTGCTAAGGAGCGCATGTGGGCTAGGCTCCGCGGACAACCTGTTGAGCCGGAAGAAAATTACATCGGAGGGAATTGGCGTGAACAGACCTATTAAATTTCGCGGACGTGACGTTTGCACGGGCGAATACGCTTATGGCGATTTAATTCAAAGCCCGTATAACGGCAAAATTGTTTTTGAACTTCGCGAGCCGCACAAAAGACACATAACTGGGTTCGATTATCACACTGTCGCCCCCGACACCGTTGCTCAACTCGTCGGCTACGACGCAAACGGCAACGAAGTCTACGAAGGCGATACCGTCTTGCGCTACGACAGCAAAGAAGAATTTGACGAAGCTCCCGAAAACGGCGTGTTGCGTGAAGTTATTCTCTATACACAAGTCAACCCCGACTTGGAATCTTATTATTGCATTCGCAAGGAGCAATCAGCATGACTAAGAAAAACGCTATCGCCACTGCCAATCAAATCAAAGTCCGCTGTGACGACGCTTTTCTTTTCGCTTGCAAGGTCGGCTCCGGCGTTTACTCCACTCTCAAGGCGAAAGGCAACTGGACTATCCTACTTTCGCTCCTGCTTAACGTTATCGAAGACGTCATGCGCAAATTGAATCAGTCGCAAGCTCGCGAAGCTAAAGAATTGCTCTGCCTTGCCTTATTGCAACAGCTCACCGACGACGCGCCTGCGCCACCGCCTAAAGAGGATTTAACCGACAAGCAACGCCGTCAACGCACTAAAAACACAGAGCGCATCGTCACGCAACTGGAGGAAATATTATGAAAAAATCCTTCCCGCGCCCATTGAAAATCATCTGTAAGGACTTCGGGCTCATCGCTACTGCTAATCTCCTTAACATGCTCAATTTGCACTTTGAACGCGTGGAGCTTTTCGCCGACGAAATTCTTGCTCATAACCCGCGCGACATGGAACATTACGCTATCGCTTGGCGTGAACTTGACCGCCTTAACGTCATTGTGGCCTAGGAGTGTTTATCATGAAGAATTTTATCCCCGTCGCCGCTGTCGCATTTATCACTGGCTTTGTTAGCGGTTTTGCACTGTTCGCTTGGGCGTGCTTTAACGTTTCAAAACCGTAAGGAGTGATTTTCTTGACACATGACGACTATCAAGCTACAGGCATTAATGCTTTTGCCAATCTTGAGAATTTACTCAAAACGCGTCGCGAAATGCTTCAGACGCTTATCAATATCGTTGACGGTTCTCAACACAAAGTCACTGCTTACGGCGCATTAAAAGCCGCTCGCGTCCACTTCGACAAAGCCGTTCTTGACGAATTGCAAAAAATCATTGATTCGCACAAAACCGTAGGACTTTTGGAGAAATCGACCACCGAGCCGACTAAAACCAAAATGACCGACGAGCAAAAAAAGCTTAGTATTGATTTTTATAATTCGCTAGTCAACTTAAAATCATATATTATCCCTCATCTAAACAACAACGGTATTTCGCGCTACGTTGCCATGGCTAATGAAGTGTACCTTTACGGCAAAAAATTACTTGCCGACTGGAAGAATCAATTCGAGGAGTGATTTTTATGCTTATTTTTTCGCAGGACAGAACGTCCGTCATCAATTTCAATAACATTGTCTCGCTTGAAGGCAACATTGAAGAACACCCGCAAGAATTAATCGCCACTTTCGGGAACGGCAAAGGCTTAACTCTCGGCAAATTCAAAGACGACGACCGCTTGAAAGAAGTTCTCGACGAATTCAGACAAGCTTATTTCGACGGCAAGCCTACATTCTACGTACCTAAGGATTAAGCCCCTTCGGGGGATTGACCCCTTCTTTATATAGATTTCAGCCGCAAGACTGACGCTAGCCATTCATGGTGCCGAATCATCGGAGGGCGTGCGTCAATCCTGCCACCAACAGGATTGCTTTCCCATAGACGAACTCCTTCTCTTTTGAAAATCTCCCTTTACTCCGCCTTCGGGCGGTCTCTTGCCGACATAGCTCAGTTGGTAGAGACAAGCAGTCGTGGGTTCAAGTCCCACTGTCGGCACCAATACGCGGGCATAACTCAATCGGTAGAGTAACCGGCTTTTAACCGGTAAGTTGGGGGTTCAAATCCCCCTGCCCGCACCAATATAGGCGCATAGTTTAATCGGTAAAATCGTTGCCCGTAGAGGTTGCTGTTGCAGGTTCAAAGCCTGTTGCGCCTGCCATTTCCTGAAAGGTCGTGATTCTGTGTTCGCTGTCAAAACCACGTATTCTATCAAAACGCCCGACGGTAATGAAATTCCCTTTTACGTCACAAAGGATAATCTTTATTTCAAGCGAGCTGATATTGCCAATGCAGTTTACGGCTCTCTTTTCGGCGTCATTATCTTTTCCAGTTTCGAGAATTACGACGGTGTTTTTGCTAGTTTTATTGAATGCCGCAATCTTTTTCTTGAACAGCCCCAACGCTTTATTCACCGCGATTTTTGGCGCAACACCTTTAATCAAGATTATTCCAAAGTTATCGCCAATGTGCTCGACGCGCAACACTTTGTCAAAAAGTGTTTTGAGCTTGACTTGCCCGAAGAGTGGAGCCTATTAAAAGTCGACTGGGTTATTAACACATTGCCCGGCCGCACATCTGCGTGGATTGAAAAATGTTACAGATCACTGCAAATCCTCGCTACCAACGAAGAACAAAAGCAACTCGCCCACCGCGTCTATGATGAAGCGTGGAAAATCCTTAAGGCTCGCGAAAAAGACGCCACTGCCGATAAACGCCCTACCGTTCACGAGGTCTTAGCTAAATTCGGGCTTACCAACGACGATTTGA
>ODAI011026283.1_pt1 | contig 19926 bp, 13 predicted proteins | sample 1539321 | NCBI WGS metagenome assembly ODAI01 (sample SAMN02144231, study PRJEB22623) | gut metagenome | biome: sheep rumen | host: Ovis aries | place: New Zealand
ATATACGACTCCATCAGACTCAATATAAGATGCATTCGTAAAACCAACTTCTTTATAGGACGGAATCCAGATCTCATCATCCGACCAAAGGGTTTCATCATTCGGTAATTTGGATCGATAAGATTTCTTTACAGAGACAATATGTGATTTAATCTCAGTAGGGATCTTAGACAGAATATCACTGATAAGATAGCTCCTCATCTCTGAATCAGCCCATCCGCCAGCAGTTGTATCAGTCGCATTCATTCTATGCTTATAAGGAATTCCATGACAGATCCATGTCATTTTAGCTGTACCACTGTTATCTGATTTAATGTCAGTGTTAAGAGCGGCTAAATCCATTTTGATTTTTGTACCGTCTGTTAATTCCATCGTTTTGGTGTCGTTAACGGAATAAGCGGTTGCGTAATCAGCGTTTGCGAAAATATTACTCCAGCTATCATCGATCAAATCAAAGTATGCTTTCGGATACTTGTCGAGGGAATAAATATTATTCGCATAAGTCGACCAGTTCGTTCCGCTCTTGTAGGAATCTAGCAGAGAAGACTGAACATAAATGCCACCGTCTCCAAAGGCAATCGGACTTTCGGCCAAGGCGGATGTTGCTGCAAGGCTGCTTCTTGTAAGACTTCTAACAATAAGATGCTTCATTGCCGAGCATCCATTAAATGCGTTTTCTGCAATGTTCGCAGCCGCTTCCGAAGTCAAGTCTGCAACTTCCAGTTTCTTGGCATCTTGAAACGCATTCGCTTCAATCACTGGCGCAGACACCACGGCTCTCTCAAGATTCGGGTGATTATAGAACGCATAGGTTCCAACTTTCGATATACTCATAAGGTTTATTTCACCCCTCGTATTCTTTCATTGTCCGCGCCAGGAACTGAATTGTCAAAGCTCTCATATCCTGGAATTTCGCGGTATAGGTTGTATTTGCTGTAATAGGTCCAAGCGTAGGCTCCCAGCCGATGAACTCGAACTCGGTGCTGTCGCCCTGGGTCGTAGTCGGCGTAGATCCACCATAAACAGGAGTCGTATTTTCGGCAAATAGTCCGCTCCACAGCGTTCCACCACCGTCGTCACTGGACCGTACAAACGTCGCAGTATACTGCGGAATATATGTTGCAGTATAGACCGTATTGCTGGTAATCGGTCCGACTGCCGGAGTCCAGCCCGTAGAAGCCACACCATCCTGTGTCGGAGTTGCTCCATTGTAAGTCGGAGTCGTGCCATAAGGAACATCGGTATCAGTCTCCAGAACCGTGCCATTGGCGTTCTTCCATGTAACCGTGTACGTATTCACAACGCTGGTATACGCTGCATAGACACTCCGGTTTGCTGTAACTGCATTCCGTGAGCTGCTATCGGCGCTTCCATTTTGAACAGTGCTCCAGCCTGCAAATGTATAAGTATACTGCGCGGTTGCAGCTCTTGTAGGGGCTCCGTTCCACGTGCCGTTTGCACCGTCGACAATGGTTTCGGTATGAAGAACCTGACTTCCGTCATAATTATAATAAGTCAGCAGCGTCGTGGTGTGATCTGCAGTCGGATTAATATACGGATACCGTGCCTTCAGCTCGGCAATCTCATCGCCGCTCAGCTGACCGACATGCACTTCCCCACTGATGACCGCTTTCGCCAGAGACGGATCCGAAGTTTTGTCATGATAAACCCATTCACCAGTAGACGGATTTCTTTCTCTGGTGAAGCCTTCCATCGTATCCAGCAGATCATAGAAATCGTCGATCGCTGCCTTGTCAGTAAGCGCCAGATACAGGCCCTGAATATTAACCTGCGAATGCGCCGGAATGCCTTCAAGAATATCGACCAGCGGCACAACCGTCGTATTAATATTCGAGAGCATTAGGCTCTGTATATTCGTGTAATCCGGCAGCACAAACTCATTCAACTTCGTAAGATTCAGAAGCGTCAGGGTGGTGATCGTACTGGGCAGATGCAATTTCTCGATCACGCAGCCGTCCGCCAGCTCAACGCCGGTTATAGCGGTGCCGTCAAAATACGCCTCGACCAGTCTCGGTGAATTCTCAAGGTTTACAGGGATCGCAAGCCTCGGACAATTCCTCACGTCCAGATACTCCAGCAGCGGACTGTTCTGCACGTTAATGGTCGTGAGGTTTGCATTGGAATAACTCGTAGCTTCGTCACCGATCTTCAGTCTTCGAAGCAGTGTCGCTTTTGAGAAGTCGCATTCGTTCGGATAAAATACGCTCAGATCTGAAATATCGGTAACCAGATTCCCGGAATGAATCCAGGTCTCCATTTCTGTAACGCCGGTCGGAACGATGTAAGGAAATGAAGCCTCTTCTCCGGCATCCACTCGTACCATGGCCGGAGTTGTACCGCCGCCAAAGCTAACTGCGGCATACCCCGGAATTGCCATTTTGAATTTCAGAACACCGGCGTTAAACAAACGAAGGTTAATAATGTTTGCTGATGCGTTGCCAGTGTCGTATTTACTGTCCAGATACCGGAAGCGGTTATAGATCCACCATTTGCGCTGCTCTTCCTTACTCCCCTGCAGCATCGTGAGATACCTGTCAGTCTTAATCAGTCTTCCGGTCTCCTCGTCCACCGTTACGGGATCAACCAGCGGCGTAATGTACTTAACGTAGGCGTCCTCATTGAAAATCGCTTCCGGCCAGTAGGCCTGATGATCTTCAAAACGCTTCTCAATGGCGTCATAGGTCCAGGCACCGGTCCTGAGATCACGGTACATCTGAGTCAGTTCGCCTCGAAAAGCATCGCGGAGGTTATTCCAGAAGACCGAGTCCTGTGCGTTATACACAGGAGGATTCGATCCTCCGGAGTCGCTTCCGCTGATCACGCTGTCAACGGTATCAGTATCCTCCAGATAAGGAGAAAACATCAGAACGCCGGAGTTGTTGGTACCCGCTGCAGTATCCATATCGTAAGGCTCGAATACTGCTTTGCGGTCCATTTTACGGTCTGAATCCGCCATTTTGATTTCCTCCTTATCAGATTTCGCTGCCGTCAAAGCCGACGAACATGTTCTTCGCACGGCTATCGATCATCAAAAACAGCTCGGTGAACAGATAATAAAAGACTGCGCTGTCGATCTCCACATAATCGCTCAGTTCTGCCCTGAACTTAGAGAGTCGATACGCAGCCGTATCTTTTGTAAATGTTACAATTTTTCTCCCGGTGTTTACACCCTTGACAATTTCATCCGTAACAGTAAAACTGCTGTCTGTCGCGCTGTACGGACTGATTGTGGCATCCGACGGGAGTGTATAAGTGACTGATGCTGGCAAATTCGCATTCGTCGCGGTATCCCGCCAGGTGGATTTCACCCAGCTGAGAAACTCCTTGAGCTTTGAATAGTCACGCCATTCATCACTAGGAAACCTTGCCTCAAAGTCGTCATACCAGGTCGGATAGCTTGTCTGCGTCAGGGCATCATAGGACATGGACACAAAATCGTCATCCTGAAACTTCACATTTGCCGAGTTGTTTCGCTCCCACTCCCAGCTTTCCATATTGCCGGAATATCCATAAGGAGCCGGTGCACGTTTCGGAAGGTTGAAGTTGTACTTGCCGAGAAACGTTGTGCTTCGATCGCTCGGATTGTACCAGAACACTACAACCGGATAGCCCTCGATGCCGTATCGAACCTTATCGTTTTCCCGCATCGTCGGTGTTCTGTATGGACAAGTGTCGTTGTAGAACATCGTGAGCTCCGTATTGTTTGCTCCTTCACTCGAAGCCACATCAGCCTTCAGAACAAAACGGTTAAACGGGATTGAATCATCCCGAAGCTTATAGTTTGAAACAACACCGCTCTGCATGGTAAAGCCGCCCTTAAACTGCAGGTCATAGTTCTTTCGATAGTAAATCGCCGAGCTGGTACCCTGAACATTGATCTGACAGCCTTCGAATGTAAACGATCTCGCGTTACTCGTCGGATCTACATAAGACCCGGAAATTGTCTTCTTATCTCCCTTGTACTCGGGAAGCTCTTTAGCATTCAGCACAAAATACGGAAGATTGGATGGCAGATTTGCTGCCACAATTTGAGACGCGTCATTATAGACCAGATTGTGTTGGTATCTCTCAACCATCAAATCTCCGACCTGGGTATCGGCAATCCAGTTATCCAATACCTGTCTCCTGTTCAGACTGTTGTCATAGACTCGAATTGCATAAATATCAATTCCGCAGTCATTCGATCCGATACTGATGTTGACCGGGTTTCGCTGACTGAATCGTTCGCCAGATGCGTACTGAATTGCTCTGGACATAATTCCGTTGATATACATCAGAATCAGTCGGTTTTCGGTCTGCTTCTCGACAACAATCGTCAGCCTGACATGCTCATTGTCCTTATAGAGCGTACTGAGGGTGCTCTGGGCGCCTCTGAATTCCACACTCTGGGGCGTGATTTTCAGACCGACATTATCGGACATGCAGTTCAGAATCGGGGCGTTATAGTCGGCCACCTGCCTTGTCGCGAACTCAATCTCGATCGTCTTTCCGGTCGACTTGAAGTCAGACTCGAAGATTTGGTATGGAATTGTAATCCGTGCATCATCGGAAAGACGCATGACCACAATTCCATCGTCATCCGTCTGCCAGCCGTTCAGAGCCCAGTTAAAGTTCTGAAGCTGAGCAGTAATCGTCTCATGCGTTGCCGGGTTCTCGTAACGCCAAATATCGCGGGTCTCCTCGTTGTTGGATCGGCCCTGTGTATTCAAATATAACATAAGGTCTTCCGTTTCAGCCTGCACGTTGACATTTACTTCGTTGACGTGAAAGTTGATCACCTTCGGGGTCGTGCCTTCGCCGGCCGAAATCTTGAATACCACATCCCCGGCTTCAAGAGCACGGTAAGAATAGCTTACTTCAGAACGGTCAACTTCCGGAGAAGAAACCAGCTCATCATTTACATACAGATAAACTCTGCGTTTATCGTTCTGCGGATCATAAACTCGGTAAGGAATTGTAACTGTCGAATACTGCTGTACCTGTGAAAGTCCGAATGAACTGGTGATGATGACCGTATTGTTTCCCTCTTCGATCGAGATAAACTCAAAATATAACTCATTGCTTCGTACCGGCTCGCCATTGATTTCGCAGTCAAAGTAAACCCGGAGCGAATGGCCTCCATGAGCCTGCGCAGGGATCTGATACGTAACCTGGTTATTCGTAACGGAAGTTTCCTGCGTTCCGATCTCCGTTCCGTCCAATATAAAATGAACGGTCTTCGGGAGAGAACCAACCGGCGTATATGGAAAAGGAATCCTTCCGGTGTACGGAACGCTGGTATCGAAGGACGAGGAAAGAGAAATAGACGTTACCATAATCGAGAAGGCAAACGTCTTTTTGTTGGAATAAATATCAGTCAGTGTCAGAATGCAGGAGTTCAGTCCGGTATTGCAGTATTTCGCAAGGTCAACTCGTACAATTCCCTGATCTACCTGCAGGACTGCCGGAGCCGCACCATTCACGGCAATTGCAAGGCGCCCCGGACCTGTCGGAATTTCATCTTCAATTGAGCTCCAGGTAATCGACGCAATGCATTCGGAATCAGACGCGATCGTCTTGGAAATCCAGCCGCTGGAATTTGTAGCCGTAAACTTGGCGTTGGTCGTGCTTCCGCCGCCACCTCCGCCTCCTCCCCCGCCGCCAGAGAACGGACCGAGAGGACCGACGACATCTTCACTGTTTGATGTCAAATATAAAAAACCATCTTCGGTGACATACGCGCCGTCAACCTTTCGAATCGTTGCAAGTTCAAGGTCTGTAACCCGAACCTTCAGATCCTGAACATCAGCGGATAGTGCAAAGATTCCCTGCGCATTGCGAAGGAACTCCTCTACAATATCCGTATTCGCTTCAATATCCTCTCGGATCGCGTCGTTGGTTTCAAGACCCTGAACCACGGGGAGTGAGTGAATGGCCGTGTTGTATTCACGGAGAATATCACCACTCTCGGCATCAAAAAGCTTTGCGCAGACGATAAAACGCACATCGCCAACATAAAGACAGGCGTGGCGCTGTACTGTCCAGGAGAAGGTAATTTCATCCTCGCCGGCTTCTTTGTCGATCACGAGGTAGACATCGCCTTCTCCTTCGGCGTTCATATAGTTGATTCGAAAATCGAAGTCGCTGAGGTCAATGGTATTGCAGTACCGCGGGCAGCGAAAGTGAAGTATGTTGACATTTTCATCGCTGGTAACGCCCAACAGTTGCTTCTTAGACGGAATCGTGATCCGTCTGAAATCGTGGTCGATGGTCAGCCACTCAGTTGTATCTTCGCTGTTTTCGCCGACGACGGAGGCCGACTGAAATAGCTCATCCATTCTTTTCTTCCTCCTGCCCAGGGTATAGTGTTATAAAATATCTGCAACGTACTGATATGCCTCTTGGGTAATGACATTTCGTGCTTTCAAAATATCAAGAAGTGCCATGATCGCTGTCTTCATGTTTTCTGTGATGGCTTTGGTATCTTCTTTCGCAGATTCAGCGCCTTCTTTGGCCTCGGTAATCTTGGCAACGGCTTCGTCAGCAATTGCCGTTAGTCTTGTTTCAAGTTTGTTGGCCGTAAGATCCGCAAGCTGTCCGGTTGCACGGTATATTGAATAGGTTTCTTCTTTAATATTGTTGAGCTCGCTTCGTACATTATTGGCAGCATTCCTCGCTGCCGATTGTGCCGCTGCCTGAGCCTCAAAAGTATAGCCTTGAACCTTGCTTAAAACCTCATTTGAAGCGGACTCAACGGCATCTTCAGCATTGCCCGCAGCGGTTTGAGCTTGATCTCTGGCCGTGCTGGCGTCAAGAACATACTGCTGCATTTCGGTTTTGACTGCATCGGCAGCGTCTTTGGCAGCAGTTTCAATGTTGGATTGAAGCGTCTGAATGGCGCTCTCTACTCGATTCGCCGCGGCTATAATTTCATCAGTTCGATCAATGACGTTGACAAGTTCTCGGATCTTTGATTGCGAAACAATCGTGTCTTTATCCAGAGCAGCACGTTCTACGTGAATGATGAAGTTGGCAGATGAGAGTTCTTTATCATCTTTGGTCAGTACGATCTCGAATATGTTATCGCCAGGAGAGGTTGTCATTTGAACATCACCAAGAACTGTAACCACATTGCTTTCGATAGTTGCACTTGCAGAATACCCATGGCCATCGGTTTTCGTTCCACGTATGCTAGCTGTTATGTCACCATCGAAGGTAATAAGTCCGCCTGTAGAATACATATTGAACACTAATGTAAAATCGCTGTCATATTGATTCATCTTTACAACTACAGGGATGCTGCCGGGCATTGTATCCAGCATTTTTGTATAAGTAAGCATTGGAAACCCTCTCGATTTTTATGGCTTTTTTTCAACGTCAATAATGAATTTTGATGAGTACAGTTCTGAATAAATAACGTACGTTGTAACGCCAGTTGTAACATTTTTAATACTATACCCGTACCATATTCTTATCTGGGCAATCGTCTTTCCAGGTACGTCTGTAAAGTCGTTTGTGAGATTAAACGGTACTTGAATCACTTGACGACCAAACTGATCGGTGCTTATTGTCAACGAACTGCTCAAATTTATCTCTTGCCCATCAGGTCTTATAGCTTCAATTTCAATTCGCGATTTATATACGCTGGAATCTTCGGATACAATTCTTCCTTCTTTGAGGTGATGTATTTTATCAAAAGTGCAATCATTGAACATTATTTTGGCGAGAACCTTAACATCCATGCTTCCTTGACTTATATGTATGATTGGAAGAATATCCATTGGTCTTATATCAAGGTCTATAGTCTTTGTCACTATTGGATTTGCAGATGCAGAAACAATTGTAATATCAAATCTTCCACTACAAATAAGTATACCATCAGATGTGTAAAACCGTATCAAATATTTCGTTATACCAAGCGTTGAAGTAATTTGCTTATTGCCGTTTATTCTTACAATATAACCGGTGCTACCAATTGCACTATTTGGCTCAAACGTTATATCCGTGACTTCAAATGTTGTATTATCCCTATTGCCAATTATAGAAACGCTTGCCGTATCATTTTGCATATCAGGGCGTTTATGTAGTTCGGAATCATCAAGTGTATATATTTCATTATTTAATTGTAAAACATAATCAGTTTTATTTTGGTACAATGTTATTTTTGATGGATATACAGATGATGGAACTGAACTGGATATTTCTTCAGCAGTCGTGTCAAACGTGAGGTCTCTATAAAACGTCCTCACCTTAAGAACATATTTTATTGGCTCCATGATCAATCACGCCTTTAAGATACTATTCGTTTCTTTCCCTTGTATTCATTGCCAAAGAACAACGCCCCATTATAAATTCTACTTGCCTTTGATTTTCCAACTTCTATTTCAATATTGCGTTCATTCAAAGCATCAAAGGTAGTACTTACTACCCTGGCTCTAGCATCGATACCCAATTTTTCATAATGTATTTGGACAAGATCATATAAAGTAATTGGATTCGTTGTATTTACGTGATCTAATGTAAGGTTAATATCCGGAACCCCAAGATCCATCGAATCAGCATATTGTTGTGCAATAGAATCTATTTTTGGCTTATAAATATATTTACCATTATACTCTTCCCAATATAAATTTGACCAGTTTGGATCCCGTGGGTCATTTCTGTTAACAGTAAAGTATTCTGATAAATCGACCGGAATAATATTTTCTCGTTCAAAAGTCCCTTCGGCTTTAACAACCTGCCCAAATGTAATGCTGTCTAAACCATTATATGAATCATCTTCAAAATATACAAAATCTTTTCCGATACGATATGGAAGAATTCCAGTTACCATTTCTGAAATACTATATGCTTGATTTAAATCTATTAAATCATCGCCATATTCTATTGTTGCTGCAATAGTATTACCAGGACTATCATAAAATTTCAAATTAAAGCTATCAAAAGAACATATTCCACCAAAATTAGCCAATAGACTATTATCTGTATCAAACAATATGCTCCTTACAGATCTTGGCTCACGGGCTGTTACATATTCATTTCTCCATGTTCCGGATCCATAACCAGTGCATGTAATATTAAAATTATTAGTACCAGAGATAATTTTAGTTTGAATTAAGTTTATAATCTCGTTTGGACTACTCATAGAGGAGGTTGTAATCGGTGTTCCATAATAATCTGTTGGCCAATCAGTTGTTGATGCAAAATATACATTACTTAAATCGTAGCTAACGTGTTGCGCCTTAACAGTAGCATACCCAGCAAATTCTTTTTCTACAGAATAAATTCGAAAAGCTTGCTTTGATATATTTCTAGGAACAAGACCAAATGATACATTATTTAAACTATTGACCTTTGCATAAATAATTCTATTAACTTTTAACTCTGAAAAAAGTCTTCCATCAATTGGATATTTTAACTCTAATTCAAATTCATTAGTATCGGATTGCTTAACGATGCACGAAATAGAATCTACCAAGTCGCCAAGCCCATGATCCGTAAAAGTAGTGGCATCATGTTCAAATAGTATAGGGATCATATCGTCCACCACCTTGGTTTCATGTATATTTTGGTATTACTATTCCAAGAAATCTGTGTAATTTTCCCCAAATAAAAAGGCTCATATTCTCCAATATATTGTCCTGATGAATCGTAGCGTTTATACGGATCACTTGCATTCGTGTGATTATATGTATAAATGCTATGCTCTTTTGGATCAAAATATGTAATTCCGCTATATGAGCTACCTATAGATTGTGTATAAGTTATATCTCCGATTGATGGTATCTGATCAGGAATATATTCTCCAATATGTTTAATGGTTAGATTAGCTCCATTTCCACCAAAACGAAATAACGGCCATGCTTTAAAACCGGATGGATTATAAAACGTTTGTCCATTTTGAATTTCAATCTCAATATCTCCAGATTTATACCAACGTTCTGGAGCGCAATTAAACGTTAACGTTCCCCTGCCGTACTCATTGAAATAGCTTAAAAACTCATGAGCGTCCGGAACGTAAGCCATTCTGTAAAATTCTGGAAAATACGAATCTTCAAGCCTACAGTATCCGGTACCCGAAAGCAGCCAGGAGGCGATTTTTGGTATCATCGCCTCGAGACCGCCCCGATCTTTAGAATCAAAAAATATCTCATACGGTTGATCGTAATTCTCATAGACTTCCTGATCAATGATGCGATCGCCATTTCGGCCTGGAATATTGTAAACTTCTACTTTCCTTTTTGGAAATATAACCTTTGGATAGTGCTCGACGATCACGCCGACTTCGTCGCTACTTACACCGTTAAATATGATCATCCTTTAGCCACCCTAATCCTTTGAGATATTTCATTGATTCTGTTAACTACACGATCCGCCAGCGCTCTCTCATCCATTCCTGCTGACGGGTATACATTTACAGTAATTCCATTTTGAACTCCGGCGCCTTGATCAGACGTAAAGTTTGATTCGACAGTTCCCTGTCTAGATGCTCGGTCGTTTGCGGAGATTCTTCCTGCTGCGGCCATCGCATAAGATCCGGTCGCAGCAAACATGTTTCCAAATTCATCCGCCGCCGCATTAACGTTTGTCATATCCATCACCGGCTTAATAGTCGGAGACAGATCTTCGCTCATCATAGAACTGATTGCCATTAGGAGCGGACTCATCATTGTATCGACACTGTCACTTACAGCAGGCCCGCCTTCAGACAAACCATTTGCAAAGCCCTTGGTAGTAAACTCGCCGATTCGCTCCATAACTCTTGAAGGAGAATGAACCTGAAGCGATGAGGAAACACCTTTAGAGAACCCATTGCCAAACGCTTTACCCTGACTCTGACCAGCTTGGTATATGCTTCCATTGCTGGCACCATGAACCGCCGATGCTCCACCATACGGATCCGATCCACCAACATATCCTGTGCTCAAGCCCATACTATTTGAGCTCCCGATTCCCCTCGAGGCTCTCGCCAAAGCAATTCCGGCCTGAAGAACAGCATTATACTGTGACCACAGTCCGGCGGCAAGATTCAATCCGATGGATTCGCCATAGGTATAAGACTGCGCCGCAACATTCGAAAGCTCATTCAGAATTGAGTTACAGACACTGCTCATAGATGTCTGGAACTGAGTCAGAATCATTATGATCGAATCGCACTCCATCTGAATCATCTGAATCGTAAGCGTAGAATATAACACCACATTTGTATAGACTGTAATAAGGGTCATTGTGATGCTGTTGAGAACATCCACCGCTGTAATATTCAGACTTATCAGACCTTCGCCAATTGCCATAATACGTGCTCCGCCATCTTCCGGAATCATCGCAACCGCCAGAGCGATCTGTGTAATCCCAGCTGCCAGGCTACTATAGTCCGGCGTGGTCGAGAACAGATTGCTGAAGAAGTCTCCAGTAAGCGCCTTAATTGCATCAGCAAGGGCAACTGCCGTTCCACGAATCCATTCAGGATCAAGACCTTCAAAAGCCCTGAAACCTGTAGCGAGCGTGGGAAGAGCTTCTCCGAGTCTAACAAGCGCCGGTGTACCATCAATGATAGAGGCAAGCCCAGCGCCGGCGATAGACTTAATTGACGTTGCGAGAGCTTGACCAACGGAAATTATCGTATCAGGATTCAAGGTATCAAATGCCTGGAATCCGCTTGCGAGAGTCGGAAGCTGACTGGCGAAACTGCCAAGAACCGGCATTCCATCTCCGAGAAGCGCGATCAGATTTGTCGCAAACATTGCTTTGATTGCATCAGACAACGCAACTCCAGCATTTGCAAGACTCTCACCGGTAACTCCATCGAATGCCATGATGCCGTCTGCAAGAGAAGGCAGCTGCGAAGCAAAGCTTCCTATGATCGACATTCCATCGCCAAGCAGCGCAATGACGTTCACAGCAAACATCGCCAGAATAGCTTCTGTAAGAGCAACCGCGCCTTTTCCAAGAGCTTCCCATGAAACCGAGGCAAACGCATTCAGACCATCAGCCAGAGGAGGAAGTGCTTCAGAAAACGCGATAAGCGCTGGAGTACCAATCATCAGGCCAATGGCGCCTGCCATCAGGAAGACACCAGCCAAACCAATAGCCCCAAGGCCGAGTGCAAGACCGGTCATTGTGGCAAGACTTATGCTCTTCATGGCTTCCATCCCTCTCGCTAAAGAAGGAAGGGCCATACCAAGCAGAGCCAGGCCAATGGCGCCAGTGATAAGACCAATTGAACCGATACCAAGTGCAAGCGCACCAATTCCAAGAGGAATAAATGCCAGACCAAGAAGCGCCAAACCGCCTGCAATTTTCGCAATGTCGAGCCCTCTCATAAGACTCAGCGCGAACGCAAGAGGAACCATTGCAAGAAAGCCTACAAGACCAAGTCCGGCTGCAATACCGCCGATTCCAAGCGCAAGCATTGCCGCACCAATTAGCGCAAGGCCACCTGCTATTTTAGGAAGATCTCTTTTCACAGGCTTCATTGCTCTAAGCGCAACAGCCATAATGGTAAGGCCAACCGCCGCAAGAACAATGCCAACGCTAAGAATAGTCAAAGCCCCGGCGGCAGCTAGAGCCATTGGTCCAACTAGAGACAGGATCAACAGCGCCGCTACCATAGTAACCAGTGTTCCGGCAATCATGAGAAGACCTTTTGTCAAAGCTTCTCCTGGAATCATAGAAAGCACTACTAACGCCGCCGTTAAAGCTAGGATCGCCGCACTAACGATGAGAATCGAAGCCGCAGCCATAAGCATTTGAGGCCCGTTAGCATATTTACTCAGCAGCGCAAGAGTGAGCGCAACCGCAGTCAATACAACGGTCAATGCCATGATTCCATTTTGAAGTTTATCATAAGGAATAAACGACAACGCCGCCAATGACGCTGTAAGAACCAGAATCCCAACCGACAGCATAAGAATCGAAGCTCCGGCCGCAAACATTTTAGGCCCACTGGCGTATTTGCTCAGCAAAGTAAGCGCAAGCGTCACTGCGGTCAAGACAACAACTACCGAAAGAACGGACATAAACAATGCTTCCGGATCAATGGTCGAAAGCACTTTAATCGCACCGGCCATAATCAGCATGGCAACGGCAACGGCTCCAACGGCAAGTCCGAACAAGAACATTGCCCCGGCCGCTTTCAGAAGATCATTCGCTACGCCTTTTTTTAAATCGAGCTTATTTAACAAATACAATGCTCCGATCATCATAAGAAGCCCGGCGGCAACTGCGCCAAGTGCTTTCGCCAATTTTTCGGGCTTAATCAGAGAAAGAACAAGAAGCGCTCCAGCCAGAAGCGCAATGCTGATCGAGACATCCTTAATTGTTTTCGCTTTTTGGCTCGATGCAAAACTACTAAGAGAATCTCCGACTCCTTCGAGAATTCCAGTAATACCTTCGCCAGCCTCTTCGAGGAATTTCTTAAAAGACCCAAACAGTCCCTTTCCTGTGAAGAGATCGTAGAGTTTTTTAGCGATAACCGCCAATATCCCAATTCCACCGCCAGTTTTCAGAACACTTCCGAAATCAACCTGATGAAATCCGTCTTTGATTACCCCAAACGCCTTTTTGCCCCATTCAAAAACGGTCTTAAGAGCATTTGAAATCGTGATAAACGGATTTCCTGAAGTAAGAAAACCTACGATTTTAGAAAGAATATTGAACACCCAGCTCAAAGCAGAGCCTATTCCGTCAACAGAACTTTCAAGTGAACCGCTCTCGATGATTCCATTCAAGACGCCTCTGATGGAGGTGATAACTTTCAAGATCATCTGCAGAATATTGTTAATAACATTCCCTGCCCCGGCGCTTTTATTCAGAAGCGTGCCGAGCAAAGAGTTAACAATAATTGATACAATATCGAAAATATCACCAAAAAGCCCAAATACTTCAAGAAGGATTGTAACAAAAGTATCAAGAGCTCCGGAGTCTTTTAATGAAGACGTGATCGTCATCAAAAGTCCGCCAAACTTTGACAAAGAACCGAGAATTGTATCGATCCTGAATTTACGCACTTCCGGTTCGAAGTTATACTTCAACTGATCGATAAAGGATCTAATTCCAGTAAATATAAACTCAAATACTGAGGCGATCCCCCAGGCAAGATTGCTCAATGACTGTACAACACTTGAACTTTTAATCCATTTGTTTAAACTTATGCCTAGCTCCATAAACCTTGTCGCCAGTTGGCTTATAACAATCGCGAGGTCTCTAGGCCATTTCAACTGGTTTCCATTGTAAGTAAACAATGGTTTAAATGTTTCTTCGAAAGCTGTCTTAAGCCATACCAGAGGTATTTTCATAGCAACAAATATTGCATGAAGACCGGTAAATACTTTCTCAAAAACATTAAATCGTTCAAGATTATTTGTAAATTGAAGCAACTCTTCGCTGAAAAACTTGAAAGATCTTGTCGCCTTAATCAGGATCGATGTCAATGCATGGGCATCGTCGCCTTTGCTGCCTAATATAACTTTCAGAAGTCCACCGCGAGTAAGATTAGTAAGTTTCGTAATAACTTCAAAAACATTCTCGAGTGCTTCCATCAACGTCTGATAGCCGCCGACTTTTGCGTTATGCCATCTCTCAAGCACTTCATTACGCATCTCAGCACCGGCCGCAAACATTTCCCAGAGAACATCGGTAAGATTCGTCCAAAGCACTTTTGCCTCTTCGTAGTTACCGAAAATATGTTCAAAGGTTGTAAGCCATCCGGAACTTACAGCATCCTGTGTTGCCTCAATCGCTTCAGTAAAGGACTTTGCTTCCTGAGCAGACTGAGCGGCTTTAACGGCTACTTCGCCGTATTTTGAAGCAAGTGCCTGATAAGCCTCCGTAGCATTTCGATACACGCCGGCATCGATCAGGCGCTTTGCCTCCATCGTCATCTCGGCAAACTTTCCGAAAGCGCCTTCCATGACTTCTGTATCAGCCCACTTTTTAGACAAAGTCTGGTCAAAATTCGCGATCGTAACTTCGCCCTCTTTGATCTTACCCTGAGCAATTGCAACGTCAATAAACGCCTGCTTCAACTCTTTAGAAGCAACGCCGGCAAGCTCAAGGGACTTCCAGTCCATCAACTGCAAAGCTCCGGCACCGTAAGACTGGTTCAAGTTATAGACAACGCGGCTGAATTCAGAAGCACCTTTGCCAGCATAAGCAACCGCGTTGCCGACACCCATCAGAAGAGGAATCAGGTTTTCAACTTTACCACCCGTAGAGGTCATCTGGCCCAAAGCGGAAGTCATATCGGTAAAGCCAAAGCTGGTTTCATCCGAATACCACATCAACTCCGACAAATATCCGTTAACCTTGTCGATCGAGTCGCCTGTTGAGTTCATTATCGTCTGAACGGAAGCGGTCTTCTGCTCATACTTTCCCCATCCGGCAGTCACCTGATCAATAGACATGGATTTGCCCATCTGAATGAGCTTATTCGCCGCATCCATTGCGCCATCTGCAATCCGTCTCAGAACCTGGTCGCCTATGGTTCCCATAACAGAAAACTTGCTCGATACGGTCTCGAGCGTATCTGTAAGGAGGCCAATACCTTTTGACCCGCCAAAAGCATTCAGCATGTGATCGAGCTTATCAAGCGTAGACATAGACTGTGCCGCATGCTGCTCAAAGCTTTTGTTATTGAAGCCGAGGGATACGATTCGTTCCTCGATACTGGTCATGATTCTGTGACCTCCTTCCAGGCGGATTTTGCAATATCATCAAAAATTGGACGGAGCGCAGGATTGATGTAGTCTCTCCCCTGCACATATCCGCCCGTTCCGGTTCCGTGCCCATACTGCAAAATAACAGCAATTGACACGCCGTCAACAATGTTTGTATTTCTCCAGATAAGAACCGGTCCGTTTGCTTCATGGCGAATCACGTATTCCCAGGATTTTGCGGTTTTTCCGGTGTCTTTCGGTGTTGCCGCAGCCAAAGCTTTCACTCCTTTTTCGCCGTACTTTTTCAGTATGGATTCAAGTCGGAGCTTTTTTGCTTTGGTCAGGAACTTTCTGGTTTTACGATAGCTGCCACTGACTTTGACCGTAACCATGGTATCTTATCCTCTCGTTCCATGCTGTTTACGTCTTGCGGCGTTCAGGGCATGGTTTCTCTTCGCAATACTGGACGGAGACATCTTCTTGGAAGGCTGCCGTTTAATACTGCAAACTTCAATCAGCGTTAGAAGATGATTCAGATGCCACTTCTCGCAGGGCTGAAAGGGAATCCCGAGCTCTGCCATCCAGTAATAAATCAGTTCATTTGTAATAACTTCCCGACGACTTTTCGCGTTTTGACGGCTGAATGTCGTAGCCGTCATCGGATCATTAATATACCGTTCAATGTCCTGACGATTTTTCTTGGTCAGGCACAGAAACACCAATGGATCAACGGCTTTTTGTCCAACAACCATTGATCTGTAATAATCCGTTACTTCCTCTTTGGTCTTTTTCTTTTCCGTGAGGTAAGGTTTATGCCATTTTGCCTCCCATTTTGAAAGACTGATCAAAGAATGCTCAAGAACAACCGTTGTCGTCGGGATGTCGATAAAACGGTTGTTGGCTTCATCATATAATTCTCGTCCGGGAATCGTAATGGGAATCGGCATGACTTATTTATTCTACAAGGGACAGACCGATATCGGCCTTCACCTGTTCTTTTCCTTTCTCATACTGCTCCTCATCCATATCGGGGAAGATGCCGAGCATCATCGGCTCCAGCTCTTTCAGGCCCTCTTCGGTGAGAAGCGGCATCAGAATAGCCGCATAAGCCTCGGAAGTTTCAAACTCCTCGCTCAACGGAACACCATTCTGTTTCTTGATAAACCGACCGTCTTCAGTTCTCTTTCCGTAAGCGGCCAGAAGCACCGACTGAAGGAAATTGACATACGGTTTCCAGCTCGCTTCGCCTTCCTTAAGATCGGTAATCATTTTACGGTAATAGCCCATCAGTCCGCCGTAATCTTCATATTTCATATCAAGATTCAAGACTTCGGCCTTCGTAAGATTAAAACGGACAACCTCTTCTACGTCATGTCCGTCAAAACCCTTATAGGTTACTTTCTTTGCGTACATTTGTTATTCTCCTTTCAAGATTAAAAGAAGAGACCGCCAGCCGAACTGAATACGGTCTCAAATCAGTCAATTAGGAATTCGGGGCGCTCTGTATGATTGAAATGACTTCGGCAGGAAGAGGAAGTCTGGCATCAGCCTGATCAGTGCCATAAAGAACATCCTCGATCGCCTTCATCTGATTGTCAGTTGCCTTTGTGGAGTTAATCTCCATATGAGCAGTCGCCTTATACTTCGCGCCGGTAATATCAACCGCAACAGGAATTGTGTCGATTTCCCAGCTGAACTCGATCGCCTCGGGGCTGTCATTGATGGTCTGATGATCCTCCTCGGACGGAGAAGCAGAAGCACCCCATACAAGGTGGATAATATAACCATGATCATCAAACTCGGTATCATTGCCGATCGTAGTTACGCAGCTGAAACCAAACGGCTTACGGGGCTGCTGGCCGAACGTAACTGCGCCATCAATAAGAGACGCTTCACCATTGCATGCGGCAAACTCATCAGGATAAGTATAAGCGCTGATCGTGCATTTAAAATTCTCGGTGCTGCGAATGCTGAGATACTTAATATCATCAGCGTAGATATCGTTCGCTTCGGCACCATCAGGGGATTCGGTAAATCCAGTCAGACCATTCCAGGCAATACCTTTCGGATATGCCTTGTCAACCTGAGGATAAAGAACGCCCTTTTTTACACCAGTATGGTAAATTCTATCGCCAACCTGGTCCCATGTCAGAGGTGCATGTGTAGGCATAAGTATTTCCTCCTAGAAATAAATCATAAAAACATCGTGATGAAGGTTATCGGAAACAAAGTGCCGGTCATATCGACAGTTTGAAAAATGCGACATAACGGTTTGGATCATTTCCGGATCCGGTTCATCACGATTGATGTAAGTTACTTGATACCCAGGGCGAAACAGATAGGTCTTATCGTTTGCCTTGGGCTGATATGAAGTTGTACGCTCCATGATAAAACATGGATAGTTAATTCCCGTAAAGAGATAGGCCTCCCCGTTGTCGTTTGTTCCGGCATCTGGTGAGGTCTGAAAATACACTTCATCCGTGCCGAGCAGGTCTTTCAATTCCTGAATCAACAGATCAGACCGTCGCTCCATTGTATGCCCCTCCCAGTGTCAGAATTATGCGGGGATACTGCACGGAAACTTCTGTGATCTTCCATGCGGTACCCATCCACTTAACGTATTTCATGGATCCAACGTGACTGCGGGCATACGGATCGGAAAGAATGGAAATCTGCTGCGACGGAGTAATGGTATCATTGACACTTTCGCCGGCCTGGTAACGCAGGCTGCGCCGAAGGACATCCCCGGTGTATTTGTATTCAACCGGAGTCGTAACTTTAACACCGGGACGCTTCTCCGTTACTTCAGCGAACCCGACCTCTCCGTAAAATTTCACGCAATCACTTCCATTTTGAATTTGTAATTCGAAGCTCTGCCATTCGGCAGTTTAGGAATTTAGATTATGCGACTTCCTCTTCAAGAACGATGAAGCTGTAGATACGAGTGTTCGCACCGGACACGCGGGTCTCGATCAGGCTCTTGAGCTGGTTGAAGTCAATGTCGAAATCGGTGAAGTGGGTGATCTCGCCGCCCTTGGTTGCGCCAATGTTGTAATCATTGAGGTTACCGATGATGGCCAGCAGACGATAGGTCTTAGCGGAAGCTCCCGAGCCTTCAGTACGGGTCAGGTTCTCGAATTCGGGAACGTTGTAAACGCCGCTCACGCCGAGCGTAGAGGTGAGTTCGGCCTTATCCTTGTACAGACGGCGGCCATTCAGATCCTTGGCGAGCTGGATCTTGTTGAAGAAACGCTGGGCGCAGAACATATCCATGTTTCCGGAGCCACGATAGTCGATCATGGCATCAAGGATGGTCTCTTCAACGGCCTGAGCATAAACGTAGTTCGTGCCGAAGCCCGGATCGTTCTCAGCCGCAGTGGCGGAAACGACCTTACGGATGGTGAAGATGCCGTTATCGGTCCAGATAGGACGAATGCGCTCTTCATTGATCTTGTCATCGGAAGCAGCGTCGCGGCCGTCACCGATCAGAATCGCGCGGGCCAGCTCCTTCTCGAGCTGCATGCGGTCGATCTTGTACTGGTACTCGACATAGTCGAAGTCGGTAATATCCACAACGTCGTCGCGGTTCAGAGCGCTCTTGGCATAAATGGTCTGAGGCTCAGTGGTACGCTTTGCAACGTTGTAGTTGTCCGCCAGGGTCTTTTCCTTACCCTTCTGGTAGCCCTTCGCGCGGATGCCTTCGATCTCGCGGAGATCAACCTGAGAGGTGCGGATGCGGCTAAACGGGCTTCTGTGAACCTTGTTCAGAACGGCCTTCACCCACGCCTGATCATTGGTAACGATCTCAGGGGCACCGGGGCGAACATCATGCCATTCGGGGAACAGGGCATCCACGCCGGCAGGAGTCTGGCCGGAGGGATAAGAGGTGAAACCGCTGACCGGGGCAAGGTCATCGTGCTGAAGCTCGTTGTCGGCAGCATAAGCCTTGAGAGCTTCCTTCAGCGTGCCATATTCCTTGGCGTCTTTGATAATATCCATCTGATCAGAATGGGTCAGAACATTCGCGGTATCGTAACCGCCTTCGAAAGCATTGAAGTTCATTTCGTCTCCTCCAAAATCGTAGTGTTCGAGGTCGTCATCATCCAGTACCTCGTCAAGGGCATCCTCAACTGCAGTGTCAATAAGATAGTCGACAACAGCCAGCTGATCTTCGTCCATGGTGTCAAGAACGTCTTCGACGGTCATATCCTCGTCATAGTCGTCATCCATGTCATCATGCTCAATTTCATCATCGTCGTCATCATCATCG
>ODAI011122264.1_pt1 | contig 19926 bp, 11 predicted proteins | sample 1539321 | NCBI WGS metagenome assembly ODAI01 (sample SAMN02144231, study PRJEB22623) | gut metagenome | biome: sheep rumen | host: Ovis aries | place: New Zealand
CTGAGCTCCGTCATAAAGGATTGCAGCACAGAAGCGGCGTCGGACTTGCCGATCTTCACGCCCACTTCAGAGACAAATACAGGTATCTTGTAGGTATTGTACAGCGCCTTGATGCGGGACAGGGCCTGCTGGTTGTACTGGCTGGCCGTCATTTTGCTTTCCGCCTGCGGATAATGGCTCAGGGCGATGGCGTCGAACTTGCCGCCTTCTGCTTTTATCTGCTGGAACCACCAGGCATTGTCTTCATAGGCGTTGTTCAGGTGCGGCATCACCAGGGCGTCGGGAAAGACCGCCTTGGCGGCATCGTAGCCGGCATTGTACAGCCGGGCGAAGTGCTTGTGTCCATCCGGGATGTCGCCCGAACTGGTCCACAGCTGGCCGGCGGGCCAGAGCATGCCGTTGCGGGTCTCGTTGCCCACCTGGATCCAGGCGGGTGTAACCCCCGCATCTTTCAGGGCTTGAAGCACTTCCGTGGTATGGTCTGCCACATGGGTGCACATCTTGTCCAGGTTGTCCTTGTCCCCTGCCCAAGCCGACGGGATCACCTGCCGGGAAGGGTCCGCAAAAAAGTCACTGTAGTGGAAATCCACCATCAGCGCCATGCCGGCGTCCTTGACTCTTTTGGCCAGCCCTAGCATGTCGTCTTTCCCGCTCCAGCCCTTGTACGGATCCACCCATACGCGCAGCCGGATGGCGTTGATGCCGCAGTCTCCCAGCACCTCCAGGAGGTCTGCCTGGGTACCGTCGGCCTTCCGGAACACTTTCCCGTCGTGCTCCATCTCCGATAGCCAGCTGATGTCCGCCCCCTTGGCGAAGGACGGAGTCTGGACAGGTTTCTCCGGTTCCGTGCCGGGCCCCGGAACAGGGGCTGGATCCGGAGCCGGACCGCAGGCGACGGCCAGCATCAACAGGAGTAAGGGTCGAGTAAGGAATTTCATAGTCAGTCAGTTACAGTTCAAACACGACGGAGGAGTGCGCACCCAGGGTGAGCTCGTTTCCGGAGGTGGTGGCCGTTCCCAGCAGTGCGACGGGTTTGGCCATGCTGTCTGTTACGGTAACGGTCTTCTCTCCTGCCGCCACATTGTGGATGACAAGGAGCCTTTCCCCGCCGGAAGTCATGTACCAGGAAGCGATGCCGGAACCGGAGATCGTAGTGGCGGTCATCTCACCCTCTGCCAGGGCTGGATAGGTGTTGCGCAGCCGGCTCCAGGCTTTGTACGTATTCAGGAGGGAGTTGTTGTCGGCCGACTGGGTGGCTACCGAGATGCTGCCGGTAAGCATGGCGTTGTCTACCTTATTATTGACACCCGCCTTGGCGCAGTCCTTTGCGGCGGCATCCCAGACGATGGGCGCGCGCAGATACTCGTCTCCCTTGCCTTTGGAATTGCCCCAATACCCCAGTTCTTCACCCTGGTAGATGAAAGGTTTGCCGGGTGTGGTCAGGATCATGGCCGCCGCCTGCTTTTCTTTGACAATGTCTTTCCCCAGGTCGTCGGCAGCCCGCACCTCGCCGTCGCCGGTCTGGCTGGAATGGTCGTGGTTGGTCATGAAGAAGGACGTAACGGCATCCGGGCGCACTGCCTTGTGCTCACTGATGAATCTGCTCACAGAAGAGACATAGTTTCCAGCATTTCCGTTATTCACTGCCCGGTATAGAAGCGGCCAGTAAGCAAACTCAAAGCAAGAAGTGAGGCCTTCGTAGTAGTATTTTTCGTCGTTATGGCTTGTATCCCACATTTCCCCAACCATGAAGATGTTATCCAAATGACCGGCCGCCTGGTATGTGGCATTGCAGTGCTCGTACCAGGCCTTCAGGAACTTCCGGTTGGCCGAATTGTTATAGGAGTCGATGCCGCCGCAGATATGCTTTACAGCATCCAGGCGAAGGCCATCAACGCCCATCTGGATCCATTTGTCGGCCGATGCCGCAAGGTCCTGGAAGCAGGCGTTGTTCTCCACGTCGGCAATATCTCCGTAGTTCAGGTCCGGCATCCAGTCGCTGAAGCAGCCCATGTAGTAAAGGGTTTCGGTGGAAACGTTGGTAAGTTCAAACTTATAGCGACCATTACCAGTGAACCACATGTCACCGCCCTCGGCTACCAGGTCTACAGTACTTCCGGCCTGGATGGTTGTGGTACCGCCCTGGGCGCCGAACTTGGAACCGGAGTCCCAGTTGAGATACTTTCTCACCAGAATACCCAGCTTACCATTGATGTCCATTACGAGATAATAGCTTCCGTCTCCCCTGTCCACAAATTTTACGGGCTGTTTTTCTCCCGAATCGTCCCACAGATACAGATTCCAGTTGCTGTCGCCTTCCGTAACGGCCTCGTCGGTTTCCATAACGGTGAGCTTGGGAGAACCGCCGGTCGCCTGTTTCCACTCTCCGGCTTTGTAGGTGGTGCCCTTCAACATGGGGAAGTTCTTATAGTCGGCCGAAGGATTGGAGCTGAAGAAGTAGTAATCCCGATACGGGCTGGACGGGTCGGAGAGCGCTTGCTGGAACCATGCATTGCCCTTTCCGGAATGGTTCAGCACATAGTCGATATAAATGGAGATACCCTTTTCGTGTGCCTTGGAAATCAGGTTCTTGAAGTCATCCTCCGTTCCGAACTTGGGATTGACGGTATAGTAGTCTGTTACATCGTAACCGTGGTAAGAGTCGGACGGATGGATAGGACTCAACCAAAGTGCGGTCACGCCCAGCCCGTCCAGATAGTCCAGCTTGGAGGCGATGCCGTTGAAATCCCCCACTCCGTCTCCGTTGCTGTCGGCAAAGGAGTACACCAGCAGCTGGTAGGTGGTGGAAGCGCGCTTGTTCCCGTCGAAGGCGGCCGGTGAAGGCACCACCGGATGGTTCCCGGATTCTTCCTGGGAAACCGAAACGGTGCTGGAAAGCTCTTTGGAGCCTTTGGTAGCTTGCAGGCGGATGGAGGACTGCCGGGCTTCTCCGCCGTTTTCGTCCACCGTCACGGTCACGGCGCCGTTCCCCGTCCCGGACGTTTTGTCCAGGTGGATCCAGTTATCCGTTGCGCTTACGCTCCAGCTGCCGTTGGTGGAGATGTTCAGCAGTTTTGCCGAGCCGTCGCTTGCCTTGAAACTGACAGACGAAGGGGTTACCGAAAAGCTCAGCTGCTCCTCCTGCGGCTTGGTTTCGCAGGCTATGACGGCCAATGCGGCCAGTATTCCGTAAAAGAAACGTTTCATTTTATCAGGTTTGTTTTGGCAGGCGGGAGTCCGGTCAGGGGCTCCCGCCCGAAAAAGATTATCTACTGTTTGGTAACGGTGGCGTAGGCCTTCCCGTCGCACCAGGCATAGAGCTTGATCTCATAGGTGCCTTCTTCCACGGCGATGTCGGCACCGCCCTGGGTAAGAGCATCGAAGGAACCGCCCCAGTTGATGTCCCAGCCGTCATTGGCGCGGAACTTCATCTTGTCGCCCTTGAGGGCCACGGTAGCCTCCCAGGCACCCGTCTCTGCGTTGTAGGCCATGTCCGTGTCGGTGTCCCAGCCGCCGTCCTGTGCCGGGCCGATGATCCCGATTGTGGAGATGGGCGTCAGGGTGTAGGTCATCGCGGTCAGGTCCACCTCGATCATGTAGTAGCCTGCGGTTTCGGGAGCCGGGCAGTCGGCGCCGCCGTTGTCGGCGATCTTGCCTTCACCGTCGTTCTCCCAGTCGCCGTTCCAGTCCGCCTCGTTGGGCTTGAACTTGAACTGCTGGCTCAGGTAGCCGAAGCCCTTATACTTGCCGGTGTTCACGCCGCCCTCCTGGCTGCTGCGCAGCGGATAGACGTTGCTCCAACCGGTATCCCCGCCGATGGCGTAGATGTAGTCGCCGAAGCCGCTGGGTTCGGGCTCGGTGCCTTCACCCTTGATCTCGCCCGTCCCGGCATTGAAGTCCAGGACGATTTCCTGGTCGGCCTTCACGGAAGGAGCGTCCAGCTCGTCCATCAGGCGAGGGACAATCTTCCCTTCCAGGATGTTGAACTCGCGGGTCCACCAGCCGGAGGTCGCGATCTCGGAGGTGACGTACATCCGGAGTTTTCCGGCAGCCACGGTCTTGGCCTTCAGGGTTTTTCCGTCGGCCTTGAACAGGTTCTCCTCCTTGGCCTCGTCCCAGCCGCCGAAAGCTTCGCCGATACCGTAAACCTTGGCAGGTTCCACGTGCACGATGCTTTTCTTCATGTCGATGTGGACCAGGTAGAAGCCGCTCTCGGAGACGGTGCAGTTGCCGCCGGCCTCGGTGAAGCCTTCGTTGGTCTCCAGGCCCCAGAAATCACCGTTCCAGGCACGCTGGGCGCAGAACTTGAAGCCCTCACCTGCGGTGAAATAGCGAATGGTGTAGAACTGGCCTTCCGCTTCGGCACCCCATGCGGGATTATGCAGTACGGGAGTCATCTCCACCACGCCGTCGGAGTTCCAGTCCCAGGCGCCGAACTCGGCGCCGATCATGTACAGGTGCTCGGGGAACTCCTTGTACTCTTCGATGAGAATGGTGTTGGCGGCATAGTCGAAGGTGACGTTGAACTGGCCGTCCACACCGATCTGGATATTCTTGTCCTTGGCCTCGAATGCCTCGCCCAGAACCGGCTTGTAAACGCCGTAGGGGTTGGTCTCGTCGATGGTGCTGGTGGAGTTCTCCTCGGGACCGCCAACGCTCTTGCCCCAGTCGTGGTCGGCGCGGATCTTGAACTCGTCAGAGGCCGTAACGGTTACGTTCTTGATGGTCCAGATGTCGCCGGAGGTGTTGGTCATGTCAAAGTCCTTGTCCCAGCTGCTTCCATCCAGCGTGCCGATCAGGGACCACATCTTGGGCTTGTCCACCGGTGCCGGAGGTTCCGGCTGCTCGGTGGCCACGGAAGCGATGATCTTGGCGGTGGCGTTCTCCGGATCCAGGATCAGGTCATAGACGCCGTCCTCGGCGATGACAATGTTGGCACCGTCCTGGCCAACGGCGAATTCCTCACCCAGGGTGTAGCCGCTCACGCCTTCGGCATAACCGAAGTTGACGGCCCAGTCGGCGTCCTTGCGGAACTTCCACTCGGTGCCGGCGTTGAAGGCGACGGCCTTGGCCACATGGAGGGTACCGTTGGTAACCATCTCCACATCACCGCCCCAGCTGTTGAAGGAACCGATTACGCTCCAGGGGCTCACGTCCTTATAAGCGGCATACGGGTCGATGGTGACGGCCTGGGTCTTGATGATCTTGGCCGTAGCGTTCTCCGGATCCAGGAACAGGTCGTAGGCGCCGTCTTCGGCAATCACGATGTTGGCGCCGTCCTGTCCCACGGAGAATTCCTCGCCCAGGGTGTAGGCGCTCACGCCGTCGGCATAACCGAAGTTGACGGCCCAGTCGGCGTCCTTGCGGAACTTGAATTCGTCACCGGCGGCCAGGGTTACGTTCTTTGCCACATGGAGGGTGCCGTTGGTAACCATCTCCACGTCACCGCCCCAGCTGTTGAAGGAACCGATCACGCTCCAGGGGCTCACGTCCTTGTAGGCGGCATACGGGTCTTCCTGCTGTGCCACGGACGCGATGATGCGGGCAGTAGCGGAAGCTTCGTCCAGGATGAAGTCGTACAGACCGTCTTCGGCGATCACGATATTGGCACCGTCCTGGCCCACGGAGAAGTCTTCGCCCAGGGTGTAGGCGGTCACGCCGTCGGCATAACCGAAGTTGACGGCCCAGTCGGCGTCCTTGCGGAACTTGACCTCGTCACCTGCGGCAAGCTGGACAGCTTTGGCCACATGGAGGGTACCGTTGGTCCACATCTCATAGTCGTCGGCCCAGCCGTTGAACGAACCGATCAGGCTCCAGGGACTCTTCTCGGTGTAACGGCCATAAGGGTCGCCGGTAGGAAGGTAGACTTCGTATGCGGGAATGGAGATTTTCCCGTCAGAGTCGATATAGCCGTTGCGGCCATTGTCACGGGCCTGCTCCTGCATGGAGGCGCGGATGACCATTTCCAGGGATACGGTTGTCCCTTCAGGGTAACCCATATCTATCAGGGCCTTGCTCAGGTTCGTGGTAGAAATGGAGATGACGTTTCCTTTTACAGTGGATGCAAGGCTTTTGTTGAGGGAACTTCCATCGAGGGAAGTAAGGACCAGCCAGTGGTTCAGTCCCATCTCGGTATTGAAGCCCTGGTTGGCGGATCCGGGAGTAAAGCTGACGGTGAGGCCGTCGTCCGTCATCTGGTACTCATTGATGACGGGAGCGGTAGCCTTGGATGCGTCAAACACCGCCAACTGCTCTTCGACGCAGGATACGGCAACCAGTGCCAGTATGCCTGCAGATAATATGGATAGTATTTTCTTCATAAGGCAATTGACTATTAATATCCGGCGTTCTGTTCCAGATTGGAGTTGGCCAGACGGTCACTGTCGGGAATCGGGAACAGCGTGCGGAAGGATTCCACGTCCTTTCCGTCTTTCACTTCGCCCTTCCACTGCCAGGTATATCCGGAGGTGAATTTACCGAAGCGGATAAGGTCGGACCGGCGCCAGCACTCCTGATAGAGTTCGCGGGCGCGTTCGTCCAGGATCTCGTCCAGCGAGAGGGTGGAAACAGGAGCGAGCCCGGCGCGCTGACGCACCTGGTTGAAAGCGGTCAGACCGTCGATGTTGGCACCGCGAGCCTGACATTCTGCAGCCATCAGCAGCACGTCGGCATAGCGCATCAGCGGAAAATCCGTATCGACGAAACCGGCTTCCTTGCCATATCCTCCGTCACTGGTGCGGTTGCGGAATTTCATGAAGGCATATCCGTTGGAGAATTCGCCGATATCGTCGATGTCGGCCTGCTGGGTCTCTGTATAGAAAAGCTTGCGGGCGTCACCGTCGGAGAATTTGTTGTAGAACTCAGGGGTCATTCTCAGACCGCCCCAGCCGGAAGAGATACCCATGACGTCCGGATCCATCTGTCCGCCGGTAGAGGCGAAGATCAGGTAGTTGGTGCAGCCGTAGCTCTGGGTGTACAGGCCGTCCTGCTGGATGGCGAAGATAATCTCGTCCGTGCACTTGTCGTTGTCGGCCAGGAAGAGTTCCTGATAAGCCGGGTATGTGCCGGCAGAAGTCGTGTGCAGGCTGTAGCCGTCGCCCATGAGGCTTTTCAGCACATCGGCGCAGTCGTTCCAGCGGGCTGTTCCCGTGTACACTTCTGCATTCAGGTACAGTTTGGCCAGCAGGAACTTGGCGGCTCCCATGCCCACATGGCCGGCTGCGACGCCGGTACGTCCGGGAAGGTTGTTGGCGCTGATGATGCTCTGGAGCTCAGTTTCCAGCCAGGCGAACAGGTCGGCGCGGGAAATCTGCGTGGGAGGCACACCGACTACATCTTCGTCCGTGGCGAAAGGAACATTCCCGAAGCAGTCCAGGGCATGGTAATAAGCGATGGCGCGCAGTACGCGGGCTTCGTCCACGTATCTGGATACAGTTGCGGCGTCCATGTTGTCTAACTTCGCGACTTCGCGGATGAACTCGTTCGCGGCACCTACCACCATGAAGATACGGGAGTAGAATGCATAGATGAAGGTGCCGTCGGTAGTCCAGTTCATATAATGGAAGTTCTTGATGGTCTGGTCGTTCCAGCCACAGACACTTTCATCGGTGGTGAGCTCCTGGTGATGGTACAGGCCGCGGATGTATTGGGATGCACCGCCGTCAAGACCGGAAATGGAAGGATCTCCGTTGGGGCCATAGTAACCGGAAGTGGCAAAGCCGAGATATACACCGGAAATATAGGAATCAAGGGCGGCCTGCGAGGTGAGCACCTTGTCCACGGTATTGGCGTTGGGGTCGATGGGCGTTACATTCAGATCACCCACGCAGGCAGTCATCACTGCGGAGGCAGCAAGGATACCGAGTATATTTTTGATGGTTTTCATTTTCGTAACGCAGATTAGAAGTTAAACTTGACACCCACCACATAGGTTCTGGGACGCGGATAGACCGTTCCGTCCACGCCGCCGTACACTTCAGGGTCGATGCCCGTGTATTTGGTGAGGGTGCAGATGTTCTGGACCGTACCGAAAATGTTGAGGGAACCGTAGCGTTCACCGTCTTTGAACAGTTTCGGGAAAGTGTAGCCCAGGGTGAAGTTGTCCAGTTTCAGGAAGGAACCGTCCTGCAGATAGTAGTCGGACAGGTACTGGGCCTGGGTGAACATGGACTTGGGAGCGCTGGACACGCGGTTGCTGACGAACTGGTTGGTCCACAGGTCGGCCAGCATCTCCGTATCGGATGCGACATTGTTATACACCCAGTTTCCGATGGAGGCATGGCCGGAGAGGGCCGCCGTCCAGTTCTTGTAGCTGAAGTTGGTGTTGAAGCCGAAGGTGTAGTCGGCGTCGGCGTGATGTCCCATATATTTGTCATCGGCATTGATCTGGCCGTCTTTTTTGCGGTCTACATAAACGCCGTTGATGGGATTGCCGTTGTTGTCATAGACCTGCTGATAGAGGTAGAAAGTCTTCATGGGATATCCTACCTGGACCAGGCGGACGTTGTTGCCCGTACCGCCGGAAATGCCGCCCTGCTCGATGCCGGCTGCATTCTCGTCGGAAGCGGTGAGCTTGGTGACGGTATTCTGGTTGTAGGCCATGTTCACCCCGAATGTCCAGCTGACGTCACGGGTCTCGATCAGGACGGAATTCAGGTCTACCTCGATACCCTTGTTGGTCATGGAACCGATGTTGGTGTTCTGGTAGTTGGTAAGGTTGGACAGGCCAGGTACCGGAATCCAGTTAAGAATGTCGCGGGTGTCACGCTTATAGACATCGACACTGGCCGTGAGGCGGTCTTTCCAGAAGCCGAAGTCCATACCGGCGTTGTAAGTGGTGGTGGTCTCCCACTTCAGGTTGGCACTGTAACCGAGAGCCACAATCGGAGCGGAATAATTCTCACCGTTCACGAAATAGTAGGATCCGGGCGTGCTGATGGAAAGGAACTGGGCAAAGGTATCGTAGTAACCGCCCACTTCCTGCTGACCGGTTTCACCCCAGGACAGACGGAGCTTGAGGGTGGAGATGGGGTCGAAGTTCTTGAGGAAGTTCTCGTTTTTGATGTTCCAGCCCAATGCGACAGACGGGAAGATACCCCATTTGTTGTTCTGGAACCGGGACGTACCATCGGCACGGACTGTAGCCGTAATCAGGTATTTGTCGGCGAAGCTGTAATTGGCACGGCCGAAGAAGGAGATGAGATAGAGTTCGCCTTTTCCCTCGTGGTTGTTCATTTCCAGCTGGTCGGAGAGGCGTAATTTGTAATTGTGGTCGTTGCTCCAGAAGTGCTGCCAGGAATAACCGGCCATCACGTCCACGAAGTGCTTGCCCAGGTTCTTGCTGTAGTCGGCATAGAACTCCAGCGTGGTGTTCCGGCGGACATAGTCGTAGTCTTCGCGGGAACCGCCGCCGGATTCCAATGTGCTGTGGATGGATGATTCCGAGCCCTGTTCCTGAATTTTGAAGCCATTGGACTTGGCTGCGTCGATACCCAGGTTCAGATTCAGGCGGAGGTCTTCGAAGCCATGGACTTTGTAGTCGAACTGCGAGTTCCCGATAAAGCGCCAGGTAGAGGCATAGTCTCTGGTGGCATTCAGAAGGGCTACCGGATTCAGGGTTGCCATTGTGTTGGGGTTGCCTGCAGCGTCATACCAGGTGGTATAGCCGTTGATGCCGTTGGGATCGTACACCGGCTTGGTGGGATCGTAGTGGTTTGCAGCACCGATCGCACCACCGTTGGCGTAGTTGTTAAAGGTGTAGGAACCCTTCCCGTTCAGGTTCACGGTCAGGTGGTTGTCGAAGAAGGAGGGAGCCAGGTTCATGGAAAGGGTAAGACGGTCCATGCTGGAGCCCTTCAGGGTACCGTTCTGTACGGTGAGACCACCGGAAACGCGATAGGGCAGCCAGGAACCGGCCTTCCCGTTCACGCTCAGGTTGGCATCTACGGACGGGGCGATGCGGTAGATTTCGCGCTGCCAGTCTGTATTGGCGTTGCCAAGCGCGGCTTCAGCAGCCGAATTGGGGCCGTAGAAATCCTGGATGAGAGAGCGGATACCATTGGCGTCCAGCAGGCTGTTGTACCGGGAAATGGTGTTCACGGAAGCGGCTACATCGGCCGACACATGCGGAGCGCCCGTCGCCGTCTTGGAGCCTTTCTTCGTGGTAATGACAATCACACCATTGGAAGCGCGGGAACCGTAAATGGCGGTTGCAGACGCATCCTTGAGCACGGAGAAGCTCTCGATGTCGTCGGGATTGATGGAAGAGAGCGGGTCTGAAAGGCCGCCTACGCCATCGTTGGAGACCGGGAGGCCGTCAATCACATACAAAGGTGTGTTGGCGCTGTCGGTGATGGAGGAACCGCCACGGATACGGACAGTCGCTCCGGAGCCCGGCATACCGGAACCGGCAGTTACCACCACACCGGCGCTTTTACCCCGCATGAGGTCGGCCGGAGAGGTGATGACACCCTTGTTGATCTCGTCGGCTTTCACGGTGGAGACGGAACCGGTAAGGTCACTCTTCTTCACGGTACCGTAACCGATCACCACCACGTCGTCCAGATACTCGGTATCCTCGACCAGGGTGATGGTCCCGGGAACGGCGTTCGCCGCGAAGGTTTGGGTTGCGTAGCCGATGCAGCTGATTTCAATCACTGCATTGGCGCTTGAAACGGTAAGGACGTAGTCGCCGTCGATGCCGGTGGACGTTCCGTTGGACGTCCCCTGCTCTACGACTGCGGCGCCGATCACCGGCCCCATGGCGTCAACGACCACGCCTTTAACCTGGTATCCGCCTTGGGCGAATACGGTTGCGCAGGCTGTCAGAAGCACTGCGATTGCGGTTAAAATCCTTTTCATTTAGCGTGTAGTTTGTTAATATAAATAGTATTGTTGGTTTAGTTGGATTTCTTGGTGTTGATGAAGTAAACGCAACAGGCGCCCAGCACCAGGTAAACTCCGGCCATCAGCAGCATGGCGGGCTGGCTGTCCCCTACCAGGCGCAGGACGGCGCCGCCCGTTGCGGCGGCCACAATCTGCGGCAGGCAGATGGTGCAGTTGAAAAGGCCCAGATAGCTGCCCATGTACGGACTGCCTTCCAGCGCGTTGGTGAGCAGGCTGAACGGCAGGGCCAGCATGGCGGCCCAGGCGAAGCCGATGAGGAAGTAGCTCACAAACAGGGCGTACTGGTTATGGATGAACATCACGGAGGCAAAACCCAGGGCTCCGATCAGGAGGCTCACTACGTAGGCCGAACGGATGTTCTTGAAACGCGGGATGATGGTGGCCCAAAGAATGGAGCCCACAGCCTGGACGGCGAACAGCACGCCCACCCAGTTGCCGGCGCTCTGGTATTCGGCCGACGCGGCGGCGCCTTTGACAGCCATGTCAACGCCCCAGCAGTTTACGGCGATGGCACCGTTGGTGTAATTCCACATGTACAGGAAGGCGGCCCAGCAGAAAAACTGCACCAGGCCCACCGTCCAGAAAGCATCGGGGGCTTTTTTCAGCAGTTTGAACAGGCCCTCTTTTTTCTGGTCCTGCTTGTTGTCGGCAAGATTGATCCCGTGGAATTCGGCATACTCCTTCGGGGGCATCTCCTTCACCTTGAAGAAGGTGTACAGGACGCACAGGATCAGGATGGCTGCACCGGCGTAGAAGGAGAACTTCACGCTGTCGGGAACCACGCCCTCCGGGGCCTCGTTGGCAATCCCGATCCAGGTGAAGAAGATGGGGAAGATGTAGCCCACCAGCGATCCTGCGTTGCACAGGAAACTCTGGATGGAGTAGGCCGTGGTCTTCTGCTCTTCGTTCACCATGTCCCCCACCATCATTTTGAACGGCTGCATGGCCACATTGATGGAGGTGTCCAGGAAAATCAGGGAAAACAGGCCGAACCACATGGCCATGTTCAGTCCCAGGAACAGCCGGGTGCTGAAATGCAGGCTGCCGGCATTGGGCAGGAAGACCATCACCAGCACCGCGATGATTGCGCCGATCAGCAGATAGGGCTTTCTGCGGCCCATCCGGCACCAGGTGCGGTCGCTGTATTTGCCGATAAGCGGCTGGACGATCATCCCCATGAGCGGGGGCAGGATCCAGAAGAAAGAAAGAGAGTGCGGATCCGCGCCCAGGGTGGCGAAAATCCGGCTGATGTTGGCGCTTTGCAGCGCATAGGCAATCTGGACTCCGAAAAAGCCGAAGCTCAGGTTGAACATTTCCCAGAAACTGAGATTTCTTTTGACAGACATTATCGTTGTGTTATAATCATGCATTTAATACATGCAAAATTATGATTTCCCACCTTAATTAAAATACGCGCGGGGACGAACGGCGGAATTGATGCGACGAAAGGAGTGACTTGGCAGACGAACGGAAGGGCCGATTTGCTCTTTTCAGGAAAAAAAGCTACATTTGAAATACTGTTTTTTATGCCCATGGAAAAAGTCAAGGCTCCATATATCATCCACCTGCTGGCGCTGCTGCACGTAGTGGCCGTTGTGGTGTGCATGTGGGTGGGAATCAACGACTCGCTTCTGTTGACGCTGCTCACCATGACCATGACGGTGCTCCTGTGCCTGAAGAAGCAGGTTTCGGTGGAATTCGCTGCCATCGTCATCGTCCTTGTAAACGTACTGGGCTTTCTGATGGGAACCTTCGGGGCCACGCTGCTGGAATGGCTTATCCACAGCGAAATGGCAGTCCGCTCCATCGCCACCTTTATCACTACGGAAATCCTGGGCTGGGGCATCCTGCTGCTTGTGCGCATGATCCCCTCCCGCTTTGCGGCCAAAGGCCCCTGGAGCGACAACAGCGGCTGGATGGTGGCGGCAGTCACCATCGTCTTCATGCTGCGGGTGGGCCTGAATCTGCTGCTCGCGTCGGCCCAGCCGGAATCGGAGGCCATCACCGGTGTCATGGAAGTGGGCGCCTTCTGCCTGGTGTTCGTACTGTATTTTGCCGCCCGTATGCGCAACCAGACAGAGATGGAGCGGGAAAAGACCCATCAGGCCGAATTCCGCTACATGGCCCTCAAGCAGCAGGTGAACCCGCATTTCCTGTTCAACTCCCTCAATGTCCTGGACTCGCTGGTGCAGGAAAGCTCGCGCGCAGACGCCAGCCGCTATGTCCACAAACTTTCCGGCATGTACCGCTATATGCTCCAACACGAGGGAGAAACGCTTGTGCGCCTTTCAGAGGAAATCGAATTCACCCGCATGTATGTGGAGCTGATGCAGGTGCGCTTCCCCAAGGGGCTGGAAGTCACTATAGACGTCCCGGAAGAAGACCTTCAGTTCCATGTGGTTCCCTGCGCCGTGCAGCTGCTGGTGGAAAACGCCACCAAGCACAATGCCATCTCGGAGGACAATCCGCTCAGGGTGCAGATCAGCTCGGACGCGAAAGACCGGGTTCTGCGTGTGAGCAACAACCTGAATCCCCGCCTCTCCCCTTCCCCTTCCACGGGGCTGGGTCAGAGTTACATCCGCCGGCAATACAGCGACAAGACAGACCGGCGCGTCGTGTTCCAACAAACGGAAACAACCTATCTCGTAACGCTTCCCCTACTGTAAAGCCATGCAAAATATGACCGCATACATCATCGAAGACGAACCCCGGGCCCAGCGGATCCTCCAGAACCTGCTGGCGGCCGAATTCCCGGAAATAACGGTTCTGGGCTTTGCCTCATCCGTTGTCGGTGCCGTACAATGGCTCAACGCCCATGACGGTTCCACCCCGGAAAAAGCCGTTCCGGACATCATTTTCATGGACGTGGAGCTGCAGGACGGCAACAGTTTCCAAATCTTCGACAAGGCCGACATAAAAAGCCATGTGATCATGACCACGGCATACGACAGTTACGCCGTGAAGGCTTTTGAGGTGAATTCACTGGACTATCTGCTCAAGCCGATAGAGCCGGAAGACCTTCGCAGGGCCGTTTCCCGGGCCAAGGCCGCCCGGCTGGATGCAGTTCCCCCGCGGGAAGAGCCGGCCCCGGACACGCCGGTGCGGGAAAAGTACCTGATCCGCCTCAATGACCGGATTGTCCCGCTCAAAGCCAAGGAAATTGCGCTCTTTTATTCGGAAGCCAAGAATTCCTTCGTGGTCAGGACAGACGGCACCTCCTACGTGCTGGACGAGTCCCTGGACACCCTGGAGCAGCAAATGGACCGGCACCGCTTCTTCCGCATCTCCCGCAGCTGCATCATAGCGGAAGACGCGGTAGACAGCGTCACCAAACTGGTGGGCAGCCGTCTCCGCGTCATTCCCAAAATCAAATTCAAAGGCAATCTGGACCTTACCGTGTCCCGTGCCCGGGTAGATGCCTTCCTGGACTGGTTGCAGCAGTAGTCTGCTGCAGGAACCTTTTTCCGCTTTATTTGTCCCGGCCTGAATTCAGGACCAGGGCGCGGATCTGCTTGTTCAGCTTGTCGTTCCCGAGCAGTTCTTCCAGGGTGCAGTGCATCCGGAAGCGCCAGTAGTAGCGCGGAATGGCCGGCACGTTGATGCGCTCGTCGGCCGGATTTCCCGGATAGCGGGCGTCTGCGTCGATAGACATCCAGTCCTGCAGCGGCAGCACGCAGAGCATGGCAGGAGACTGCAGATGCTGGAACAGGATCTGTTCGCACACCCAGGGCTCGCAGAAGTACGGCGTGTCTCCCAGATGGTGGAGCATCTCATGGTAGAAACGGTCTGTAAGGCCCCGGTCTTCCTCCCACCAGGCCCGGAGCGGCGCCATGTCGTGCGTGCCCGTGGCGCACACGCACAGGTACGGGTACGTGGCCGGGTTGGCAAAGAGCACTTTCGGGTCTTTGGGCATGCGCTGGATTTCCAGGGAAAGGATATTCAGTTCCGCCATGGTCTCCGGAACGCAGGCGGGAATCATGCCCAGGTCTTCGCCGCAGGCCAGCATTCCCGTAGATTCCAGCAGGGCGGGCAGTTTCCGCAGGGCCGACTCTTTCCAGCACGCGTCGTTGCGGTGGTAGAAGAAGTCGTTGTAGAGCTCGTTGTAGCGCTCTTTGTGCCACTCGTCCAGGGCGAAATAGGCCTTGGAAGAAAGCGGGGCGGAGATCCGGGGATGATAGAAGCCCTTCTTCCGGGGATCTTCGATAAAGAGCACATCCGTCTCTTCCCACCCTTCCTGCGGCTTGACATACTGGCCGCCGGCAATGTCGAATCCCCGTTCGCGGAGCTCTTCCCCGCTGAAGGGCAGCGCCGGGTTGAAGTATCCCATGAGACCGGTCTTGTAGCGGATGGGGATTTCCCAGATGCGGAAGAAGCCCAGGATATGGTCTATCCGGAAGGCGTCGAAGTACTCGCTCATCTTGTGAAGGCGGTTCTTCCACCACTTGTAGCCGTCTTCCGCCATCTTTTCCCAGTTATAGGTGGGGAAGCCCCAGTTCTGGCCGTCCACGGCGAAGGCATCCGGCGGTGCGCCCGCCTGGCTGTCCATGTGGAAGAGCTCGGGGAAGGTCCAGGCGTCGCAGCTGATGCGGCTTACGCCGATAGGAAGGTCTCCCTTCAGGATCACGCCGTGTTTGTGGGCATAGGCCACCGCGTCTTTCAGCTGGACGTCCAACTGGAACTGCACGTAGCAGTGGAAATCGGCCTCAAGGGCGTTCTCCTTCAGGATCTGTTCCTGCTTTTTCTTGCTGAACTTGGCATAGGTTTTCCACTGGGAGAAGTCGGCCGTGCCCAGTTTGTCGCGCAGGATGCAGTAGGCGGCATAGGGCAGGAGCCAATAGCCGTTTTCCTGGATAAAAGCCTTATAGGCAGGACTTTCCAGGACATCCACGCCGTTTTTCTCGAAGGCTTTCCGTACGTAGCGGGTCTTGGCTTCGTTCACTTTCTCATAATCCACCTTGTCCAGGGCGTTGAGTTCCTCTTTCAGCGCCTTGAAGGTTTTGTCGGCCCGGATGCCCAGGGCAGGCAGGTGCAGGAACTGCGGATGCAGGGCGAAGGAGGAATTGGCGTTGTACGGGTAGGAATCCATCCAGGTGTGGGTCATGGTGGTGTCGTTGATGGGCAGCAGCTGAATCACGTTCTGCCCCGTTGCCACGGCCCAGTCCACCAGTTTCTTGATGTCGGCGAATTCCCCTACGCCGAAGCTGTCTTTGCTGCGCAGCGAAAACACGGGAATGGCCACGCCGGCGCCGCGCCATGGTGTTGTCTGGAAGCGGGGATCCAGGTCTGCCAGGGCCAGGCGGGTTCCTTTGGGGGGAATCTCGGCGAACAGATGGTTCCCGCCGGTTTCCCATACCACCGGTTTCAGGGTTTTGCGGTCTACGATCAGGAATTTGTATTCAAAGGCATCTTTCACCTCCAGGTCCACATTCCAGTACGGGAAGTTCCAGTCTTCCAGCAAGATAGGTTTGTCCCAACCCTGCAGGGTGCTCCCTTTGGAGCCGGCGATGGCCACGGCCTGGTCTGCACGGACCTCGGCCGCGGTGATGCAGAAGGTGACATTCCCCTTCTGCGGACCGGCCTTGCCTTTGTCCGGCCGGTTGAAAATCACATCCGTGAAGGCCGATGACCAGAAAGCCGAATTCTCCGGCCGGTCCATCCAGCGGGTGCGGATGTTCATGTTGTCGGATTCCGGCAGGCGCAGGGTATGCTCCCGCCATTCGCGGCGCACTTCCCTGCCCTCTGACAGGACGCTGAAGATGAACGAGTGAGTCTGGGCGAAGTCCTTGTCTGTGAGCTCCTTTTCCCAGATGCCGCTGTAGATGCACTTCATCTCGTGGCGCTTGGAGCCGATATTGATGCAGAGCTTTTCTCCCCAACGGGTGATATACCGGATGCTGATTTTTATTTTCATGCCTTGTGTTACAATTGGTTAGTTCACAAAGATATAACGAAGGCCTCTGATGTGCAAGCCTTCTGCGACGAATGGACGGATTTTGCCGACGAACTGTTATTGCCCCCCGAGCCGCGTGAAGAACTCCAAGGTTTGTCCCCAGTCGCGGAAGGGTTCCTTGCCAAAGGGAACGAGCGTTCCCATGAAGCCTTCTCCGCCCGCTTCACCGCTGCGGGCGTCTATCAGATAGTCTCCCAGCATGAGCTCCTTGTGGGTGGTGAGTATCACGCGGTCCCAGGCTGGAACGTCCAGCCAGCGGTCTATCCACTGCTGCCTGTCCTGCTGGAACAGCAGATACACATCGTAGTGCGTGCACAGGAAGTTGAATCCTTTGACGGCCTCGTTCACGGGATTTCCGTTCCGGGTGTCCAGGAGCACGTCGTCCACGTTGATGAGCACGGTTTTGCGGCTGCGTCCGCACTGCCGGTCGTCCACCCATTGTATTACGGGCAGCAGGGCGTGCAGGATGGCCTTTTCGTTAAGCCTGTGCTCTCCGTTGAAGCGGATGGCCTGCCGGTAATGGGCATGGAACTCGTCGTAAGTATCTACAAGGGTGTCTTCCCGGCCGAAAAGCCCCCACACCAGATCTCCGTCGGCGCTCTGGAATTTCTGGTCCGTCACCTTCCGGAACTCCTCCAGGAGGCCCTTGGTGACCAGGAAAGAAGTCTGCCCGTCGGCACGCGGATTCTGGAATTCCATCTTCCCCAGGCCCATGTTCTTGCGGATGGTCTCCGAGAGGTTCAAGGCCGGATTGACGCAGATGCGATGGAAACCGGCCATCTGCTCGGCGAACATGCCGCCCATGGAGGTGCCCACAATCAGGTCCGGACGCTCTTTGTCGCAAAGGGCCTTGAGCGTGTCCAGTGCCTCCAGGGGCTGTACGGGCACATCCGGAGAGATCACGGTGGCCTGCGGCATCAGGATCCGCAGCCGCTCGGCCGTACCGGTGGACCCGGCCGACGCAAATCCGTGGATGTACAGGATCTTCTTTCCGGCCATCAGTTCCGGCCGTGCGTATTCGTAGAATTCCATGTACTATTTTTTAACCAGGTACTGTTCTTCCTTGTAAGTGAGGCCCATGAAGAAAATGGCCAGCATGCAGGCCGCAATCAGCAGCAGGAAAGTCCAGCTCCAGCCCGCCGTCTGGGCCACCCAGCCGATAACGGTGTTGGCCAGGATGAACGTGCCGAAGAAATAGCCGAAGAATCCCGTGAGCCCCGCAGCCGTACCGGAGGCATTCTTGGGCGCCAGGTCCAGCGCCTGCACGCCGATGAGCATCACCGGGCCGTAGATAAAGAAGCCGATGCCGATCAGGCAGATGATCACTACGGTAAGGTTGTCGATAAAGAGCCAGTACAGGATGATGAACACCATGACCAGGGCCATGAACAGCATGGTGGGCAGGGCCCGCCGGCCGTGGAAGAGCTTGTCCGACAGCCAGCCGCACAGCAGCGTTCCCGGAATGGCGGCGAACTCATAGGCGAAGTAGGCCCAGCCGGCGCTTTTCAGGTCTATCCCCTTCTCCGTGAGGATGGACGGTGCCCAGTCCAGGCAGCCGTAGCGCACCATGTACACGAAAGCGTTGGCCAGGGCGATGTACCAGAGGAACTTGTTGTTCAGCACATACTGGAAGAAGATTTCCTTGGTGGAGAGGGTGGTTTCGTGTTTTTCGGAGTAGTTTTTCGGGTAATCGTTCCGCCAGGCTTCCACGGAAGGGAGTCCGCAGGACTGGGGCGTATCCCGGAGCAGGATATAGGCCAGCAGGGCGATGAGCATGGCCACGGCGGCCGGGAATGCGAAGGTTCCAATCAGGAAGTACAGTTCCGTGTGTGTGCCGTAGAACCAGCTGCCGAACCACGCGGCGCCGTAAGTGGCCATAGGGCCCACGAGCGCCCCGCCCACATTGTGCGCACAGTTCCAGATGCTCATCATGGTTCCCCGCTCGCTTACGGAGAACCAGTGCGTCATCACGCGCCCGCAGGGCGGCCAGCCCATGCCGTTGAACCAGCCCACCAGCACGTTCAGCACGCCCATGACCAGGATGGCCAGCGCCTTGTTGTCTGCGCCGATAGCCTGGATGGGGACAATCATGAAACACATGGAAATGGCTGTGAGCATAAGGCCCAGCGGCAGGAACACCCGCGCGTTGGAGCGGTCGCTCACGCTGCCCATCAGGAACTTGGAAAGGGCGTAAGCCGCGGCGTTCAGGCCCAGGACAAAGCCCAGCTCGGTTTTTTCAAAACCCAGCGGAGCCATGGCCGGAATGGCCATGGAAAGGTTTTTCCGCACCAGATAGAATCCGGCGTAGCCGATAAATGCGCCGATGAACACCTGCAGGCGCAGGCGCTTGTACTTGGCGTCGGCCTCGGGGCCGGTCTGTGCCGGCAGATAAGCCGGTTGTCTGAGAAGTCTTTTAAGCATGAAGCAGGTTATTTTTCAGGTTCTAGGGCATCGGCCAGGATAGAGATAGGATTGGCTACGGGGTAACCCGTGCTCATCTCGATCTGCCATTTGCAGTTTTCACAGTCGCAGGCCACCACATCCGGGTTCACGCTGCGGATTTGCTCGAACAAGGGGGCGCCGATGGCCTGGGAGGCCTCGTAATTCTCTTTTTTGAATCCGTAGGTGCCCGCAATGCCGCAGCAGGCCGAATCCAGCAGGGTGAATTCCACGCCCGGAATCATGCGCAGCAGCTTTTCCGAGAACACGCCCCAGCCCATCCTTTCCATGTGGCAGGGGGTGTGGTAGGCGATTTTCTTGTGGTAGTCCGGGCGGAACTTGAGATGGGTGCCCTTCTCCAGTTTCTCGAAGATAAAGCGGCTTGCGATGAGGATGGAATCCCGTACGTCGGCATTGTCCACGCCCAGCAGGTGGGGATATTCGTCCCGCAGGGTGAGCGAGCAGGTAGAAGAGGTGGTAACCACCTTCAGGCCTTTCTCCGCCACCGCCTTGCGGATGGAGGCTACGTTCACCGCTGCGTTTTTGGCCGCCTGGTAGGACATGCGAATGGGGAACATGACAATGCAACAGCATTTTTCCTTGTTCTGCAGTTCCTGGCCCACTCACCGCGC
>ODAI012229992.1_pt1 | contig 19923 bp, 13 predicted proteins | sample 1539321 | NCBI WGS metagenome assembly ODAI01 (sample SAMN02144231, study PRJEB22623) | gut metagenome | biome: sheep rumen | host: Ovis aries | place: New Zealand
CTGCCGCGAATCTCGCGAACGCCCACCACAGCCTGCTCCACGCCATCCAATGCCAGCAATGCACGCTCCACTTCAGCAGGCTCAACACGCCATCCACGCAACTGCAAATGTCGGTCTGCTCGACCCACGAAATATAGATTATCGTCATCCAAACCCCAACGTACAAGGTCACCAGTATGATAAGGAGATGTGTCGTGGGGAGTGGCATTGATATCTTCGACCACAAGCGCCCGTTGTGAGCCGGCGAGCCAAAGTTCTCCCGTGCCACCACGTGGCAGCAGTTTTCCACATTGGTCAACCACCAACGCTTGCTGCCGATGGAGTGGGCGGCCGATGGGAATCTCACCACCTAGATAATGACGGTCAGGACGAACGACGTGCCACGTGGCATCTACGGTGAATTCCGTGGGGCCGTAGGTATTGATGATAGTCGCACGCGATGGTGCAATACTCGTCAGCCGTTCGCCACCCAAACAAAGATAACGCATCGGCGGGGCGTAGCGCGCCACAAGTAATTGTCCGAGCCGCGTGGTCAAGCAACCACCGGTGATATGGTTTTCTTCGATGAAACGGGCCAGTGCCCCCAAGTTCATCCGAACGTCATCGGGCACCAAGACCAATCGACCACCCACGGTGAGAATGGGAAATAGGTCTTCGATAGCCGCATCGAATGACAGCGACGAATGCAGCATGATGCGGTCGTCGGGTGACAGATGCCACTCGTTAACGATGAAGTCGACAAAATGGAGCAGCGCCCGACGCCCCACCACCACAGCCTTACGACTGCCGGTGGAGCCGCTGGTATAAATGAGATAGGCAGCCCCTGTCGTATGAATATCTAAAGAAGGAAGATGATGAGAGGAGTCTGTTGTATGATTTGATTCTTCATCCGCAGACGATGCTATCGTAAACGCAGCTCCAACATTCAACGTGGCAAGTACTTCGACCACCAGCTGGCGAGTGCGACGCGGCATAACAGTTACCAGAGCACCCTCCCCCACTCCACGCTCGCGAAGGCGCTGACTAGCTTCGTCCACCTGCAGCGCTAATTCAGCGTATGTTATCTCACCTTCGGCATCCTGAACGGCAATGCGCCAGGGATTTTGCTCTGCCCAGCGCAGAACACGCTCCACCACCGACCAACGCTCGTCGACCGCCACATCAGCACCGCGACCCAATGCCAGCAGCTGGCGCTGCTCATCATCGGAAGTGAGCGCTATCGACGCCACAGAGGCATCAGCATCAGCCATCATGCAGCGCACGACAACGCCCATTGCACGGCTCACCATCGCCAAGTTGGCCGCCGACAGCCGCGCGTCGCTCGCCTCCAAACGCCACTCAAATTCATCGGCTACAACATAGACCATGCACGACAAGTTGGCACTCACCCGCTCCGGCCGCAACTGGCGAGCCGCAGCATAAACGTCGCCCAAGCGAACGCCCTCGTGGATGTCGCTGCTCTGGAAACCGAACGTCGCACCAGGCGACACCCCTGCCTCACGGCAATAGTGGGCGAAAGGATAAGCACCTTGGCGAACGCTAAGCGATAACTCGCCACGAAGTTGGTGGAGCAAGTCGAGCACCGTGAGCGATTCAGCATCGTCCATCGATGCCACTACGGGCATTGCCGTGACAAACATGCCGTAAGTTTCTCGAATACGACGGTCACTGCGTCCATGATGAATCACCGACAAACCCAATCGGTTCTTGCGCGACAAGCGGGAAAGCACCAACGCAAACGCTGATAGGAACAAAACATTGGGCGACACACCGAAACGACGACACCACTCGGAGACTTCACCCAGTCCCACGCGCCCCGATGCTGCCACGAGCGCACCCTCAACATCGGCCGACACACGGCTCAGCGACACGAACTCCACACCTTTCAGTCGCTCAAAAACAGCCTTGCGTGTCGACTGATAAGCCTCAGAGGCGAACCCCTCGCGCTCTCGTAGCGCCCAGTTGCCCATCCACCACTCACCGTCGGATGGCAACGCCTCGCCAGCATACGCCAGCGGCAGGTCGCGCCAGATGAGAAGCCGCGAGAGCGTCATGCCGTCGGCTATCACGTGGTGAACGTCTAACAAGAGGAATACGAAAGTGGATTCTAAACTGGTGGGAACAGTCACTATTTCAAATCGGCACAACGCCTCGCTGCCGTCGATGGCGAAAGACCGAACGAAAGCATTGTGAGCATAGAGGCGAACAGCATCGAGAGACTCCATCTGCCGGCGAACTACAGGCACAGGCAACGACCAATCAATCTGTTGACGGCAACCATCGGAAGAGTCTGCCGCAGACAGTCGCGTGTGCAACACACCTCGCACAGCAATAACCGCACGCAACGCCGCCTCCAGTCGGTCAGCCGACACGCCAGATCCTAGCTCGATGATGGACGGCAGGTTCCAGGCCACACTCTCGGGGTGGGCCGACCACGCAAGGAAAACATCCTCTTGCGACTGCAACAGCGGATAAAGGTCAGACATGGCAATTCGTCTCTCTCGGTTATTCCATTTACGTTAGTGATGTGCAAATATACAACAAATCGGCCATTCCATATCCACATTTCTGTTAAATTATCTGATAAAACGACCTTGCCCATACCATCAGGAGCCATTATTCGAAAGAAAATCACTATTTTTGCAGATAACAAATTACCTTTGACAGAACATGGAACAGCCCAAGAAACGAATGACGATGATGATAGAAGCCGCGCTGAAAAACACGCTCGGCGATGTGGACACGTTGGGATTCGTAGAAGGAACCATCAACGTGGGTCAGACCGTCTACATCATCAACCCCGCATGCACGCAACAAGCCATCGTGAGCGCTGTAGAAGACATTAATCGCATCAGCCGCAGCAAGCTCACTGACGAGCGCGGACACGTCTACCTGAAGGATGAGAAAGTCATCGAAGGCGCAGCAGCTCAAGCCGGATTCAGTTTCGGATGCGTCGTCGCAGAAACTAAGCCCTGCATCGACACCGACTGCCGCAAGATTGAGAACACTTACCTCAGCGGACTGATGGCCGAACTGGGGCGCAACCGCACCGAGCAAGACTGGGCTAACCTGCTGGGATTTGCCCTCTGCAACTCGGTTTTCATCGTGCCCGTAGTGGCTGCAAGCGGACCAAAACACGCCAGCGGACCTATCGACATTAACGACGATACGCTCGGACTCTATTGGGCACAGTTGCCGGACAAGAACCCTGAACTGCCAGTCTTTACCGATTGGACAGCCCTGGAGCGCGACTCGCACATCATGGAGAGCGGCGAGCAGCCCGAGGCACGACTCGCACGCTTGGGCGAACTGCTGCAAATTGTCCGCAAATTCGGGCAAGACACCGGCATCGTCATCAATCCTTTCGGCCCCAGCACATTCTCCATGGAGCGAGCCCTGCTTGAGAACATCGCGCAGACACCCGGCTTCAAAGAAACCTTTGGCGACCTCGGCGGCGTGAACCTTCAAAACTATTTGGACGATGACGAAACCGAGACTGACACCCCTACCCCATCGAACGAGGCAACACAGGCTCAAGACAGTTCCGATTCCTCTAGTATATTCAGCACATCTAGTGAATCTAGTTTATCTAGTCCCTCCACTCCCTCCGACCAAGCTCAGAAGGAACGGAAACTATGGGAACTGCTCACAAGTGAGGATTGATTGGGCAACTGAAAAAGTCAGATGTGGCATATGAGCACTGTACATTGTGCATGTAAATGTGTACATGTATCTTGTACGGAGTGTACATGTGGCTTGTACAGAGCGTACATGCGGCATGTACACTTTCAAGAAACACCAGCTGTTTTTTCACACAGCCTAACTTGTGATTTTATTTCTATAAGATTATTTTGTTGACTTGCGCTTGGTGGAAGTCGACTTCTTTTTGGAGGTAGACGTCGATTTCTTCTTTGCCGTCGAAGTCGATTTACTCGTAGAGGTTTTCTTTTTGGCTGTGGACGTTGTCGATGATTTCTTGGATGTTGACGACTTCTTGGTTGTGGCGGAAGAGGTTGATTTCTTCTTTGTGGCCGACGTCTTCTTTTTCGTAGTGGTCTGTTCGGTCTTCACACCGAATTCCTTGAGGATGCTCTCCAACGAGCAAGACTTGAGGTTGGTGGAGACGAACCAAATGATGGCTACGGCTGCAACGAGGAATTTCAACAGACTCTTGAGTTTGATTTTGCCAAGCGGTCCCAGCGAGATGGGTTTCTTCTTAGTGGTGGTCTTCTTCTTGGGGCGTATGGCATCACCGTGCTGTCCGATGCGCCCATTGTCGTTGTTGGCGGCGGTTTTATTTCCTTTGGCAGCCTCACGCTCGGCTTTGGCTTGCTCGCGCTCCTCTGCTTTGCGACGGCGTTCTTCGGCTGCTGCCTCGCGTGCTGCAGCGGCTTCCAGTTTCTCGCGTACTTCTTCGTATCGGCTTTCGCTATAGACATCAAAGTTGGTGGCGTTGGTGGCCTCTTGCGAGGGGTCGATTTCTGCATGCAATTGTTGCCGGCAGGCTTCGGCTATCTCTTTACGGAACGAAAGTCCCGTTGATTCTTCTACTTGGCGTTCGCTTTGGAAGGTGATGCGGTCGCCTTTGGCGATGATTCCCGCTCCGTTGCGGGCGATGGCGATGTAATTATACATGGGGGTTGGGTTTATGTTTTCTTGATTTTCCAGATGAGCTAGTGGTTCTAGTTTTTCTAGAGATTCTAGGCTACTGGCACGATTCACTTCACTTCCTCGGGTTCCTGCACTTCGTGTTCTTTGAACAGGCGGTCGAGAGAAGCGAATACGTAAGCGGCCTTGTCGCGAATGGAGTAGTCGGTGCGCAGACGAGAATAAAGGTCGGTAAGCTTGGTGAACACGTCGCTGTAGTTGTCGCCGTTGACACGCTCGCTGAGTTTGCGGGCGTTGGCGGGAGTGAAGTCGAAGTGGCGCACGAGCATCTGTGCGATGCGCTCACGCTGAGCCTGAGAGATCTGTTCGAGTTGCTTGTCGATGCCGTTTTCGGTGCGATGGATGCGGAAGACGAGCTCGTCGGGCTCTCCGCCACGCTGCCCGTGGTCGTACTTTTTCTCGTAGTCGAACCAGCAGTCTGAGAATCCTTGCTCGGCAAGCTCGCGCAACTCATCGGCGGCGGGCTGAAGCACTCGGCGCACCACGTCGCTGAACTTGTGGTAGGAGTCTTCCAGGCGCAGCATCTTGCGGAACTCATCGGTCTTGATGACTGCGCGCCCTTTCTCCACCCACGACTCGATGAACATGTAGATGCGCTGGGTGTAGCGGTTGCGGCAGTTAAAGACAATCTGCTTGCCCAAGCGATGATAGCCCAATTCAAGCGAAACAAGTCGCTCTGCCACACTCTTGTCAATTTTCAGTACGGCATATTTGTTATAAGAATTGTCTTCGGGGATATAGACGTCACAGAGGTTGGTGATTTTCTTGAACTTCTTGCCCTCAGGGCTTTTGTAGGGAATCTCCACGGGAATGGAAGCCAACATCTTGAGCGACGTGCGCAGCTGCGGATAGTGATTGGCGTCAACCTTCAGCGCCTTGAACGGCAAACGGATAGGCATGCGTCCGTCTTCGTCGAGCTCATCGGTGGTGAAGAGTTCGAGTTGCCGTGCACGCTGGTTGTTCAGTATGCCGTGCAGAATCTGCTGCAGGTTCTCCACGATGGAGACCAATATGCGTATCTGGATGAGCGAATAGTCGTGGCGCATCATCGTGACGGCGATGGGCTGTATGAGCCAGGTCTCCTCCTCAATGGGAATGAGGTCGGTCGATATCTGCCGCTTCAAGGGACGCTTGCGCTGTCGCGGTGTGCTGCTGTTTTTCTTGTTGGTGTTCTTTTCTGTTGTCATGTTGTTGGTGTTGTTCAGGCTCCGTAGTTCAGTTCGCGCACGTTGAGCCGCGCGCCCAATTCGTCGAGGTATCGTTCCAAAGACTCCACTTTTCCACCGCGCGCTTTCTCGATGTCGATGATTTGTCGCTCAGAAAGTCCCGTGGCCTCCGCCACAGCACGCAGCGATTGACCGTGCTCGGTGCGCCGTTGATGGAGCACCTGTCCAAGTTCCTCAGCTGTGGACATGTCGACACCATCGAGCGTGAGCCGTGCGTTCAGATAATAGGTGTAACGGAAGAGTGTGCCTAAGGCATAGTTCTCGCCGCGCTCCACACGGTATACTGAGTTGCAGAATAGTCCGCGCTCAGCCAAAAACTGGAACGAGACCTCCTGCCGCTGCCTGATCTGTCGGATTTCCTCGCCTATTTGTTTGATTGTCATTACTAAACGAATTCCTTCTGATTCTTTTCGGCAAAGATAAGAAAATATCCTTTCACTGCCAAAAAATATTACGAATATTTCCCAAATTTGTCGCTAGATGCCCCTTCTTAATATGATAAATGTTCCCAATTTGTCGCAGAAGGGGTAAGAGAGACTAGGGAGACTAGCAAGACTAGCGAAACTAGTGAAATTAGTGAAATTAGTGTGACTAGTAACCCTAGTGAGCCTAGCAACACTATCAACCCTCCCAATTTGTCGCCATTTGTTTCCCCTCTTTGTTAGAAATGTTAGAAAATGACACCTTGTGCACGCAAACAGAATTAAATTGTAAAATTTATCGGTCAAATCCGATACAATTGTTCAAAAAATTTCTTAAATTTGCAGTGTCATATAGATATTGCAGAACCTCCTATCGACGAATGTCGGGAGGTGTGCCTATGTATTGAATCGTAATCGACGGAAATCAAATAAAAACCTATGAATATGAAAAGACTATCTATCTTACTATTAACCATCTGCCTGTGCATCATGAATGCAGCGGCAGACACATGGACGGATCCCGAGACAGGGAACACTTGGACCTATACCCTTATTCCTGGCGGCAAGGCTACTATTGGCCGCAACGGATGGGCGACGGGCGACATTGTCATTCCTTCAAAGATTAACGATAGATATGACGTGTTGGGCATCGGAGAGGGTGCTTTCTCCAATTGCCCTAACCTGACCTCCATCGACATCCCCGATCACGTGTTGGCCATCGGAGATATTGCTTTCTCCAATTGCCCTAACCTGACCTCCGTCAACATCCCCCAATACGTAGGCACCATCGGAAACTATGCTTTCGTGAATAGCGGACTAACCTCCATCGACATCCCCAATTCCGTGAAAACCATCGGAAATGGTATTTTCATGGATTGCAAAAGTCTGGCTTCCGTCACCATCGGCAACCAAGTGAAGACCATCCCAGAAAGAACTTTCACAAATTGCAGCGCCCTGGCCTCCGTCACCATCGGCAGTTCTGTGGAGACCATCGAAAAGAGTGCTTTCAATGGTTGCAGAGCCCTTACCTCTGTCGTCATCCCCAATTCTGTGACAAGCATCGGAGAGAATGCTTTCTATGGTTGCGATGGAATGACCTCCATCGAAATCGGCAATTCTGTGGATTACATCGGAGCGTATGCTTTCTATGCTTGCGACCACATCACCTCCATCGAAATCCCCAATTCCGTGACGGTCATAGATCCCTATGCTTTCTATTGGTGCTCCAGCCTGACCTCCGTCTCCATCGGCACTTCCCTGGAACACATCGGAGGCATGGCTTTCTCGGCTTGCCCCAGCCTGGTCTCCATCGTAGTGGACGAGGGAAACCCGACATTCGATTCACGTAACCATTGCAATGCCATCATCGAGAAGGCAACCAACACGCTGACTGTTGGATGCAAAAACACGGTGATACCCGACGACGTGACGGCCATCGGAGAATATGCCTTCTATGGTTGCACTGGCCTGACATCCATCGATATCCCTGCTTCCGTGGAGATCATCGGTGAACATGCTTTCCAGTTTTGCAACGGCCTAGCCGCCATCACCTTCAGCAGTGACGAAAACACTAACGGCACCGCCATCGGACCATATGCCTTCGGAAGTTGTACCAGTCTGACCTCCCTCACCATCGGCAATTCTGTGTCCTACATCGCAGGCACATCTTTCGAGGGTTGCACCAGCCTGTCCTACATCGAAGTGGACGAAGGAAACACGACATTCGATTCACGTGACTATTGCAATGCCATCATAAGAACGGCTGACCACACCTTGGTACTAGGGTGTAAGAATACTGTGATCCCCCAAAGTGTGAGGAAAATCGGACCCAGTGCTTTCTTTGGTTGCACTGGCCTGACCTCCATCGACATCCCCAACTCAGTGACCACCATCAGTAACAGCGCTTTCGAAGAATGCGAAGGCCTGACCTCCATCACCATCCCAGAATCCGTGACCGAAATCGGATACCATGCTTTCAATAATTGCACAAGACTGGCTTCCGTCGTCATCCCCAGCGGCGTGACCTCCATTGTTGGCTCGGTTTTCGGGGAATGTAACAATCTGACTGATGTGTTCTGCAAGGCAATAACCCCGCCCGAGGCAGAGGATGCTTTTAAAGACACTCCTATAGAGAATGTAACGCTCTATGTTCCAGAGGGTTCCATGGGGGCATACAGCAACACTGCGCCATGGAGCAGTTTCAAGGAGATAAAATCAATATCGCAACAACCGAAATGCGCCACACCGACCATAGATTATGCCGACGGGAAACTGATCTTCTCGTCCGAAACCCAAGGCGTGACTTATCACCACACCATAACTCCGATTGAGATAAGCGGCATAACAGGCACAACAAGTGGACAAGGCACCGAAGCAACCTTTGCCGCCACCTACCAAGTGAGTGTATATGCTGAGAAAAGCGGTTATGAGCAATCAGAAACCACCACGAAGAACATTTCTTTTCCCAATAACGGTGGAAGCACTACGATTGGCGACCTAAACAACGACGGAAACATCAATGTGAACGACATCACCATCCTTGTGAACCTCATCCTGGGAAGATAATCAAGCAACGGCTGCCCGCAGACCACGAACGTCGGAAGGCGCCAACTTGTGAATAAAAGCGTAATCAATGAACATCAAATAAAAACCAAAGAATATGAAAAGACTATCTATATTTCTGTTGACCATCTGCCTGGGCATCATCAGCGCAACGGCGGACACATGGACGGACCCAGAAACGAATTTCACATGGACTTATTCCCTAACGGATGGCGACCCTTCTGAGGTCATTATTGGCTTAAACACTTGGGTGACGGGCGACATTGTCATTCCTTCTACGATTGACGGCCATACCGTGACGGGCATCGGAAGCCAGGCCTTCATGGGCTGCAAAAATCTGACCTCCGTCTCCATCCCCAACACCGTGACAGCCATCGGAGACGGTGCTTTCTATGATTGCACCAACATGACCTCTGCAGTCATCCCCAATGCCGTGACGAGCATCGGAAATAGCGCTTTCTCCTATACCGCCCTGACCACCGTCAACATCCCTGACGCCGTGACGAGCATCGGGAACACTGCTTTCCAAGCCTGCACCAGCCTGACCTCCGTCACTATCGGTAGTTCTGTGACCACCATTGGAGACGGTGCTTTCTATGATTGCACCAACATGACCGCCATCACCATCCCCAATTCCGTGACCACCATCGGAAATGCGGCTTTCGCCTATTGCCCCAACGTGACCTCCATCAAAGTGGACGCAGGAAACACGACATACGATTCACGCGACAATTGCAATGCCATCATCAAAACGGCTACCAACGAAATGATTGCTGGATGCAAGAATACCGTAATCCCCAACACCGTGACCGACATCGCTGCCCGCGTCTTCCATGGTTGCACCGGCCTGACATCCATCGACATTCCCAACTCAGTGACCACCATCGGACAATATGCTTTCCAGTATTGCAGTGGTCTGGTTTCCGCCACTATTGGCAACACCGTGACCGACATCAAAAACGGCACTTTCGAAGGTTGCACCAGCCTGGTCTCCGTTACCATCGGCAACTCAGTGACCACCATCGAAAACTATGCTTTCAGGGATTGCAGAAGCCTGACCGCCGTTGTCATCCCCAACTCCGTGACCACCATCAGAATGCAGGCTTTCCAGAATTGCACCAGCATGACCACCATCACCATGGGCAATTCCGTGAGAGACATCGCATTCCAAGCTTTCGAGAATTGCACCGCACTTCAAAAAGTCATTGTCAAAGACCTTGCAGCATGGTGCAAAGTCGAACTTTCTTATTATACCAATAATCCTTTGTATTATGCCCATCACCTCTATAGCGATGAAAATACGGAAATAATAAGTTTGAACATCCCCAGTTCCGTGACGACCATCAACAGCATGGCTTTCGAAGGCTGCTCCTACCTAACCTCCGTCAACATCGGCAACTCTGTGGAAACCATCGGGTTCGATGCTTTCGGGGATTGCACCGCCCTGACCACCGTCACCATCGGCAACTCAGTGACCTCCATCGAAAGCGGTGCATTCAGTAATTGCACCAACTTGCGAGAGTTATATAACTATGCGTCTGAGTGGCCCGAAACAAGTGAAACTGCTTTTAAAGGGGCTTCCATAGGAAGTGCAACGCTCTATGTCCAACCTCCTTTCCTTGATCAATACCAAACCACTGTGCCGTGGAGCGGATTCGGGACGATATTAACATTAGCGGAAATGCCGAAATGCGCCACACCAGTCATCAACTATGCCAACGGTAAAGCGACTTTCTCATGCCCGACCGAAGGTGCGACCATTTACTATACCGTAGCCACTGATTTCGTTGAGGAAACATCCGGAACCCGCGCCGAAGTAGACTTCAACCCCATCTTTAGAGTGAGAGCCCAAGCAGTGAAACAAAACTATCTGTATTCAGATGTCGCCGTGAAAGACATTCCTTTGTCAAATAGCGGTGGAAAGATGGGTGACTTGAACAACGACGGAAACATCAATGTGAACGACATCACCATCCTTGTGAACCTCATCCTGGGACGATAATCCAGCGACTGAACCCAACAGCAGAGTGGGATTCCTCGGTCACCGGCCGATGAGTCCCACTTTTGCTTGTCACGAAATAATTATCCCACAATGATACGACTTTCCCAATAAGTTAGTAATCTTGTACCGTCAAAAGGATATATAGTATTTTCAAACAAGATATTAAACAAAAAATCAAACAATATGAAAAGACTTTCCATTTTACTTGATGCTATATTGAAATCAGAAATAGAAGATAACAAATCAGAATAAAAACACGTTGATTTCCTCCCCACCCTTCTGGTTAGCGACAAAAACAGTAAGAGCATTCTTCTGCAGCAACAAGAGAGGGCATTTGGTGCAACCAAAGCATTGCTTCGCTCAAGTAAAATAATTTATTTTAGTCGGTAAAATAATTTATTTTGGTCGGTAAATTAATTTATTTTACTTTGCAAATTAATTTATTTTACATGGCGAAAGGATACGAATGGAATCGATAAATGTGGCTTTTGCAACCAAGTTCTGTATGCTCCAGATCTCTTTGATGATGCTGCATTAATAAGTCGAAGAATAGCGATCGCCAAATGTTGAACGAAAACGGCGAGACAGGCAATATGGAACTCGACAACAACGTATGGAGTCGTGCAGGAACCGGAACTATGAAAAATGTTCCCAATTTGTCGCCATTGTCCTCTTGCGCCCTCTCAGCATCCTCCATTTTGTCGCTGAGTACCCCCCTACTCGTCAAAACAAAGCTCCCAATTTGTCGCAGAATATCTTCTTTCGTCTTAAAATCTATACAGTGTCTCTGCGCGAAAGGTTGCCCTGTTCGCGCAAAAATGTTCCTAATTTGTCGCACTTGACCTTTCCTCTTTTTCCTGGAATAGTTCTCTATACTCATTTTTTGTCGCAGAAGACCAAGTTTGTTCTTTAGCGAAATCACCCTCATTGATCTCATATTTGTTTCATTTTTACTCCGAATATTCCAAATTTGTGTCCGAATGACTTTCAATTCTCTTTTCCAAAAGTCTCCTAATTTGTCGCAGTTGTACTGTTTTCCTCTTTTCCAAAAGTCTCCTAATTTGTCGCACTTAATATGTAATTCATTAAATGACAACGATTTGCAGATGCGAAGAAATACCCCTCGACAACAGCATGGCACTTGCGACAGATGGAGGAGAAGATGCCGGACTCACTCGGAAATTGCGGAATAGACTGATGGTGCGCGACATATAGGGAGAGAAAAAGTCCATTCCCCTACTCTTCCCATTACGGAACGCTCCCAATGTGTCGCCGAAGTCGTAAATTGATTCCCTTTTTGTCGCAGCAATTCTCCCCATTTGTCGTTGCATTGTTCCCTATTTGTCGCACCACTTCTCCCTATTTGTCGCACTTTATTTCATTATTTATCTGATAGTCAGAACGTTATACCCACCTATATAATGATGTCTTATACTGATTGTTATAATGAATTCAAAGTCTTTTGATAACTTCAATTTATTTAATATTACGATTTTTCTTTCTTGAGTTTTCCTGCTTTAAGCCCCCCTACCCCCCTTGTTGTTTTTTTTGCTTTATCTAAATCAGAGATTTAGATGAGTTTTTGTATGTCTTTTGTTTCCTAAAAGCGTTTTTTTCGAGTCTAAACATCGTTTTTCAATCTTTCATTATATTGTTTTACTTACTTCACTTTTTTAATCTCCTCTTCAGATATATTTATATATCTAAATAAATACATATATAGATAAATATATAAATATATAAAAATATATGAGAATAAATAAATATATATTTATATAAATATATAAAGGAATAAATATTTAAATATATTTAAAAGATGGGCATTATGTTTGGATTTTTTGCGTAAATAGCCTATATTTGCCTATTGAAACGCTGGGCGGAGCATTCCGCTCACCACAGAATGAAATCAAAAAGAACAAAATAACAAGCAAACAAAGAAATGAAGAACCGAAAAATCATATTCGCCAACCAAAAGGGTGGTGTAGGGAAGTCCACACTTTGCATGCTCTTTGCCAACTACCTGGCATGGCGCCGAAAAGACGTCTGCATCATTGACACCGACCTCCAAAAGAGCATCATGATGCAACGCCGCAAAGATCAGACTGTCTTCGAGGGACAGGAAGTGCCATACAACGTACAGGAGTTCGACATCGATGATCCTGAGCGTGTTGCACAACTGATGGAGAGTGCTTCACAGGTTGAGGGTTACGTGTTGTTCGACTCGCCGGGTAACATTTCAGAGGACGGCCTTGTGCCAATGTTCGTTGAAGCTGACTACATCGTTTGCCCCTACGAGTATGAAGAGAAGACACTCGACTCTACCGGCGTGTTCATTCAGGTCGTCGAGCAGCTGCGCCAACGTTATCCCGCCATGCATGCCAAACTCTTTTTCGTGCCCAACCGCATAGATGTTCGAATAGGAACGCAAGACGAAATGCGCATGTGGAAACAAACCGACGAAATATTCCAACGTTTTGGCAAAGTGACACCGCGTATTGCCAGCCGCGCTACCCTGAAACGTATCAATACCTACGAACTCACCGCAATGCAGCGCGAAGCCGTGAAAGGAGCCTTCGAATTTATGATTAAGGTAATGTAAGGGCAATTGTCAATTCACAATTAACAATTTTAGGCTCGACCTGAACTGTATAGAGACTTTACAAAAGAAAAGAAACCAAACAATATAACGACTATGGCAAAGAAAAAGACAAGTGTAATCCTGCCGGGTGGAATCGCAGGATTAGTGCAAAGCGCACAGCAAGGCATTCAGCCGCCACTCGCCGAGACCCGTAACGCCGACGACACCGCTGAAACTGACAAGCCGAACGACATCATCGATGAAAGTAAGCCCGAGACGCAGACTACAGCAAAATCCCCTCAAACAGCTGGCGACAAAAAAGTGAAAACAGGCGAAACGGAGCCAAAGAATAAGAACACCGAGGAGACTGCGGAGCCAACCAAAGCCAATAGAGTAGGGGAGAAGTCCTCGAAGACCGTTCATCCCGCTGCTGCAACACAACAACGCAACGATAAACCTTCAGCCGAACCTGCCAACTCTACACCAATTAATGAGCGCTCCTACAGCCTCACGCCGAAGAACAGCGCCGATGAGAGTTGGCAGATGTTCCTCGATATGGCACATGAGTACAAGCAACGCCAGGCACCCATCGCCACCATCTACATCGATGAAGAACTCAAGCGCGTGCTCGACCGCTTGAAGACTGCCGGTCCCTCACGCCTCACCACCACCAGCATCGTTAGCAGCATCGTCGCCCGCTTCATCTTCGACCACGAACGCGAAATCAAGGAACTGCTCTACAAAGAACTGTAGAGTGGTGTGGGGATTGCCTACTTTTTATGCATTTAATACTGCTAACACGATGATTAACAACTAAGAAGAAATGATGTTATGGAACTGATAGTAATGCTAACATATAATGACTTCACGGTGGCGGACGCGGCGCAAGTGTTCGAATCGTGTCGTGACAGCAAGGCGCGCTACTGGGGATTCAAGGAGCATCCGCTGCCCCTCGAAGAGATGAAACGGCTATACGCTGAGATGAAACGCTCAGGTAAGACTACTTTTCTAGAGGTGGTGGCCTACAGCGAGGAGGAGGGATTGGCAGGGGCGCGGATGTGTGCCGAATGCGGTTGCGACATTCTCATGGGCACCACGTTCCACGATTCCATCCTTCAGTTCTGTCGCGCTCACGACATTCGCTACATGCCCTTCGTGGGGAAGGTGAGCGGACGTCCGTCGGTGCTTGAGGGGAGCATAGAAGAGATGATAGCCGAGGCTCACGAGTATATCAACAAGGGCGCCTTTGGCATCGACTTGCTGGGCTATCGCTATGTGGGCGATGCCGAGCGCCTCAATCGCGAACTCGTCAAGGCTGTACCAGGTGCAGTGTGTCTGGCTGGTAGCATCGATAGTTTTCAGCGGCTCGACGAGGTGAAACGGGCTCATCCGTGGGCATTTACTATCGGCAGCGCGTTCTTCAACGGATGTTTCGGTGGCACCATACGTGAACAGATTGACAAGGTTTGTGACTATATTAACCAAGAGGAAATCAGCCAATAGGAATTATGACAAAGGAAAACGAAGTTGTGGAGTACTATGACTCCATCGCCAAGGAATACGATGACAGCCGTTTCAACAATAGCTACGGACAGTTCATCGACTTTCAGGAGCGTCGTACGCTCGACCGTCTCATTCTCGTCGACAAGTGCACGCAGCGTCTGGAGATGGCTTGTGGCACAGGTCGTCTGACCAACTATGCCACCCATGGCCTCGATGCCAGCGCCGAGATGATGAGTCTGGCACGCCAGCGCCATCCTTATGTCGATTTCCGGCAGGCATCGGCAACCGAGACAGGCTTTGCTGACGCTATGTTCGACGTGGTCTATTCCTTCCACTTGCTGATGCATTTAGACGAAGAAACCATACAGATGATTTTCGACGAGGTATGGCGCGTTCTGAAGCCAGGCGGCCGGTTCATCTTCGACATTCCCTCGAAAAAAAGGCGCAATCTGCTCCACCACAAACAGGCCACATGGCACGGTGCTACAGCATTCGACCGCACCGATGTGGAGCGAATGGCTAACGGGCGTTTCAACTTGCGCTCCGCCCACGGGGTGATGCTGCTGCCTGTGCACAAACTACCGCGCTCCTTTCGCAAACCGCTGCAGTCGGCTGACTACTTCTTGGCCAACAATTGGCTGAAGAACTATAGCTCATACATCATTTTCGAATTGCAGAAACGCTGAAGCGAGAACACTGCCGAACCCACAAACAACGGAGATACAGAACGATGAAAAAGAAGAAAAAACTGTTTTGCGAGATTAGCCCCACCACTTACGCCATCTCGCTGAAAAAGGAAATCTTGAAACGCCACATCAAAAATCTGATGGGCAGCGAGAAATATGCCACCCGTCACGACGAAACGCCTTTGCCTGTAGTTGTTCACGCCGTGTCGGGAAACATGATCAAGCGCGGACCTGGCATCGACCCGCAACTGCAGCAGAACAAGGCCGACAACATTCGGTTGGCTTGTAGCAAGATCAACCGCCTCGTCGTCAACCCCGGCGAGACTTTCTCGTTCTGGCAGACTGTTGGCAAGACATCGCGGAAAAATGGGTTCGCTGACGGACGCGTATTGGTTAACGGTCGGCTTGTTGCGGGTGTGGGTGGCGGACTCTGCAACCTTGCTAACACGCTCTGTCTGCTGATGCTCCACAGCCCCATGACCATCACCGAGTTGCATCACCATTCCGATGCGCTTGCACCCGACCCAGGCGGGCGCCGTGTGCCCTATAGTGCCGGAGCATCGGTCAACTACAACTTCATCGACCTGCGCTTCCGTAACGATACTAGCCAGCCCGTCCAGCTCTGCACGTGGTGCGAAGGCGATGACTTGCACGCTGAGATGCGCACCACCGAGGAGTTCCCCTACACCTATCGCATCGCAGAAGAAGACCATCATTTCCACCAGGAAGACGATGGGAAATACTACCGGATCTCTCGCATCTACATCGAGACTCTCGACCGCACGACCAATGAGGTGGTGAAGCGTGAGCTGAACTGGAAGAACCATTCTGAAGTGATGTTCGACTATGCGCTCATTCCCCCAGAGCAGATACGATAGTCGGCAGCACTTTTTTCGCCCATTCCAATGGTGGAATGAAATAAAAATGCTATATTTGCAACCTGAACATTCAACGAAGAAACTGAAACAACAAATATCAAACAATTCATCAAAACAACAACATTATGGGACTTCTTATTTCAATCGTGATTGGTATCATTGCCGGTGCAGTGGCTGGCAAGTTGACAAATGGTAAAAAGGGCGGTCTGCTGGTTGACCTCTTCGTGGGTCTCATCGGTGGACTCGTCGGCGGATGGCTGTTCGAGAAACTCGGCATCGAGTGGGGTGGTCTGCTCGGCCAGTGCGGCACAGCCATCGTTGGCGCCTGCCTTGTGCTCTGGATTTGGAAGATGATCAACAAGTGATTATCCCGTGTCCAGCAAAAGGGGCTGAGTCAAGTAAGTAATGGGTGCTGCACAAAAGAGTACATGCCCCTTGTACACTCTGTACAAGCCATATGTACACTCTGTACAAGCTACATGTACAATTGTCAAATGCCACGTCTGCTTTTTGGCGCAGCCTCTTTTTTGTGCAATGAAAACGGCCTACGACTTCGGGAGAGAAACCCGTTGTCATAGGCCGATTGTTTTTGGTACAAGTAATGTGAGCGCCAGTGCGTTTATCGGCTTTCCGTGCTGCTGCCGTCACTATTGTAGGTAATTGTATCATCACCGATGTTGACCACCACGCTTTGGATGTCGTTGTTTCCGTGCAGGATGATGTCGACCAGTGCGGTGACGTCGGTCACGTTGATTTCATCGTCGCCTGTCACATCGGCATTAGACAGGATGAAGTTGTTGCTGGCATTGCCCAAGATATAGCCAACGAGTTCAGTGACATCAGCCACGTTGATTTCACGGTCTCCATTCACGTTGCCCAGGCTGGAGTCCGCGACGCCAGGCAGTTGTATCCATGCGCGGAAGGCGTTGATATCCATGGCTGCGTTGGGATGGCTGAGGGTTTTGTCGCTGGTGAGGTAGAACTTAGTCTTGTCGCCTTCCTCTCCGATGGAGACTGGACTGTACGTGCCGACGAAGGTGGCTGCCTCGGTTTCTATGGGCGTGTTGGCATTGTTGATGTTCACATTTCGGAACAAGGGGCTTGCCACGTTTGCATCAGCGTTGCCCCACTTCACAATGTAAGGTTTTCCTGCAACAATCTCGTTCTGCGGTTCGCTGAAAGTGAGTGTTAGCGTTTTCGTATTTTTGTCATACGACGCCGAAGTAAGTGTCTTCACCGTAGCTTCTGCCAGCGGACTGGCAGCAACCTGTTCAGCAGAGAGTGAGAAGGGCAGGCACAGCGTGTTCCATGAGCCGTCCTTATAGAGCGTGCGGCCGCTGAGGGCAACGGTCTGCGTGGTGTTGTTCCATCTGCCGAGTGCCGAGGTGTTGTCGGCATCATCCTTCAGGCCTAGAAGCCCGCAGGCACACTTGGAGTCATCGGTGAAGGCATGTGCCTCCGGCGAACCACTCATCAGGCAGTACTGGCAACTGTTGAGTTGGTGATGGATGGCGTCAGTAATGGTGTAAGCGGCCTCACCGGGATGGTCGCAAGGCTCAATACGGGCGAAGCGATTAACACTTGGAGCAAGGTCCTTTGTGCTTATATTAGTGAAGTCTATCATCGTGCTTGGCTGTAAAGTGGGTGAAGACTTCGACCCCGCTGTCACCTTCATGTTTGGCCCAATGGTGAGCAAGTTGGCATTTTCCTCGTCATCATCGGTATTGATGGCATTAGCCCAGTATTCTCCACCGCCACCGTATGCCTCGACAATTCCGCCGGTGATGGTGATGATTCCCATGTCGGCATCCTCGCCAGCCCCAATTCCAGCGCCCGCCCCCTGGCCTTCGGCATAGACGTATCCACCGCTAATCGTGATGGTACCACCATTGATGTTAGCTGATGTTAACGTTTTCTCCACTCCACTACCGATGCCAGCGGCATCTTCGCCACCGTGAGCATAAACCTCGCCTCCGCTGATGATGATTTGGCCACCACCGTAGTCTTGGCCACCACCTATGCCGGCACCATATTCTCCACCGAAGGCTTCCACCTTTCCGCCTGTGATAGTAATGGCTCCACATGGGATGATACGAGCATCGCCTTTTCGGCCACCACCTATGCTAGCGGCTCTAGAACCTCCTTTGGCATATACATAGCCACCGCTGATGGTGGTGGTGCCTCTATCATTGTTATCGCCGCCACCGATACCAGCGGCATAGTCACCACCCTCTGCATAAACGGCACCTCCACTGATGGTAATGGCTGCACCATTGGAGTGCTTCCCACCACCGATGCCGGCAGAAGATTCCGTTCCCCATGCTTTGACGATGCCGCCATGGATGTTGACAATGCCGCCGTGGAGATCTTCAACGCTGTGTTCATTCACTGAAAAACAGTCTCCAGCACCAATACCAGCAGCTTCTTTGCCGCCATGGGCATATACTTCACCACTATAGACCATAAGAGTGCCACCATTTCCTTGAAAACCTCCACCTATAGCGGCTCCACCTCGGTTAGCATACTCATCGCCATAAGAATCGCCCGTTCCTCCATAAGCCTCAATGACACCTCCGTAGATGGTGAGGGGTATACCGCTGCCTTTATAAGGGCCACCTATTCCGGCTGATCTATAATTACCTTTGGCATAAATAGAGCCGCCGTGTATGATGCAGGAACCATGGGAAGACTCATTGCGATTTAGATAGCCTATGCCTGGTTTATCTTCATCTACGTCAGTGTTGCCACCATAGCTGTTGGAACTGAGTTTTCCCATCCTTCCTCCATACGATTGGCAGTAAATGTGGAGTGTGGTATTCTGGCTTATGAAAAGGCCTTTGAGATTGAGCGATGCGCCGTCGCAGAGAATGAGGTGTACATCTTTGCCCTGGCAAGTCAAATACCCGTTGATGGTGGCCGTCCCGTCGGCAATGAACCAATAATAGTCCCCCCAAAGGTCGCCGCCGTTGGCGTAATTTGCCGAGCAGATGTTGTCAACGCTAATGGAAGGTATCTCCTTCACCATACTGACCACCCGCTTGTTTGCCTCGTCCCAGGAGCATTCGTAGTATTTTAGTAGCTTATTAATAATTCATGTGCACGTTGGGGGGATTTCCTGGAAATTGTAGGGAAAGTCCCCCTGATGTTTAGGAACGTTCCTTTGCAGAGGCGGTGGAAATGGTCTATCTTTGCATCAGAGAAAAGAAAAAAGAGTTTATTCACTTAACGTAAAGAAAGGATACGATTATGAAGAAGATGATGATGACGGCCCTGCTGATGACGATAGCCATCACGGCCAGCGCAATGACCTATGCCGAGACCCGCATGGAGGCCCTGTTCCTGAGCGACAACATGGCTTATGAGCTTGACCTGAGCGCCCCTCAGTATGAGGCAGTCTA
>ODAI010636607.1_pt1 | contig 19920 bp, 15 predicted proteins | sample 1539321 | NCBI WGS metagenome assembly ODAI01 (sample SAMN02144231, study PRJEB22623) | gut metagenome | biome: sheep rumen | host: Ovis aries | place: New Zealand
CTCTTCAAAATATTTTTTTGATGGTTCAACTACAAGGTCTGCGTGAACAGGAGAATCTATAAAATATTTTTTTATCAGCTTCTTTGTATAATCCGGATCCGAAGCCAGCTTTTCTTTTACGATTTCAAAATCAGAAATTGGAGAAAGATGGGCTTTTGGTTCAAGACCATTTGTCCAGCCGGCAAGAGCCTTACTCATAAGAACGATTGAAAAAGGTCCGAACTGCCGTCCAACCTCGCGCAGATTAAAATCAATTCCCATGATTGCAGAATTAATGTCATCCTCAGAAAGACCGTCCTGATAAACCCTTTCAACGGCAGACTGAATCAAATCAAAAACCTTCTTTTCATTTCCTTTTTTTACTCCGCTAAGTCCCCATGCCATAAAATTGTTATTGTGAACATAGCCGAAGTTTCCGCAGACCGGGGCAAGGTCATCCCCAAGTCCGGATTCCTGAAGAATTTTTGAAATCGGGGAAGAGTCATTGCCGGAAAGAACCTCAGAAAGATAAGTGTTTTCTATATCATAGCTGCCTGTGTACCAGGCCCGGCAGACCATAGAGCCGGTCGCACCGTTATCTGGAGCAAATGTCTTCAGGCTGACACTCTTTTCCAGACAGGCAGTTTTCTGAAGATTTTTGATTTCGTCCGAAATAAAAGGCGTTTTTGAATAAAGGTCCGAAATTACAGGTGCGGGGTATGCTTTTTCCAGACGGGGAATATATTTTTCCGCAATAAAATCAAGCTGAAGCTGAGTCGGGATGTTTCCGTAAAGGAAAAGCAGACAGTTGGACGGTGAATAAAACTTTTTATGGAAGTCCAGCCACTTTTCGTAGCTAAGGTTTGGAATTTCAAGAGGATCACCGCCGCTTTCATAGCAGTAAACTGAATCCGGATACATGGTATCTATCATGCAGTCGATGGCAACCTGATTAAAGGCTGAGAATTTTGCCTTCATTTCATTGTAAACAACGCCCTGAATCGAAAGCTTGTCCTTATCATCCATTTCAAGGCGCCAGCCTTCCTGCATAAAAGTGTGGCGCGAAAGCTTTGGAAAGAAAACCGCATCTGCATAAACATCCATCAGATTAAAATAATCCGACTGAATCAAAGAAGCCGCAGGATAAGAGGTTTTATCGGGATAGGTCATTGCGTTCAAAAATGATTTTACGCTCTGATTTTCAAGAGTTGTAAATGGCTCCTTGAGGGGAAACTTTTCTGAACCGCAGAGAACGGAATGCTCCATAATGTGGGCGGCGCCGTATGAATTTTTGGCAAGAGTTCTGAAATTCAAGGAAAAAAGATTTTCCTCGTCATCATTTATAATATGATAAACTTCAAGCCCTGTACTTTTGTGGCGGAGATAAACTCCCACAGCCTTAAAATCCTTGAGCTGGTCAACACTGACTACAGCAAAGTCCTTATACTGGCTTCCTTCGGGATATTGTTCGTAGAATTTCATTATTTTTTCCATCATAAAATTAAATATAAATTAAATAAATTTATCTTCGTTTCTGTTTTTGATTATAAGATTTCCGCTTTCAAATTCGTTTCTAAGGCGGGCGACAAAGAGACTTGTAATACGCTCAACGTCACTTTTTCGCATGGGCTTTAAGATATCACTCTGGGCCCGAACTTCACTGCGGCGGCCTGCAGAAATATTTGAAAGGATTTTTTCACAAAAATCATCGTTTTTTCCGGCAATCAGATAAGCAATATCCTGGTCAGAAAGATTTCTAAGCTCAGACTGAACGATTTTATCGTCCGCATTTACAACATCTTCATAAGTAAAAAGACGCTGCTTTAAATCCTGTCCAAGATCCGGGTCATTGGCAGAAAGCTCACCAAGAATTTCAGCTTCAGTATCAAAATCCATCTTTTTTAGAATCTGAGCCAGTGCGTTTCGTCCGTCTATTGTTTCTGCTTTTTCCACAACCTGATTTTCTGCTTTTTCATGAAGAGCCTGACTTACACGGCGGATAATATCGGGGCTGACAGGCTCCATTTTTGCAAGGCGCATTACAACTTCCCGCTTTTCTTCGGCCGACATCTGGTTGATTACTTTTGCGGCCTTTTCCGGCTGTAAAAAAGAAAGAACCATAGACTGGACGCCCACATTTTCATCCTTCAAAAGAAGATAAAGTCTCTCTTCGTCAAAATCACGAAGGTATTCAAATGGCCTTTCACCGTCAAACTGAACGGCATTAGAAAGCATCTGGTCGGCCTTATCTTTTCCGTAAGCCTTTTCCAGCATTTCACGGGCAGTTTCAATTCCGCCGGAAGATTTAGTCTGAGCAAGAAGCTCATTGAACTCTGCAAGAATTACGTTTGCTTCATCCTTGTTTACAGTGCGGATAGAAGCAATTTCCGGGATAATACGCTCAATCTGTTTTTCAGTCAGATGAGGAAGAATTTTTGCGGCCTCATCCTCTCCAATTAATAGAAGAAACTTTGCGACACGGCGGTAAACGGAGTCCTTTCCGTCGGGAGTCTTAGACTCACCCGGAACTTTAATAAGTCCGCCTTTTTTAAGATAAGAAGCCGCCTGATCAAGAAGCTTTGAATTATCAAGAGATTTTTCTGCGCGTGAACTGGCAAAAGAGTTTCCGGATTCCTTCATTGCGGAAGAAGACTCCGATGTTTTTATAAAAGCTGCCGGCTTAAATGCTTTAACTTCAGGCTGCCGGATTTGATTTTCAGTCTCAGGTGATTTACTGAGCTTTTGAGGAACAAAGACTTTTACGTTTTTAGGCGCCTGCTGCTTTCCTTCTTCTTTTTCACTTTTGATAAAGGTCTGAGGGATAAAAGGTTTAACATTTTTTGTATCACTTTCTACCTTTCCCATATTCTGCTGCCTGCCGTAAGCCATAGCCCGTAAATCATTCATGTTCATAAGATGATTATACAATAATTTTAAAATAAAAAAAGTGCCGGCAATAACCGACACTTTTGTAAAACATAAGCCTTGTACTAACGTTTTGAGAACTGGAATCTGCGGCGAGCTCCCTTCTGACCGTACTTCTTACGCTCAACCATACGAGAGTCGCGTGTAAGATATCCGTTAGCTTTAAGAGCTGTGCGTGCATCTGGATCAATCTGAACCAAAGCGCGTGAAATTCCGTGCAAGCAGGCAGCTGCCTGACCGTTCATACCACCGCCAGTTACGTTGATAAGAATGTCATATTTTCCGTCATTAGAAGTTACCAGAAGAGGCTGGCGAACAACCTGAAGCTGCTCCAATGAATCGAAATAATCTTTTACATCTTTTCCGTTTACTACAATTTTACCTGAACCGTCGCGAACAAAAACGCGAGCAACTGCAGTCTTTCTTCTTCCTGTACCAATAGCAATATTCTTTACCATGATTTTCTCCTAGCCTTAAAGTTCGATTGCTTCTGGTTTCTGAGCTGTATGTGGATGCTCTGCACCAGCGTAGATTTTTACATTGTCCATAAGTTTACGGCCAAGACGATTATGTGGAAGCATACCTGCAACTGCCAGTGCGAGTGGATCAGTTGGATGTTTTTCCAGAAGTTTTTCAAATGTATGTGAGCGGAGACCGCCTACAAATCCTGTATGATGATGATAAATCTTTTTCTGTTCTTTACCACCAGTAACAGCAACTTTTTCTGCGTTGATGATTACAACAAAGTCACCCATGTTCTGGTTCTTTGTATATGTTACCTTGTTCTTTCCACGAGCAATTGCAGCAGCTTTAGCAGCAACGCGTCCAAGTGGTTTTCCGGCTGCGTCAATAACGTACCATTTGCGAGCCTGTTCACTTTCCTTAACGAAAATTGTATCCATGATAATACCTTGAAATTAAAAAGTTTATCTTGCGATTTAAGAACATTTGCATCTTGTTCAAAAGTCGCGAAAATCAGAATGAGCAGTTCCGATTTTCATACGGGGTACTATAAAATATCAGATTTACTCAAAAGAATCAAGAGTAGGGAAAAGCCTTTCCCTACGCCCGCACTTCGTTGCGTGCTACCCTTTCTGCGGGTTGCACCCGCAACGCCTGCTTTTACACACATGCAATCCATTCTGCAACTCAACTTCGCTATGCGAAGTTGAAATGAAGCCTGGCAGCACTGCAAATTTAAGGCATCATTTTTAGGCTTCTACGCTTCTACCTTTTCTGCGTCTTCTTTTTTTGCCTCGCTCTTATCTTTAATGTCAGCGGCACCAATAAAAAGGCAGATAAAGCCAAGAAAGGCTGCAAGAACAGGAGCAAAGCCTTTGAGGAAGGCAACAACATCAGCACCCCAGTTCAAGGGACATGACGGAAGAACTGCAAAAACAGTAAACGCAATAAAAATCAAACCTACAATAATAGAAATCATATTCAAAAGCCTCCAGAAGACCGGACAAGCCAGTCAAAGCATACTAAAAGAATAATGCATAACTTAAAAAAAATCATCAGGAAAAATATTTTATTTTTTTTTCGAAATTCCAGCTTTATGCACTTGACACTTTTTCGCATAAAGAATATATTAATCAAGCATTCGCAAGAATGAGTTGGGCTACTAGCTCAGTAGGTAGAGCAACGCCCTTTTAAGGCGTGGGTCACTGGTTCGAATCCAGTGTAGCTCACAAAAGACTTCTGTTTCGCAGAAGTCTTTTTTTTTGCAGGTTACAATCTTTTAATTATTTCAAGCCGCGCCAGCTCTCATTTTCTCCCGCAAAGTTACATTTTTTTGTCGTAAATTTTATAGCCGTTTTTGCCACCCTGCTTTACTTCATAAAGAGCTGCATCAGCATGCTTGAAAAGACTTTCGTAATCACGGCCGTGCTCCGGATAAAGGGAAATTCCCACACTGGCACTTACGCTGACTGTGTTTTTTTCATCAAAATAATCTTCCGAAAGGAATTTACAGAGATTTTTTGCCTTATCCCTTATAATCTTTTTTACGATACTTTTTTCAGTATCTTCCTTAAACCTCAGAAGGATGCAGAATTCATCACCACCAAAACGGCTGATATAATCTCTTTCTGTAAAAATAAGGGAGATTTTTTTAGCGGCATCTTCAATTGCCATATCGCCAGTCATATGACCAAGAGTATCATTTACATTCTTAAAATTATCCAGATCGATTATAAAGAGGGCTGACCGCATAGAGTCATCACATTCTTCAAAAAACTGTTTTGCCCTGGTTTCCATCTCAACCTTATTCAAAAGACCTGTCAGATTATCATTTTCAGCAAGAGACTTAAGCTTCTGCTCATAAATAACCTGGTCATTTACATTTCTTACGCTTCCGATGAATTTTTTACTTTCATCATCTTTAATTACTCGCCCTGAAAGATGAATCCAGATATATTCATCAGAAAAATTCTTATAGCGGATTTCAGCAGAAAATTCATCACAATCCCCTTCCACCTCGCGCTTTACCTGCTCCATGACAGCATAATCTTCGGGATGAATGCGCTTATAATATTCCCTTTTGAAATAATCAATCGTAAAGGTTTTTCTGTCACTTCCAATAATAAAACGGCTTTCCCCTGAAAAAGTAATCACCTGCTTTTGAATGTCATACTCAAATATCATTACCTGAGACTGAGTTGTTGCAATTGTAAGGCGTTCATTATCCTTTTCAATCAGGTTGCCCTTACGGAAAAGCACGAAGATAAGCAGAAGAAATACTCCGATAGTAAAAAGCATCTCCCCCAGAAGAACAAATACAATTAAATTGATTTTAAAATGCTGCTGGGTAATATATGAATAAGGCACTACAGAAATAATGCTCCACTTATTTATTCCAAGAGGAGCATAACTTGCCAGTTTCTTTTCGTTATCTCCAGGATAGAACATAACTCCTGCCCTGCCGCTCAAAACATCAGCCCGCATTTTTTCCAGAAGTATGGTCTGCACCCTCACGTTGGACTTAAAATAATCATATAAATTTATATTATAAATCGGTTTATCTTTATTCTTGTTACAGAGAATTATATTTCCCGTATCGGTGATAATATACATATAGCCCTGACCCGAAAACATGGAAATTGAAAACAAATCTATCAGAACCTTGTAGGAAAGAGTTCCAATCAGCATGGCTTCAACCTCATCTCCCCTTTTTATGGGATAGGTCAGGGAAAGAACAGGCTGAAGATTATCATCCATTTCAATCCGGCTGGCAATCTGAGCTTGACCGCTTCTGATTGTATTATAGAAAAAAGTCTTATTTTTGATATTCGGAAGAAGCTGCCCCTTGTAGCTTACACACATTCCTTCCTTGTTGGCAACGGCAATCTTTTTAAAATCACCGATACCCTTAGTTTCCATTATGGTTTTCTTAAGCTGGGAAAAATCATTAATATCAATATCTTCAAAATATCTGGTCTGAGCCTCAAGCATATTGAGCTGATCATTGATTTTTGCACGGAGGGTCTGGGTAACAAGTTCCTGAACTTCAGTTATATTACTAATGGAGAGATCTGATAAAAAGTCGTTGATTTTGTGATGGAATACAACAATCGATGCAGTCATCATAATGGCAAGTACAAAGACCGCAACGATGATAAAGGCATTTCTCCGAATCCGCTTAACTTCCATAGAGTGAATTTTACATCTAAATTCGCTTTTTAACAAAATATATTTTTAATTTTTGCCAGCTGGCTGTATAATAATATAATATAGAAGAGAGGCTTACAGTATATGGATTCCGGACGCAATTTTAAGTCACATTTTTTTCTTTTAACACTGATTCTTACTTTGATTCTTACTTTTACAGCCTGCAAACCGGCTCAGAGAAGTGTAAGAATTGCAATCCAGCCATCAGCAGCCTTCATTCCTCTATACATTGCCCGCTATACGAATGCAATTGAAAATGCCCTCAAAAAAATGAATGTTACCCTTGTCTGGCAGGATTTTGAATCGGGACCACCGATGAACGAATCCCTTTCTGCAGAGATGACTGATATAGGCGTTATAGGAGATGTACCGACCGTACTGGCGCTGGCAGGCACAACAAAAATGAAGCTGGTCGGCATTCCGGCGAGAGGTCCAGATGCCTATGCAATGATTGCCCGCGCAGACGATTCTTCCTTCAATTCATTTGAAGATATGAAGGGGAAAAAAATTGCTACCGTTTTTGGTTCGACCAGTCATAATTTTATAAAAAAACTTCTGGGTAAGGCAGGTCTGTCTTTTGAGGATATTGAATTCATAAATATTTCAGCTTCAGAAGCAGAAGTAGCTCTTTCAGAAGGCTTTGCGGATGCGGTGATAATCTGGGAGCCCAACATCACCCGGATAATAGACCGTGGAATTGCAAAAATTGTTGCCCAGGGGCATGAAACGGATTTAAGGGGCACAAACGGTTTTGTTGTCCGCGAAGATTATCTTAAAGAAAATGCCGACATAATAAAAGAAATTCTTCTTCAGTATGAAAGGGCTGCAAAATCCCTTTCGAATCTGGACACAGAAATTCTTCATAAACTTTCCCTGGCACTCAATGTTACAGAAGCTCAGATTAAATCAATTATGAAAAAGTATGATTATTCTGTAAATGTAACAAAAGAGGATCAGAAAGCCCTGCAGGACACAATCAGTTTTCTTGTAAGCATAAATAACCTTAAATATGAATATTGGGTTGAATCGTATATTGAAAAGGATTTGTTGAAATAGAAAAATAAATTTCCCTATAGCCGCATTATGGGGGTTATATTTTTTTCAAAATGTTATAGAATTATTGTTATGACTAAGGTATTTGGCAATCAGGGGCTTGCCGCTTTTGATCTTGCAGAAATTGATAAGACAAATTATTTTGAATACAAATTCACAGATCTTGCAAGATACAATACTGAATATCTGACCACTGTTACCGACCACTTCCTAAAAAAAATCAAAAAACAGGAAATCAGCCCCTTTGTCGGAATCTGCATGGGTGAAATTGTTTCCAATGCCATTAAAGCAATTTTAAAACGCGCACACTTTATATTGAATAAGCTTGATATTAATAATCCTGATGAATATCAGATTGGCATGAAAACCTTCCATGATGAAGGTCTGGGCCTTCTAAAAAACAAGCAGACTGCGGCAGAAATCCGCCAGATGAATTACTACGTAAAAATCCAATTTTCTGTCTCTAAAAATCAATTTAAGATTGTTACCATAAATAACTGCGTAATTACGCCGGAAGAAAAAATCCGCATTAAAGAGAAAATGAAGCTGAGCGAACATGATCAGGCGGACAACTTTTTTGCAGACAGTGTTGACCTGTCGGAAGGCTCAGGACTTGGAATTGTCATGATTAAAAAGCTGATGGCTCAGATGGGACTGGACTCTGAATGCTTTGCAATCGACACAAACGAAACGGAAACCCTCACCACCCTGAGCATCCCCTTCTAAAACTATCTTTATTTAGCAGGCTTATACTTACGGCTGAGCTTTTTAAATTCAGCCCTTGATTTCTTCAATTTAGCTTCGTCAGTCGCCGTCCAATCTGAAGATTTTTTTACCTTTTCAATAAGAATATCAAGCTGCTCTTTTTCTTCCGCAATCAGATAATCAAATTCTTCTGCCATTGAGGCTTCTTTATTTTCAAGAGCCGCCTTAAGGTCAATATTCAGCTGGTCTGCAAGGGAAAACATTGTTTCAATCTGATCCCGGCTGACAATTTCGGCATCCATGCTTTCTATATCAATATCTTCTATATCTTCCACTTCTTCTACGAAGTCAGAAACTTTTTCTATAACATTCTGGACATTCTGCTTTGCTTTATTTTTTAATTTTTTCTCTTTTGCACCTGCAAGACTAAGGGCAGCACAGAAGAAAGCCAATACAATCAGAGTTTTTTTCATAAAGCCTCCTGAAAAATGTCCTTTAATTATAACATAAAAAAAGATTTTTCAATCAAAAAAAGAAGAAAAAGTGTCTGCAGATGGCGAAAAACCTTACCAAACTTTAAGTTGCGGTAGAAGCAGTTTTCAGTTAAAATGGAATATAAATCAAATTGATTTTTGAGGTAGAAGATGTATTGCAGGCAATTTAAAGACCCGCCTGAAAATATAATAGAAAAGCATAAAGCTCACTTTGGAACTTTTTCCAGCGTTTCTCCAAGAATAGATATACGGGGCATGCGGGCACCTTATGCAGGAATTCCCTTTCCTACCTTCATCACTAAGATAAGAATAAAAAGCCGTATAAACTACGTTTTTACCCTTGATAATTATATCGGACTTGCCCAGATTATTGATTTTAAAGCCCTTGGACTTGCAGAAATCATTTTGTGGAACAAGGAAAACGGTAAAAAATATGTTTATCACACAATCATGCCGCCCCGCCGCCGCTTTATTCCAATTATCACAAAAAGGGGAATCTGCGCAACCTATCAGAAATCCCGTTTTATAAAAATTTCCTGGGGACGTAATCATAAGCACGGGGCAATGACTTTTTCTGTAAAAGGAGACAGTGCCCGTCCAAAAGCAGAAGGCTATTTTTACTCCAAGGTTGATGATGATTTTCATACAGACTGCATGTTTGTAAATCCTTCCCCTACCCAGTCCCGCTGCTCTGTAACCTGGTTTACTACCATGGCAATAAAGGGGCACATTACAATTAATGGTGAACAGGCCGATGATTCGAACGGTCTTGCAATCATGACATTGAACCGGGCCTATATAAAGGTGCACTCAAAAATTAAGGTGGCATACGGAATCGGAGTTTATAAGGAAAAGAAAATCGCCTTTGAGCTTAAAAATTCAAACCTTGATGCGGCCGATTCAGACAGATACAACGATAATGTACTTGTCGTTGACGGAAAGCAGACAGCTCTTCCGCCGGTTTACATGACACATCCTTTTGGAATAGACAAAAGCTGGGTTATTCAGGATACAGAAAGCATGGTAGACCTTTCTTTTACACCGCTGTCTTCCAATTCAAGAACCCTGAACATAATTGCGCTGCGTTCAACTGATAATATGATTTACGGAACATATGACGGAGTCTTACTTACAGCGGACGGTGAAAAAATTACGCTGAAGAATTTCCCCGGCATTTTATACAGAAATCTGATAAGAATATAATATCAAAGGAGCAGAAAGATGGCTGATGACGTAAAAACTGCCGACTGGGCACCTGGTACACTTGATAATACCCGAAAAAATATAGGAGCAATTGACCGCGAAGAAGCAAAACTGATGGCAAAAAAACTTGGCGGACAGGTAATGTATGAACGATCATCAACAACAGATACCCTTTCAAAAAAATCATCCGGAAAAATCATAAGACCGGCTGCAGCTGGCGGCGGAAGCGCAGGAGCAGGCTCTCAGGCTAACAAAATAACTGGTGTTGCGACAGCCCCGGAGCCTAAAAAAAAGCGTACAGCAGACAATCTTCCTTCAATTTCCAAGAAAACCGCAGCAGCTTTTGACAAGCTTATGATGTCGCCTGACTATAAAATCAAGCCAAATTACGGATTTTTTAATTTTATGCGTTCCCTGCAGAAAAACGGAACCGAAAAGCTTTCTCCGGAATTTGTAGTTTACACAGTCAAAGCAATGATAGACCACATGGAAGCCTTTATCACCGTAATCAAAACGCTTATTCAGATGGCTCCTGCGACTTATAAATCAAAAATCGCCGCTGATACTGAACCTAAATTCAAGCTGCTGCGAATGGTTGCCGGCTGGACAATGCAGAATATCCGGGTGGAATACGTTAATATGCAGAGTTTTCCCCAGCCATGGCTTGTTGCCGACATGGTACCAATTGTCCGCGCAATTTACAGAAATCTGATTACCCTTTACTACTATGGAAACAACAAAATTCCAAAGCTGATAAAAGAGATTTATACAGATGAGACGGCCTATCCGGAAGCTCCAAGAGAAAAGCTTTCAAAAATGGCAAAAGAAGCTATTACAGAGTGGCTTTACCTTGATACTGAAATCATCAAAAAACTCTATCCTCTTTTAATGCGCATGTGCTGTGACACTGTAGAACCCTATCCAGGCTTTTTCAACTCAAAGGTTGCAGAAATTTTAAAGTTCCTTGATCTTCATAAATATGACCTTCTGCTTCCGGAAAAACCGAAGCCTGTAGAAGAGAAAAAAGAAGCACCTAAGAAGCCTGCGCCGCCGGAGCGTGGTCTAAAAGATCAGACTGTTATCACAGGCCTTAAGCTTCTGGAACAGCTTTTCCCGGATTCAGGACTGGGTAAGCTTGAAAGTCATGAGGATTTGTACCCTTATTTTCAGCCCCTGTTCAAATATGAAGACGGTTTCAACAGCCTTTCGCCAAATAACCCGATTCAGGCAATCATTATTTTGCAGACTATAATCGAATACTGCTTCCAGGGCTGCCGAAACATCAACTTTATACTTGATGACGAGCATAAAAAAGATGATAAGGACACAATCTATAAGGTTCTGGACGACTGGTCTGCTTACCGAGAGGAGGTTTTTGGACGCCTCTACTGCGAGCCCTTACTGGATTTAACAAATTCAATTTATTCACAGCCTGATTTTGACAAATCCCACATAGGAAAGAGAACAATCACAAATCTTTTGTGGCAGACAACCTATCACTTCCTTCCAATGTTCAAATTTGATAAACTGATACTCGAACATCCTGCCGACGAAAGCAAGTATAAGCCTCTTTTCCACAGGACTGATTTTGTAAGAAAATACCTTACTCAGGTAGTAAATCAGTGTGACCAGGCTGCAAAAAACCGGGGCAAGATTTCGTCAGTAGAAAACCCATGGCAGCATTACAAGTTTGACGTTCAGAATGAAGTTTCAAAACGACTTGATGTTCTGCTTGGAGCTCAAAACCATGGGCCGAACACAAATGCAACAAATGCAAACCTTCTGAAATATACCCTCTGTTTTGTAGCGGTTCTTGACTGGTACATAAATAACCCGGAAAGTCCTGCTTACACAACAAATCCTATGGATATTTACAGAATTTCAAATTCGGACGGAAAGCCGCAGTTTACAGTCGAAACAAGATCTGACCAGAATAAGCTTTTCGCCGCAGCCGTAAAGGCAAGTTACCAGAAAGGAGCCAGATAATAATGAAACTTGTAAAAATAATTTATGCAGCAGCTGTAATTTTGGGACTGACTTCCTGCAGCTTTGATTTTAAGAATTCAAGTGATGATAAATGGGTTGTAACAAACTCTTCGACACAGGAAATCAGCATTACCTTCAATGATTCAAAAACTCCGGAAACAATCGGTGCGGCAAGTGTAAACCAGGGAAAAATCACACCAAAAGTTGCTGTTTTTAATCATAAATCCGATGCGACTTATGAAATTGCAGCATCTTACCACGTTGATTACACAAGCTCATATAATTATCAGGAAAGCTCTGCAAGAAAGGCACTTTTCATCACAGATCAAAAGCAGAATGCCTATGAAATCACTAATTCTTCCGGCCAGGAAGTTACTTTTAAGCTTAATACCCTTCTTTACGCAAACACAATTCCAGGCGGAACAAAAACAGAAGAAGAAAATGTAATGCAGTATAAAATTACGAAAGAGGCGGCTCCGCTTGCTTTTGTAATCTATAAGAATCAACCGTCCTTTACCTTCTATAAGACAGACAGCAGCTCTACTCTTGCCTACACTACAACAACTGACAGCTCAGGTAAAACATATATCGAAATAAAATAATTTCAGACAGGGACAGGACACGGATTTCTTTTTATTACAATACATTTCAAAAAATCCGTGCCCATCCGTGTAATCCGTGTCAAAAAAAGCTTCTTTCTTTTTTCTTCTTTCCTTTTGCTTCCATTTTCATTATATTTATTCTGAACAAAAGGAGATTTCACAATGTCAGATAAGAAAATTCCAATTACATTGTTGTGCGGTTATCTTGGTGCGGGTAAAACTACCCTTTTGAACCGCGTACTTACAAATCAGAAAGGCTATAAGGTTGCCGTAATTGTAAACGACATCGGCGAAGTAAACGTTGACGAACGCCTTATTTCTAAAGAAGCTCAGATTAAAGATTCTTCAAGCCTGGTTCCTCTTACAAACGGCTGTATCTGCTGTACCCTTAAGAGCGACATGGTTCAGCAGATTGAAAACCTGATGAAAACAGGTAAATTCGACTACATTATGGTAGAAGCAAGCGGAGTATGCGAACCAATGCCAATTGCCCAGGCAATGGAACAGATTGAAATTGGTTATGTTGATAACGTTGTAGGTGTTGTAGATGCCAGCCGTCTTGTAGAAGAGTTTGATTCAGGTCACGCTCTTGAAGAAACCCTCAAAAAAGATGCCGAAGAAAGCGAAGAAGATATTGAATCACTTTTGATTCAGCAGATTGAATTCTGTTCAACCCTTATCATCAACAAGCGGGACCTTGTAACAGACGAGCAGATGAAGGTTGTCCGCGCCGTTATCAATAAGATTCAGCCAAGCGTAAAGGTTATCGAAACATCACACTGCGAAGTTCCTGTAGAAGACGTAATCGGAACAAACCGCTTTGACTTTGAAACAGTTTATGCTTCTGCCGGCTGGGTAAAAGCCCTTGAAGAGCATGACGAAGAAGAAGATGATGATGACGATCACGACGAGCATGAGCATGGTGAACATCACGACGAACATGGACACCATGACCATGACGATGATGAACATGAGCACGGACATCACCACCACCATGAACACCGCCACGAAGGCGAAAGCGAAGATGAATACGGAATCGGAAGCTTTGTTTACTACCGCCGTAAGCCTTTTGACCGCGTAAAGCTTGATCAGTTTGCTTCAAAATGGCCAAGAAACATCATCCGCTCTAAGGGTGTTGTCTGGTTCAGTGATGAAGAAGAAATGGCCTACGTTCTGGAAACAAGCGGACGCCAGATTTCTGCCGGCTATTCAGGCCAGTGGCTTGCTGCCTGCCCTAAAGAGGAGCAGAAACGCGTTCTTGCAGAAGAGCCTCAGATGAAAAAAGACTGGGATGAAAAGGTCGGCGACCGCATGATTAAAATGGTAATTATCGGTCAGCACCTTAACCGCGAACAGATTGAAAAAGATCTGGATGCCTGTCTTGCTAAATAAATTATAAGTCCCAGAAACGGACATAAAAAACGGAAGGTATTTATTTTACCTTTCGTTTTTTAATTTTAAAGGATGATTTTCACGCTCAAGATACGACGGAGAAGAACATCTTCAACAATAAAGATTTTACCGTCGATTTTTGTAACGTCCCCTACCGACGGCAGATGCCCGATTTTTTCAAGTACAAAACCGCCGATTGTATTCATATTCTCGCTTTCCAGATTCATTCCAAGGAATTCGTTCACTTCTTCAATTTTAAGCTCGCCCGGCACAAGGAAGGTATTGTAAGAAACCATCTTGATTTTATCTTCTGCAGGCAGATTGTTATAACCGTTTTCATCAGTCATGCGGCCAAAAACAGTGCGGATAATATCTTCCATGGCAACAATGCCGCTTGTTACCCCCTGCTCATCAAGAACCACAGCAAATTTATGATTCTGATGCCTGAATTTCTGAAGAACTTCAAGGACAGAAAGAGTTCCCGGAATAAAAGATACATTCTGCTTTACTTTAGCCGCAAAGTTTTTATCTGTATGCTCATAATCAGAAAATAAAATCTGCTTGTAATTTATAACGCCCGTAACATTTTCCCGTGCATCTTTATAAACGGTCAAAGTAGAAAAGCCTGATTTTCTGAACTCCGCAATAACTTCATCATAGCCGGCTTCCTCACTAACCATACTGACAAAGGAGCGGTGACGCATGATATCGTTTACGGTAATATCATTAAATTCGATGATTTTATTGAGCATCCTGCGCTCATCCTTTTCAATCGTTCCTTCCTTTTCGCCCACATCAATCAGAGTTTTAAGCTCTTCCTGGGTAACTGAAGTTGCATCCGGCTTTATGATTTTTTCTACAATCGCAACTACAATGTGAGACAATTTTGTAAAAAGCCAGACAATAGGAAATAAAAGCTTCTGCAAAATAAAAAGGACAGGTGCCGAATTAGAGCAGAATTTTTCAGGATTCAGGGCAGCGGCAGTTTTTGGGACAATCTGGGCAAAGGTGGTAACAAAAAAGGCAGTTACAAAAGGAGCAATACCACTTCCCTTCTTTCCCAAAAGTTCAATTGCAAAGGCGGTGGCAATGGCAGATGCAAGAGAATTCAAAAAGTTAGTTCCGACCAGAACGACGGTCAGAAGAGAATCAATATTGCGTTTTAATTTTGCAACAAGCTTTGCATGTCTTGACTTGCGTTCAATCATACTGCGAAGCTTTAATCTTGGCAGGGAAAGATAAGCCGTTTCCGAAGAAGTAAAAAAGCCGACACAAAGAATGAGGATTATAAGGACTGCGATGGTAATCAGATTTTTACTCATTTTCTTCGCCTTCCTTTAAAAATTCTCACCCGCTCAATTCTGTGAGCCTGAATCTTCACTGCCTGAAAAATCCATCCTTCAAAAGCAACATAATCCCCGCTGGTCGGAATGCGGCCGAGTTTTTCGCAAATCCAGCCGCCGATTGTTTCATTTATGTTTGAATCAAGGTTTATTCCCAGGGCGCTTTTCAGGCTCTTAAGCAGAACAAGTCCGTTGATTGTAAAGTCATTTTTATTTTCAACGCTTTCGTAATCAAAAATTTTTCCCCTCAGTCCGACGTCGCCCGGCAGGGAAAAAATTTCGCGGCAGATATCCTTTTCGGTTACAATTCCGTCAGTTCCTGAATACTCATCGATAATAATTGCCATAGACTGGCGGTTTTCAAAAAGCATTGTCTGAACCGAAGACATTTTTTTTGTACCGATGATAAAAAGCGGAGGCCGCATAACGTTACGCACATCAAATTCAGCCTGCTTATCCTTGTAAAAAAGCAGGTCCTTAAGATAGACAATACCCGTAATATCATCAATTGACTTGCGGTAAACAGGAAAACGGGTGTAGCCCAGACGCTGTGAAAGTTCAATTATTTCCTTCCAGCTGGCATCTTCGCTGACTGCCCTGATTTTTGTCCGGGGTACCATAATATCCTGGGCTTCAAGATCAGAAAACTTAAAAATCTGATTCATAAAGCGGTTTGCATTTTCTTCGATAACGCCGCTTTCCTCACTCAAATCAAAAAAAGTCCGGATTTCTTCTTCCGTGTAGGATTTTTTCTTTGAGTCTGTGCGGATTCCAAAAATGCGCAGGGTCAGGCGGGCAATAAAAGTTACCACAAGAACAATCGGCGTCATGATAAAAACAATCAGCTTTACAAAGCCGCTTAAAAAATATGCAATGCGGTCAGGGCAGCGGGTGGAAATAGTCTTTGGAGTAATTTCGCCAAAAATCAAAAGAAGGAGGGTGGCAATAAGGGTTGCAAGTCCCACTCCTTTTTCCCCGAACATGCCAAGGGCAAGGGTTGCCAGAATCGAGGAAACAAGAATGTTTACGATGTCATTGGAAACTAAAAGAGAATTTATAAGGCGATCACGGTGTTCAAGCAGCTTTGAAATTCTGAGCGCCTTTTTATTTTTATTTTTTTTGAGAATTCGCAGCCGCAGCTTGTTCATTCCAAGAATCGAACTTTCCGAAATGGAAAAGAGCATGGAAAGAACAATCAGAACTACAAGAAGAATAATCAGATGGAGGGACGGGCCTTCGTTCATTACTCGGTCTTACCGCCTTCAGCTTTATAGTTTTTGAAATATTCCATATTTTCCTTAATCTGAGGTGCATTTTTTGAAGCAGGAGCTGCATCCAGAGATTTCTGCAGGTAATCAAGAACCTGGGGAATAGTTTCAGGGCCGCTTGATTTTACAAGAACAAGGGCGGCCATATAATATGCCTGCTGGCGCTCATCCTTAGTAAGCATTTTGTTTTGACCGGCAGCTTCGTAGGCAGCCATAGCAGCCTTAGGGTCATTGTCATAAAAAGCAATCATGGCATCATATTCAGTTTTTGTGATGACATACTTGTTCATATAACCTGATTTATTTTTTTTATCCAGATTAAGAGCTGTATTTACAAGATCAATGATAAAAAAGCGGTATTCAGGCTGAGTTGCTTCAAAAATTTCATCGATGGCAGCAACTTTTTCCAGAGGCTTTCCAGTCTTTGTCCTGTCTATCATCTGACGGATGGCTGTAAGCTTTTCTTCATCAGCCTTGAGGGCGGTCATAAAGCCCGCAGCATCCTCACTGCCCTTTAAAACAAGATGACTGACATAATAGCCCTCGCCTGTAAAAAGGTAAACGGCCGGTGTAAACTCAGGATTAATCAGGGCCGCAAAACGGGAGTTTTTCTGCATTTTGTCTGCGGCATCCTTTGCAGCCTGCTGATTTTCAGGGCTGTCAACATCATGCACAACAGTCTTTTCAAAAGCCTTCTGGCTGAAATCCATGCCGACCAGCTCATAGGAAGGAGTAATCTGGCTCAAAAGCTGGTCCGAAGTCACAGTTTTCATAAATGAAGAGCTGAGCTCGTCCTCCCCCTCCTGGGTAATAAAAATCAAAATATTCTTTGATGATTTTTTTGCCGCAGCAAGTCCGGAATCCATATCCGGGTGAAAGTCCGCATTATCCAAAGCAAAAGCTGGCGCTGCGGCAAAAACTAAAGCAGACATAAAAAGGCTTCTTACCAGTCTTTTTAAAATATTCTTTTTCATAAATAATCCTCAGTTAAAAATTGCAGGAGGAAGTATCCCCCCTGCAAAGAAAACTTATTTTGTAAAGTAAGCAACTCCGGCTGCAAAAATATTTTCGCAGGTGCTTTCGTCGGCGTTGGTAAGAGGATTTCCTCCAACGTTCTTGAAGAGGTCTAAGCTTGCGCCGCCATTTTCAAGACCGATTCCGCGCTCGTTATGTCCCATCTTACCAAGAACGTGACCGTCTGGAGATGTAATACCTTCGATTGCAAAGGCAGATCCGTTAGGGTTATCAGGCTCTGTGATTGCAGGAATTCCCTTTTCACAAACGTACTGGCTGAATACCTGTCCGTTTTTAAAGAGTTTTTCTGCGGTAGCCTGGTCACATACAAAGCGGCCTTCACCGTGGCTGATTGCGATAAGGTGATTGCGTCCGTCTACAACGCTAGGGTGCATTGCCCAAGGCGTTGCGGCACTTACTATGCGGGTACGGACAATACGGGAAATATGACGGCCGATTCTGTTGTAAGTCAGGGTCGGCATGTCAGGAGTCATATCGCAGATTTCGCCTGTTACGGCAAGACCTGTTTTTACAAGTGCCTGGAATCCGTTACAGATACCAAGAACAAGGCCTGCGCGTTTTTTAAGAAGATTCATTACTTCTTCGCTGATTTTTCCAGCCTTGAGAACGTTGGCAATAAACTTTGCCGAACCGTCCGGCTCATCACCGGCAGAGAAACCGCCTGAAAGGGCGAGAATCTGAGTGTCTTTAAGCTCGCGGGCAAGTTCATCAAGAGATTCATTAAGCATTTCAGGGTTCTTGTTTCGCAGAACCAGAATTTTTGTATTTGCACCGGCAAGATTAAAGGCGCGTGCCATATCAAATTCACAGTTTGTGCCCGGGAATACAGGAAGCAGAACCTTTGGAGAGGTTTTTGGCTGAACAAAAGCCGGAGCCTTGCGGACATCGCTCAAAGATTTGTGAACTGCTTTTGCCCATTCAGGAAGCTCAGGCTGAAGTGCCGCACCGCTTACGCGAGGGTAAACTTCACTCAATTTTCCTTCCCAGGCATTAAGGCAGTCTTCAAGGCTGATTTCAACAGCCGGGTTAGTAACTCCGCCAAGTTCAGCATTTTTTACAGTGATTTTTGCATCTGCACATGTGCTTCCAAGACGGGTCAAAGTTCCAGCAGCAAAGCCGGCTTTTTCAAAATCAGCTTCTTTTCCGCCCGCGACTTCTACAATAATGTTTCCGTAAGTAGGAAGGAAAAGAGATTTTACATCCTTTCCGCCATCAATCTGAGCACCAATCATATTACCCATAGCCATTTTTGTTACAGCTTCGGCAATACCACCGGCACTTACAGGGTACATTGCGCAGATTGCGCCGGATTTATTCAATTCGTAAAGAAGGTCACTGTTTTTAAGGAAGGTTTCATAGTCAGGAGCAAGAACTTCTGAATATGGAACGCTTACCATATAAATGCTGTTTCCGGCCTTTTTAAAAGATCCGCTTACAACATTTTTTGCCTCGTCGTGGGTTACGGCAAAGCTTACAAGAGTATGGGGAACGTTGATGTCTTCAAAGGTTCCGGACATTGAGTCCTTTCCACCGATTGAAGCACAGCCCGATTCAACCTGAGCATCAACAGAACCAAGAAGGGCAGCTGCCGGATAGCCCCAGCGTTTTTCATTTACGGCACGTCCAAAGAATTCCTGGAAGGAAAGACGGGCTGTGCGGGCTTTACCGCCGATACAGGTAATTTTTGCAAGAGAACTCAGAACGGCAGTTTTTGCTCCGTGCCATGGAGACCAGTTTCCGACACGAGGGTCAAAACCGTAAGTCATCAGGCTGGCAGTTGAAGTTTCACGAGGTGAAACAACAGGGATTTTGGCAGACATACCGGCTTCCGGTGTATTCTGATATTTTCCTCCGTATGGGAAGAGAACTGTCGACGCTCCGATAGAACCGTCAAAACGTTCGCCAAGACCGCGCTGAGAACAGCAGGCAAGGTCAGAAATATTTGCAAGCCATGCGTCCTGCAGGTGATTTTTTACACAGCCTTCGCATTTTACGCCCTTGTTCAATTCAGCAGCGGCTGAATCAAGAGGATTAAGGAGAGGTGATTTTTCAGGAGCGGCTGGCTGCTCAATCAAAGCTGTAGCTTCGTGGTGGGCACCGGCAGCATCAAGGAAGTCACGTCCGATATTTACGATTGTATTTCCGCGCCATTTCATTACAAGGCGGTTTGTATCTGTTACGGTTGCAACAACAACTGCGTTAAGGTTTTCGTCATTGCATGACCTGATGAATTTCTGAACGTCTTTTTCGCGGACAACTACTGCCA
>ODAI013891985.1_pt1 | contig 19917 bp, 21 predicted proteins | sample 1539321 | NCBI WGS metagenome assembly ODAI01 (sample SAMN02144231, study PRJEB22623) | gut metagenome | biome: sheep rumen | host: Ovis aries | place: New Zealand
AATATTCCTTTTGCCTCAATGATAATGTTATTAGGCAAAATAAAATCCGGCGTGTAAGTATGCTGACTCGCCGGAATGACATATTGTAAAGAATATTCCTCGTATGACACCTTTTTCTTTGCTCTCTTTATTTGCTGTGCGATATTATCCTCTAAGCCTGAGCGGTGCTCGGCAGCGGGCTTGTAACTGTACTTCCCGCCGCCGAGGTATGACCGCCGTGCCATGATTAGAAATCTCCGTCGTTTTCAGGGAAGAACGGCATATCGTCCATATCCCCAAACGGATTATCGTCTGGAACAAGTGCTTGCTGTTGCGGTGCTGGTGCTTGCTGTACTGGTGCTTCCTGCTGTTGCTGTGGAACGGTAATCGCTGGACCGTTCGTTGAGAAGCCGAAACTGCTTGCTGTGCCTTGCGCCGTCAACTTCAAGTCGAGCACTTGCACCGCACGAAGGCGCAAAGAAACGCCATGTACATTCGAGCTCATGTAGTACGGATAAAGCTCGTAAGCAACCTTAACAACGCTCGAATTGCCGATTTCGCGGTCAAGGTTCAGCGGGTTGCCCGCGCCGTCAAAGATTGGAATAGTGACAGGAATGACTTCCCCCGTGCGTGTCTTAATCTGTGCACTGGTCGTAAACTTCGCGAAAGTATCGCCTTTGTACTCACGAAAACCGTCGTTCCAGTCTTGGCGAACTTTCTTTCCTTGCATTTCAGGTGTTGCCAAGAATTCGTTCCACACTGCGTTTACTTCGTTTGCCAAGACATTGCGGTCAGTCTCGCCAAGGATCAACATAAGCGTGTACTTGCCCGTGTCCTTACCGTTGATTGTCTCCGTTTTTTTAAGGTGCGGGAAGAAAGCATACCCCGCGCCTGTAGTTCCCCGTTTGTAGTTCTTCGTTGCCATGTGAATCAATCCTTTCTAATTTTGTTCGGTCTTGTTGCTTTGCGACTTCTTACTGCTTGTAGCGTGTTGTGCGTCTCCACAAATTGCGCGTTGGCGTTGCTCTCTACAATGTTTATTGTAGCTAACATTGCGCCTGCGCTTATTGTCTGCACCGACCGCGCTAAGTTGACAATCTTTAAGACTATTTCTTGCCCGTCTGATACCGTTTGAAGTGGATTGACAAGTAAAAGTCCTGTGTTGTCAACAATTGACGGCAAAAGACAAAGACTTATTGTTATGTCTTTTTCGCCACTATTAAGCGTTATGCCCGAACGAATTATCGTTGGCTTTCCCATGCTCTGTATAGCGGCGACTACGGCGTCCTCGCCTGCGCAAATAACATAATCCTTTGTCTTGCCGTCGTTTGCGTAGCGTTCAATGAGCGCTCCGCGTTGAGATTTGCGCGTATACTCGATTTTCATTCTGACCGCCCCTTCCTGCGTATTTGCAAATTCTAATGTTTGACGCGTAAAGAAAATTTTGCCCCGCGCAATATTCTCTCCTACTCATGCCACAATAAGGAAACCCTTGCGGCTGTAGGTGTTGCGCGATTGCGTGCCATTTTTGGCTCTAATAGTAATACGGATAGTAAACTCATAGTTGTACTTATATCTGCTACTACCACGCTATAAATAAAAACTTATAATAAACTTATCATAAGCTATATATAGTTAACTTATGTTTATCTATAAGTAATACTATAAGTAAACTTATAGAGAAATAGTAAGTTACTATAAGTCTAACTATAGTTAACTTAACGTTCCCCTCTACTCATGCCTCAATTAAAAAATCTGAAAATTCTGTTTAGGAATGACACAAAACTTTTCTTTTGAAAAGACACAAAACTATTATTTTTTTCTTTTTTTGGGGCAAGCGCCCCAGCCGTATTGCGTTAACTTTACATAACTGTAAATAAAAAGAAAAAGCGGGAAGTTTGACTTGTTGCTGTGTCATTCTTCCCGCTTTGTAGCATTTTGTATTATTTTGTATTGCTTTTATTTATCCTTGAAATACCAAGCATTAAGCTTTTCTTCCAGCGCGTCTCTTATAAAGTCTGAAACGCTCGTATTGACTTTTTGCGCCGCTTCTTTTAATCTTTCGCGCCAACCCTTTGGAGCGTAAAACCTTATCAAATCGTAATGCTCCTTTTTATATGCTTCGATTTTCGCTGCTCGCTTCGTCATCGTCGCTTCCTCCTTTGTTTGTGTGTCATTATATCATACGCTTAACAAAAAGCATATTCCGCCGCCGCTATCGCTTTAATGTCAAGCCCGCCAAATTCAGGGGCTTTTGCGTATTCTGCCTTAGGTGTCATTTTCTTCAAGCCGTCTACAAAATCTTGCAAGACATTTGCGTTATCGTACATAGCGATAAAAGTAGCATGCAAAATCTCGTACAACCGCGCTGCATTTGCAATCTCGACCGCGAACGAATCATGTATCATCATGTAGTTTGTCATTCCGTCGGCGGTGCAAGCACGCAAAACCGCACGCATATGAGCAGCGTCCCGAGAGTGGATAAAGTTCGGAGAGATTGCTTGCACCTGCTTCCTATCGTCAGGCTCTTCTGTCGTATCTTGCGAATACAAGCGAATCAATTTACCAGACACCCTCATTTTAAGCATTTTACCAACGACTTTATGATAGTTCGACTGCACCAACAAGCCGTCATCTGTTGTCCAAGAAATAACCGTCATTCCGTTATCTGCCGCAACCTTTACTGCTTCCTTGATGTAGTTCTTTGTTGCCTCAACCACCGACATTTGCTCGCAAACAACTTGCCAAATGATTTTTCCCATATACATCGAGGCCGTTTTTTCCAGCCCGCCGAAAACGCTATTGTCGATACCTTCTTTATCCAAATAAGGTTTAAGTATCTGTTCGTAAACATGGCACTTAAATCCATAAAGTTCCGACCCGTATCCGTATGTCATGACGCATTTTTTAGCAACTTTGCGCGAAATGTCATCTTTGCCATTCGTCCTGCGATTGTACTCAACCCACATTTTCGCAAGTTTCTTTGTTCCGCTTTTTATATATTTCGTTCCATCGTCGCGCTCTTCCTGTGTATCTGCTGTCCCATTCTTTGCGTCGTCGAGCAATTTGACAGTCGCAAACTTTGCAATCTCGCCATAAATATCTTCAACTTTGCCCGTGTCCGTAAGATTGACAAGCTTCCCCAGCGTTTTATCACGCAAAATCGCCGAAAAGTGTTGTAAAACCGAACATGTAGCGTCGAGTGCGACCGGTAAAGAGCAAGCAAAACCCTTCAGATTACCGTGAATTTTCTGATACTCAATGGTGTCAAAAAGCGCAAAGCAAGCAGCCAAATAACAGCACGGTTCATCAGTGTCAATCCAAGCGTCTTTATTGTCAAGCGGCGCTTTCGCAACTTCACAAATTTCGGACAAATGTTCATCAACCCACGCCAAGCGTTCATCGTATGTCAATTTGTCATAACCTGCGCAATTTGCGGTGTGAATTTTAAGCCAACGCAAAGCTTCCACGCCTTGTTCGTCGGTCTTAATTTCTGCTGGGTGTGCGAATTCCAGTAAAGATTTTTGCATGTCGTCGCCTTGCGGTGTGATTGCCGTTGGCATTGGATATAAGCGACCACGCCAATCCATGTTTACAGGGAAATAAATCTCAGGATAATCTTTATACTTCTTCGCCGCCGCCAAAGTTGTCAGAAAGCGTATGCTTTTAGTTTTGCGTGCAATTTCGCGGTGGATACGGTCAACGCAACGACGCTTATATTGATGTATTGTGTCTTTGTCAGCGTCCACGGGTATCGCTGGTATCTCGTCAAGCGGTGTCATTCGCGGTATTCCCGCAATATCCCCGCCGAGCTCTTCGATAATGACAGAAAGCACATCGAAAACGCGCTGATTGATGTGATAAGCGGTCGATTGATAAGCGTTTACTGCTTCGTATACTTGCGACATATCGAGTGTTTGCAAGCGTTCTTGATAAGTTTTGACATAGCTTTCCGTGCAATCCTGCAACCTTATGAGATTTGCGTGCCCTTGCAACCGTCCAACATAAGCCCCGCCCGTCGGCGCCGTCCAATCAGCAGGCTTTACAACCATCGGGACAAACTGGTGCGCAAGAGACAAAAGCTTGTCCATATTTTTGTTATATATTCGTTCAAGGAGCGGTGTCGGAACGAGTTTTGTTATGCTCTTGTTTTCGCTGTGCATGACACAAAAGTCGCTCATACCTGCTTCCAACGCTGTATCAATCATTGCAATACCGAGTTTTGTCTTTATACTTTGCACGGCGTCAAGCTTCATCTCTTGGTGATTTTTAAGTATGTTGCGAATATAAATCTGCTTGTGTGTCAAGTCAACACGCTTTTTGACACCGTTTTCAAGAGCGTTCAGTTTTCCGCTTGCTTCCCCGATCCGTACAATATGCACTTCGTCAAGAATTTGTCGCGTCAACGCTAAACCGCTCATGCTCACACTCATTTTGCCCGTCGTATCGAGTGCTGAAGCGATAGCGATTGACAGTGTACCCAGCGTGATAATATCGTAAAGTTCTTCAATATCGTGCCCTGCGTCAATCCACGCCGCGACAATATTCTGCAAGAACGGTACATAATCAGCAGTCGCTCCCTTTTTCGGTGCAATTTGCTCTTCAATCTTTGCACCAATTGCTTCACGCACCGCCGCAAAATTATAACGGATAATGCGCTTGCCTACCAGCGTTCTATCAGCATTACCTTCCGCCAGCGCGTCATTGACAAGCTTTTCAAGGTGCTCCCGCGCCGTCGCGCATGCTTCTTCTTCGAGTCGGAGTTCTTCATTGAACATATCCATGTTTTGCGTCCCCCTTGTTGTCAGACAAACAAAAAAGGCGCGGTAAGTGTGTAGTAGAAACACTAAACAAAATTACTTGTTCAAGTGCTCCTGCACACACCCACCGCGCCATGCTTCATGACTTCTCTTTGTAGTGAGCGTTTACAGTTTGCAAATACTTCTTAGAAATTCTTCTTTATGAATCGGAGCATTTCCCGCGCTGTCGCTTCGACTGCTTGCGCGTCATACTCGTTTGCTAAGTAGAGTTTTCCGTGCATGTGGTCATATTGCCCGTTTTCTTGTCTCATTTTCTCGCGAATCATTGCGATAAAGAGTTTTTGTTGTGGCGGTGACATTGCGTAAGCGTTCTCTTCTTTGTAGAGTTTGTGCAAGTCAACGACGTTTGCGCCAGTTTGATTTCTCATTGTCGTTTCCCCCTTATGCAATTATGTAGTAAGAAATGTTGTGGTAATCAGCATATTTACCCTTCTGGTCGCTGTTGCTGTAAACAAGCTTCAAACCAGTTCCAAACCTACCATTGTACGGCTTCGCTTCTGTCTCGCCTGAGCGAACATACCCGCGCTCCAAAGCTTTATGGTGCAACTTGTAAATCGGGTTCAAGCACTTCGCACGCTCTTTATATTCATCAATGAGCTTCAGTCCGTTATAGACTGCTTTAACTGCTGCGAATTCTGCTTCAGCGTCAACACCGTCATCTGTCGTATGATTTGACCAGTTCGAGAGGTCATCAAGCACATCGTTTTCAAGCGTTTCAAGGGCTTTAATAACGAGTTGCAACCGCGCATAGTTTTCAGCAAGTATTTCTGCGCTTGCGTTGTGTTCGAGTAAGCGTTTCCGCCAGCCGCTTGACATTTCCCAAAGCAAGGTTGCTTGCTCTTTCGTTTCCCGCGCAATCGTTCGCGCTGTCTTGATAACCGTGCTGTTTGCGTTCGTTTTGAGTTCTGTCATCTTTGTTTTCATGGTAATCTTCTCCAATCTTTAATGTAGTTTGGTTTCTGCTTCTTGTTCTTCTCACCGTCGAACAAAAAAAGCGCGACAGTTCAAAGAACATTGACAAATTTCTTCTGTACGCTTCGTACATTTACTTTTTGTCATGCTCTTGACTGCCGCGCTTCGCACATGTCAATAGCCGATATTTAATTGTCTTTGCGAATCCCGTCGGTGCGCTTCGCCCGTGCGTTCCGCGTGTTTCCTGCGATGGCGTGCCCTTCGTTGCATGCTTCATGCAACCATCGCCGTTTCATCTTGCCTAAAGTATAAACGATTGTGCCCAAATTGTCAAATCATTCTCTATCCCTTGCGGCTGTAAGCGTGGAAAGCATTTTCAGCAAAAACAACCTGTAAAAAGGGAAGAAAGTCCCATAAAAATAGTTTCTCGGGCGTTTAGTCCCCAGCCACGTCGGTCAACGCGCTGGCTAATGACATGCGCAAAAGAGCATAATGCTCATCTAACGAGCGCGAGAGCGTATATCTGTAGCTATCAACTATACAATCAAACAAATCGAGAGCGTCCCTTTTAATGTATGCTTCTTTTAAGGCGTCTATCTTTGTAAGTTCGTCGTCGGCGCGTATATATTCAGCGAATGACACAATGTCTTTCATGTTATATTTGTTTGCGCTAAGTGCGACCGCGCTTTCTATATTAGATAGGTATTCATTAAAATCATGGTGCAAACGAACGCTGAAATCATTGTATATTATTGTTTGTGTCATTAGTAGCACCACCCTCCTCACCGCTTTCAAAATCGAGTTCTGCGCTGTACATCTGCAAGTCTTTAATGTAAGTCGGGATAAGAGACATATAGCGAGGCACTGCATGACCGGCGCTCTCGTAAGCATTAGTGAATGAAGCGTGTTCGATACTTAACCATTTACATACTTCATCTAATGTGTTTTGGTTGCTAAATCTAATCTTCTGACAAAAGACAGTATCACCAATTTTTATACCGTCGTCGTTGCCGTTTTGTGTTGCGTAACAACCGTACGATTTGATAATTGCAATGAGGCGATCGCGAATTAAAGGAATAGAATGAATATAAGTGTATCGGTCTTTTAATTGTGCGAGAGCGTGCTGTGTGATTGCAGATTGACTTTGCTTTGTCGAGTTCGAGAGCGCAGTCAAGAACGCTTTCTCGCGCGGTGAAACATACGATACTATCCTCTCTTTGTCTTTCATTACAACCAGTCCTTTCTTGTGTTTAGAATGTGTGTCTATATGATGTGTCTGTATTATAGCACAAGAGCAAGGGCGATGGCGAGAGCATTGATAAAATTTTTACTATACTTTTTAGGCATAGCGAGAGCGTTAGTATACTTATTAGGCATTTGCGCCACAGATATGAGCGAACAGGTCGCCGTCGCGCGAACGCATGAGCAATCGTTCATACATCGCGCTATCGCTCCCCTTTTTCTCCGCCAAAAGTCCCTTCTTTTTCCTTTAATCCTTTAACGTGCTAAAGTAAAAATTATAAATTTGCGCTGGCGCTCTCGCTCCTTCCTCGCCGTCGACGCCCACTTTAACGCTTTAACGAACTAAAGACTTTCACCCTATTTTCATAAAAAAATACTGCGCGATTGCGCTATCGACGACGAATAAACACCAAAATAAGCACCAGCGCTATCACAAATCTGCCCGAAAGTCCCGTTGTTTCTTGCTTTGTGTTGTGCTACACTTCTAATTGGGAATAGTGAGTTGATTGAAATGCGCTGGCGAATGACAAGTTGAATGACAACGCGATGGCGCAACTTGGGCAAGCGACGGCGCGATGGCGCATTACCAGCGCAAACGCAACTTGGCTGCTTGGTCGCCTTGGCGCGAATTACCAGCGAAAACGAAGCGTGCTTGGCTTGCGTTGGCGCGATCGCGGGAGAGCACCAGCGCACCACCCCATCGGGGGTAAATCCGTTGCGAGAGTAAATATATATGGGCTTAAATTTATTTTCAAATTTCAAATCCTTAATAAAGCGGCAACACGGGCTATGTGTCTCTGCTTATCGCTCAGACAAGTCGCGCGCCCGAGCCCTCGCGCTTCACATTGACCGTACATCTACTGCATGTACGCCTATGTGTCAATATGTCGCTATCGTGCTTTCCACAGCCAACCGACAAGGCAAACCTACCCATAAATCGACATTAGACAACTATCACAAAGCGTACTGGTCTTACATGGAGCGTTTAACAACACAGGGGAATAAGCACTTATTAGCCGCCAACTGCTTCAGCGGCTACCTCAACGAAGAGAATGGTGTAGATTGCGGCAGCGAGCCACGCATACCCGACTGCGCGAACAATGTAAACCGTAGCCATGCTCACCCACCTCCCTTCTGATTTGGTGTCAGTAGAGAGGTACATAATATCCCATGTTGCCACTTTATTAAAGAATTGAAAAAAGGAGTTGTGTTTACAATGAAAAAGACTGACCAACAAAAAAGGAGAACGAAAGGCGAAGGGTCTTTGACTATCCTTCCAAACGGTAAGTACAAAATGACAATCACGGTAGGTAAAGGTATTGATGGTAAACAAATTCGACGCGCTGTCACTGCTGAATCGAAAGCGGAACTTATGGAAAAGGTTTCTGAACTTCGCCTTGATAAGACACCAAAGCAAGCACGAGAAATGACCTTTGGTCAACTCTTTAAGGAATTCAAAAAAGAAGCGTTAAGAGACAAAGCCGACGGCACGCAGGCCGCTTATTCTGTCATGTGGAATCATTTTGAAGGTGCATTAAGGAACGCACGCCTCGCACAAATCTCCACAAACTATATCTCTTCCCTGCTCTTGTCAATGACAAACAGACGCACTGGCGAAGAAATGAAAAATAATACGCTAATCTTAAATCGGCGTTTACTGTCTGCTATCTTCAACTTTGCGATAGCGAAAGGCTACCTCTTGAAGAATCCGTGTGTCGGTGCTCTCAAAGGAATGAAAGAGACACATAGAGCGGACTTGCAAATCATAAGTGAAGACCAACTCAAAGCAATGCTAAAGGACGCAATGCACCATGACCGCTATATCAACTATAATGCCTCGGAAGGTATCCACTGGTATCCTATCCTTCTTTTCCTATCTGCAACGGGTTTAAGGCGTGGTGAACTCCTTGGCTTGCGCAAATCTTGTGTAGACCTCGACACTGGCATTATCGACATTCGCGCCCAAGTCAAAAAGAGCAAGCCTGACCTTCCCCTTAAAACGAAAGCGTCATATCGTCGTATCCATGTCGATAAAGATGTATTAAATCTTGTCATGGAAGATAGCGACCCTGAAAGCGATTTTGTGTTCGCAAACAGAAAGACACACCAAAATATTCCTCTCGATACTTTAGGTGGTGCGTTCCGTTCGTTCCTCGGCTTTTATGACAACCGCCCCTTCCCCGAGTTCTCGCTTCACAACTTGCGCCACTATCACGCAACGAAGCTCCTGACCGCTGGCGTCGATGTAAAATCTGTTTCCCGTCGCCTTGGTCATTCAAATGTTCAGACAACCTTGGAGCGATATGCTCACTGGTTGCCCGAGGTCGATGAGCGCGCTCGTTCAATCGTCGGCGCAAACCTTATTATAAAAGAATAAATGTTCGGTGCTATTGCAGGTGCTTAAAGGTGCTAAAACTGGACACAACTGCAAATTTTACCGAACATCAAAATACAGGATTTCCAATGGTTGCGGGGCTATCTGTTCGCCTCAACGCACTATACCAAATAATTCGTATCGTGCGCTCAAAGCCCTGCAATCATTGGATTTTCTTTTTGCGCTGGTGCTTATGAGTGCTTATATCACCCTGCTTTCGTCCAAAGCTTGTTCAAGGAAAGCAATCAAGTCTTTGCGTGTAATGCGCCAATGCTTGCCTATCTTCATCGCACGAAGCATACCACTGTTATAATACACCGCCAAAGAACTTCTCGCAAGTCCCAACATTTCGCAAACTTCCGCTGGCGAAAAAGCTATCTTATTGTCCCACTTCCCGCTCGGCGTAAAGAGTAAATCCTGTATTCTGTCTTTCATATAAAACCGCCCCTATGTTCTGTTATTTAACGAATAAAAAAAAGGACTATTAAAAGTCCAACGCAATACGGCGGCGGCGTCCGCCCCCAAAAAAAAAAAAAAGAAAAGGTAAGGGTATGTTTTTGTGTCTGTTTCAAAAAGAAAGTCTTGTGTCATTCCAAAGGACTTTTTAAGATAAGCCTTGGTCTTTTTTGTGTGTCATTCCCAACGTTAAGTTAAACTTATAGTATTACCTTTTATTACACTTAACTTATACATAAGTAATAGCTAATATAAGTAACTATTTATAGTCTTATATTAGCTTAACTTATAGTTATTTGTTTTTAAAACTGGTAGTAGCAGATATAAGTTAAACTACCCTTATAACTATTAGTTAACTATTAGTATACTTATATTAAACTTATAGTTAACTTATAGGGGCCTACCTCTACTCATGCCACAATAAAAACCAAACACATTTTCCAAACCTTCATATTTGCGCTATAACGAACGCAAAACCCCTCCGGCGATAAATTTATCACAAGAGGGATTTTCCGTTCGCCTACGCGCGAATTTGGCGCAAAAAACAACTATCCTTTTCGCACATCAGAAATGTTTTTCAGACATGCTCCATTTCGCTCTGATTCGTCGTGATATTTTCGGAACATGATTCCTTCGTTCAACCAATCGTCCAATATGCGTTCAGAAAATTCTTCCTGCTCCTGCAAGTCGTGCGCGTCCATGCGCTCCGTCCAATATGCCACCGCCATCGTTAGCGCGTCGAGCCTATCATCATGTGCGAGAGCGTTTCTTTCCCTGCAAAGTCTCGTTAACTGGTAAATAAGGCTGTATGCAGGCGCTCTTTCGTATGTTCGATAGTCCGACTCAATGACAGACTTGTTTACGATTAACCGATGTTGCATCATGACGGGTTCGAGCGTGTCAATGATTCTGAGCTCTTTCTGTCCCGTGCTTCTCGTTTCACTGATTGCGCAAGGGTGGATTTTGGAAAAGACTGGTTGCATGACTTTACGGAACATTCCATCGCCGTAGTTGCTTTCAATGACGATTTCGTTAACGCCCCAGTGCTTTGCTCGTTGTGCAAGGGTCGTTAGCGTTACATCTGAATATCCGTCCGTGTAGCCGTCGCTCTCCATTAGGAACAAAGTCCCATTTAAGAATTTAACGATAGCATAGGCGGTTTCATCTTTGCCTCGTCCTGACGGGTCGATAGCCATGACTGTCCCGCTGTATGGCTTGGTCTCGGGAGAGCGCGACAGCGGACCGTTGTATGTATCACCAGCCAAAGCGACGCATGGAATATCCCCTAACTTTTGATTTGCACCGCTCGCCCAACTCCACTTAATGCTCGTTTCCCGTGGGTCGAGGTCGTCCACAATCCAATCACCAACGCGCAACGGATATTTCTCCAAATCGCTCAACTGCGTGTTCAACATGAATTGCAAACTAAATCCTGCTTTGCCGTAGGACAAAAGTCTTTTATTGATTTCTGTCTCATTAAAGCGTTTTGGATCCGTCGGTTTCCCTGCCCATTTATCAGGGTATTTGTCATACCTATCAGCAATGTACGGGGCTAATCTGTCACCGTAAACGCTTCTTTCCGTCGGGCTGTTTGGGTATCGAACCGGCCAAATCCTCATCAAATATCCTCGATTAAGAAGTGTATTGTAAAGGCTTGCCTCGTTTTGCGGTGTACCCAAATAAATAATCATTCCGCCGGGTTTTAAGATAGCGTCGTACTCTTTGACCAACTCCGCCAACTTCTCGCGCTGTAATTGTGTCCCTGAATTCTTCGGTATCTCCACATCGTCAGAAATAAGCAAATCAGCGCGTGTACCAGTTATCTGTCCCGTGATACCTACTGACTTAACCGATGGCGAAATATCAGGTGTACAACCGCCAACATCAAACAAATTCTGCGTGTCCAACTGGTCTTTCGCTGCAATCATGTCAGACAGGAAAGGCAGGGTATGGATAATCCTTTTTACAAATCGTGCGTTAGCGTCGGCTCTGTCCGCGCTGGCAGAAACGATAAGAACCTTAATTTCCCTGTCCTGCCAAAGTTTCCACACCGCGAAAGCGCAAGTCAAAAAGCTTTTCGCAACGCCTCGGAAACCTTCGATAATCACGCGGTCAGACGGTGGATTTTGTAGATACTGTGCAATGTCAATTTGTATCGGTGTCGGCTCTGGAAGTGAAATCATCTTCCAGACAATGTAGACAAACGCCCAAAACTCTTTCTTCGCTTTTTCAATATCCGCCGTCGTCCATTCGTTTTTTGGTAGGACTTGAAACCCATTTTTTGTACTTGCCATATTACTGCACCTCTGCGTCAAATGCACTTACCAAATCAGGAATAGTTTCTTCCTTGGTGTTCATCAAGCCGCGAATATCGGCGACGCCATCGGTCTCCGCCGTCGTTATGAAATTGTTTTCTTTCAAGAACTGACGGACTTTTGCAAGAAACGCAGGGTTTCTCCGCATTTCTTCGTCATTAAGTCCTTCAAGCAATGCCTCGACCTCTTGCTTTGCAATCTCGTCAATAAGTTCCTGCTTTACTCTTGCGTGCATGACCGTTCAACTCCTTTCGTTTAGAAATGTACTTTCCATTGAACTTCCGCGCCATTGAATTCGTTTTTGTCTATGCTCCAGTGCCCTTCCACGGCGACACTATGAGCTTTATCATAATTGCGCTGAATAGACACAACGCCATAATTATCGCCATCGTGCCTACCAACACCCATTCCAAACTCCCAGTTGCGGTATGTGTTAATCTTGTAAACATCTACTTTTGCTCCCCCTGTTTCTTCGTCCTTGCTCTCCACTACCACGGTTTTATCTGTCTTTTTGATTGCCGCTGGCGGTAGTGTTGGGTCTTTTGCTTCAATCTTGTGAGAAACGATGGGAGCATAATGCCCCTCATCGTCGGCTTCGTACTCGATATAAGAATCTGTTATATCACTTTTTCTATCACCCCGTATTACCTCGGCTACTTCTTTCGCGTCGGATTTCCGCAATCCTACAGTGTTTTGCAGGACATTCTCATTACTTGCATAATCCTCGGGAAGAATAATCGTCTCGTGCGCTGGCGATACTTCCCGCTTTTGTCTTGTGATATAGAACGCCATTCCGACAATCACAATCAGCAAGCCGACGATTACGGCAAGCAACGCTTTCGCTTTTCTATCAAACATTTCCATGTCTTTCGCACTCCTTTCTTAATGTTTCAGTGTTGACCAATACCAAAGGCTAACACCAATGAGAACCAAGAGGTCAATCCCCAAGATAATCCCTATTGCCATATACTCTTCTTTTTTACCGTCCTTCATTTTTCTCATCTTCCTTTCTAAATTTTTCTTCCAATTCTTCCACGCTGTAATCAGGTCTGAAATTGCGCCATGTCTTGCTTTGCCATTCGCGCAACTTTGCCCAAAGCTCTGGATAATGTTTCCGGAGTTTTCGTACTTCATCAATCCGTTTCAACGGGCAACACCAACAAGACACCCGCCCGAAAACATCGTATAGCCCGCCCCAGTCAAAACCTTTTTCTTTGCAATAAGCAAGACAATCCGCCTCTGTCCATCCCCAGTCCACAAGCGGGTATCTCTTGTCTTTTATGCGTTTAGGTTCATCTGCGGCGATACCGACATACTCGATAGCGTCCTTTGGCAAATGCTTTTTGATTTGGTCTCTTTTGAAATACGCTGTACACCAGCGGTTTCTAAAGTCAGGGAAACTATACCCTAATTTGTCAGGGTGTTTCGGGCGCGGTTTTTCAAGTAGCATATACTCGTACGATTTTTCAGGTTTGATAATCGTAATCTTTCGCCCTATGTATTCCTCAACTTTTCGCAAGTGGTCGTACATTTGCGGGAACTCAACGCCCGTATCGCAAAAGATAATGTCATCAACAGGCATACCAAGCTCGAGCATGTGAAGCAACATGGCCGTGCTGTCTTTGCCCCCGCTAAAAGAAACTATGTGTTTCATGGTCATAACCCCCTAAAAAACAAAAAAGCACGGAATGGAAACTATGTGTGTTCCAAACCGTGCTTCTTTCTTTTTTTTTACAGTCTCGGCTCTCCGTCATCAAAGACAACCGTATATCCGTCCTCGGCATAGTCAAGTGCCATATACGGGTCGGCAATCGTCCATTCAGGGAAGCGCCTGCCATCGCACTTGCGAACCAGCGTCGCCGTTGTCGGATATTTGTGCATAAGCGTCGATTCGTCGATAAGTTCGTGTGTGCGTCTTTGTACCTCGATAATGTTTGGTCTGTACGGTGTAGCGTTCAACATTGTAATTACCCCTTTCTTAAAATACCAATGTAGGATGTTCCTGCGTGCTGTGTAAGTAGCGTAGCAAGTGCCGCGCTCCTGCGATTGCGTGATTCTTGCTGTTGTAGCGTTCCCCGTTCGCTTTTTCTTCTTCGCTCGGGATTGCGCCAACATTCAGGAAATCATGCGTGTAAACAAGGAACTTGTCATCCTCTTGCGTTACGATGACGTGCTGGCTGAGCTCGGCTGTATTTTTGTACCGACGGAACGCCACCTTGTTTTTTTGTTGCGGGGTCTGCGCCTTCGAGCTCTCCACCCCTGCTATCCAATCGAACACTCTTTCCAAAATTCCCATTGGAATCACGTCCTTTCTTTTTTCTTTCATTTTACGGTCTTATTTTGCGGGAATCAAAAAGCGAGAGAGACAACTCTCCCGCCCTTGTCCCGTAAAGCTTTTTACTGCATTAGAATATTTCCGTCGAAATAGCGACCGCCGATTTCGAGACAGTCCGTATACTGCCAAATTGTGGCGTTCTCCATATCGCACTCGCTATCCCATTGAGCACACCAAATCGGGGTATCATTGCCACAATGGGATTCGATATCGAGGAAATCCTCGAACCAAGACAAGCTCGCATACACGCCGCAAGTGTAGCCATTGTCTTTGCAAACATTGACAAACTCGGCGCACATTTCGGAGAACAAGTCGCCATCCCATACATCGTTGTTTGCTTTGTATCCGTCCGCGTCTTCCATGTCAAACCAAACACCCATAGGCAAATCAGCGTCAGTGATACCGCCCTCACGCAAAGTCTCGACAAGGAACTCCGCTTCCTCGCGTGCGTCCGCTACATCGAGAGCATAACTGTAGTAGTAAACACCGACAGAAAGCCCGTGCGCCTTGGCTTGCTCGTAGTTATCCCAAAAATCTTCGTCTAAGTGTCCGTGTCCATACCCCAGTCGGATAATGACAAAATCCATTTCGTTCGCTACTGCGTCCCAGGGAATATAGGCGTTGTTTTCAGACACATCAATTCCGTATCTTGCCATTTCACATTCCTCCTCTTGTTCTTCTTCTTCGTCAACTTCTTCTTCTTCAACCTCTTGTTCCATCTCTTCCGCAAGCCCGCTTTCTTCTTCGCGTTCGCGGTGTCTGTACCGCCATTCCTCTTCGTGCCAAGTGTACATCTTACTTTCCGCCTTTCTTCTTACGGTGTTTCACATACGCGTCATCGTCATCGTCGGTGTCAATGTTCTTTTCGGCAATGTCTTTAATCTTGCTTGAAATAAAGACAGGCAGGTATTTTCCCCAGCCTATGCGGTCAACATTCTCGAGAATAGACAAAGCTTCAATGATAGCAAAGCCGCTGATAACCATGCCGCGCAACATCTTCATTCCCATCGCCATGTCAATCAGACAAGCGAAACCAATAGCGAAAAATATCGCTACCTTCTTCCACAAGCCGTTTGCGCCTATCGTGCTATTGAGTTTGTGTTTCTTCCACGCCGCGCCAACACCGCTCGCAAAATCAACAATCATTAAGACACACAAAGCCTTTATCGGAGCGTCGATACCGCCAAGCATTAGATCAAGGAAAACCCACAAAGCCGCGCTGGCCACCGCCGCCTTGGTTTCAAGTGCCGTATAGAGTGTTAAAAAGTTCATCGGATATCTTGTCCCCTTTCTTCCTAAAAAGAAAAGAAGCGGGGGATTGCTCCCCCGCCCTGTACTGCTTAGTTTACACTGAATTGTTTTGTAATCGTCAATGCACGGTAATGTGTCGTTTCCGGAACTGTGACTGTAATGTTTGTCGTTCCTACCGCCTTTGGTGTAAACTTCAATCCAAGCTTGTAGAATGTCGTGACACCATCATTATAGAAGGGTGCCAAGTTGACTTTCTCGACTGTAACAATGCTTGTGTCTTCAACTACAACGCTAACATCAGCAAGCGACGGAATTTCACCGTGCGTAATATATGCCGCTGTGTCAAGTGTTTTCGCACCAGTATCAAGCCTGAGGCTCGACCATGTAGTTGATATTGCACCTGCGTCACCTTTAGCCATCAACTTACTACTGATGTTTATATATTTCGTAAATGCTGATGTATTCTCGCCTTCCGCAAAATCAACTTTGAGGAAGATTCCGTAAAGTGTCTCATACGCTTCGGTGTTTTTGTTGACAACCTTAAATGTCGGTTGCGACTTGTCGCCCCAGTTGTCAATTGGGGTTACCTCGAACGCGTCCGCTGATGGACCTTGGAAAACACTGAATGTAGGAGTAGGTGAAACCACATTCCCCCGCGACAATGTTAGCACACCTGCCACATTGTAGCCATGATACGGTTTAATCGTATTTGACGCAAACCCATGAAAACCAAGGTTAGTTAACGGGCAAGTCTTATGGAGCGTCCATGTGAATTCGCGTGTGCGTTCCGTTGAACCATCCCACCAAGCGTCAACACCATCGTTCAGTGTTGCGCGAAGGATATGTTCACCAACCGTGTTTGCTCTGTCCGTTCCTGTTTCAATCGTGCAACCGTCATGCATTTGACTTAACACTACCGTTTGTGTGCCGTTGAGATAAGCCGCGTTGCTGTTTGTACGTGTCTCATAATCAACATAAGCACCAGGCGCGAAATACACATCAAAGCTACTTTGTGAGCTTGCGTTGCACCTTGCAGATTGTTTCGTACGCACCCTTATATATGTACTTGTAGCAGCATACCCTCGGAACGAAGTATAGCTTAAATCATCACGCCCCGCATTTTCTTCAATTTCATATCGCGAAGTTTTTGTCAGTCTCACCGAAATTGTTTTATTTACAGGGTCAACAGTATATTCAGGGTAACGCTTTTCGCGTGCATTGCGTGGGTTGTCAATGACTTCAACTTCAATCTCGCCATCGCTTTCCGTGTCATAACTTAATACAACATCGGGTCCGCCATAGTACAATGCAGGCGTGTTTCCTCTCATTGAATGTTCTTCAGCAAGTGTCAGCGTTGGCGCGGCTACATTGTCCCGCGTGCGTTCATGCGTCCATGTGTAGGATTTTGGTGTGCGTGACAAATCATACGCCCACACATATCCCTCGGCTGGTGTAAGCGTGAAGGTGTACTCGCCGCTATCGCTCTTCTCATCGATACAGTAATTACCCTGCAAAATCAAGTTATCCTGTGTAAGTGTTCCGTTGGCGATAAATGAAGCAATCTCATTATCGCTCGGATTCCACCTGTTCATACGTGGATATCTGTATCTCATGTTTGCATTGTAATCAGTGTAGTACCAGGGATCGCCTGTAGCCATAGTTGGCGTTCCATCAGTACCAATCAACTCAGGGAAGTTGCGCGTTTCTGTTACAGTGACAACAAATCCGTTCTCTTCGTCGTCGTCGGTGTAAACAGTGAAACTCTTAGAAATATCACTGTTATAACCAAGTCCGTTAATCGTAATTGAATCATGCTGTACGGTAACAATCATACGCGGAACGCTCTCGCCTTGATACATCTGCACAACATCAAGTTGTGTGTTTCCGTCCTCGCTTGCTGTAACACCCGTTGCATTGTCTTTGACTTTGAGCGTAGTGTACGGTTCAGAAATAGCAAATTTCAGCGTTTGCCGTTTCGCACTCGACCATGATGTTGAAGTTCTGTCAAGTATCAGCGAATACGGACTTTCTGAAACCATTTCATGTTCCGTTTCGTCAGTGTTTGCTGTAATTGAACTCAATTGGATTTTAGGAACAACAACTTCCTGCACCCAACCGCTCGCGGTGAAGTTAATGACAAACTTGCTGCTCGTATCATTGTCGCATATAACATTGATACTTTCAGTGCTACCGCTGTTGTAGCCGTTGCCTTCAATTCTTACCCAGTTATGCCCAACGGTAATTTGATAAATCGGGTTAGTCTCGCCGTTCTCGTCGCTGGCGTTGAAGTAGAAAGTATCTCCTTCTTCATGCGTTTCTGCCATTCCCTCGGTGCATAACTTTGTGTACGGTTTGCTGAAGTTAAAGTAGAAAGTCTTGATAGGCGCATTTGCGGGGCTTGAAGCGTCTCCGCTCCACTGATACTCGATGTTTCCTGTCAAGTCATTCATTTCCAAAGTTGCACGGCAATCTTCGTTAGGTCCGTCCGTAACAACGCGGTCAAGGCTGATAACCTGTTTGTCAGTCTCAGCATACCAGCGCAATTCGTACGGCGCGGTCGTTCCATCTTCCCATTTGTACAGCGGTTTCAGCGTGCATATCAGCGTGTGCCAACCGGGGGTCTCTGAGTATTGCTCGCCCTGTATGGATATTGCGTCGTAGTTATAATTATCGAGTTCGACATTCCACTGTTCAGACCATGAATAATCATAGTGCTGAATATTACGGATTGTCGGCTTGGCAACTGGAACATAAAGCGAATCAAGGATTTCCTGCTTTAATTCTTCAATATCTCCAATGCTTCCACCGCCACCGCTTGGCAGGTGCTCAATAGTATTCTGCATTTCTGCAAGTGTTTGCTGGATTGCTTCAATTGCTGAAGTATTAGCATTTATTCCTTGCGTGTTTGCAGAAATTGCGGCAGCGTGCTGATTAAGGACGCCTTGGATAGCTGTAATGTTTTCTTCAGCCGTTGTCATGCGTGCCTTTAATTGCGCTATCGCTTGTTCATTTGTAGCAACGCGCTCAGTCAAAGCATTGATTGCTTCCTGTAAAGCCGCTCGCACTTCTGCAATATATTGACGCAAAGCAGTATTAAGAGCATTGATTTTATCGTCTACATAATGTTTCGTGGTTGCGTCTGTGTCTCTCGTTGGTTCTGCAACTTTCGCAATCGACTTATTCCGTGCGTCCCATGCGTCCATGTCTTCATCAAACAGCAAGCAATAATCCTGTATGTACTGTTTGATTGCGTCGTCGGCTTCGTCAACATAACGCTTATTTGTTGCGTCCGTTGTGTCTGTCGGAGTACCTACGCTGACTATACGCCCCATTTTGGCGTTCCATGTCTGCGAGTTGTAATCAAACAGCATACCGTACCAAAGCATAAAGTCATACGCTTCTTCGAGGATATGGAGCATTTGCACATCGCGCACATTCATGTCGTACGCTTTTAGAACGCTTGAGTCCACATATTGCGTGAGCAAGTATTCCGTCGGCGTGTCACGATAAACGCGAATCATTTGTACATCTTCCATCGATTCCTCATTGAAAGTAATGACAGAACCCGAAATATCATAGTCCACATGATATATCAAATCCTTTAATGTATCGTCGCTAAGGGTTGCTTCGCACTTGACAAACTCTTTCCGCAACGCCATGAACGGCAATGTTACATACATCGAGAGCTTAGGAGAACAAATCGTTGTTGCCTTAAAATCTCGGCTCATTGTTCATACACACTCCTTCCAAAAAGAAAGAAAAGGCAGGGGAACAATCCCCCGCCCTTTGTTGTTATTACTGTGGTTTTGGCTTTTTCTTTGGTAACCCGCTATTCTCTACCAGCCAAGAGTAAAGAATGTTTGTTGGTATCGTGCGCGGCAAAGGAACTGCATTGAGAAGATTCCTTATGTCTCTTTGCGTCGATTCTCCTGTGCCAATATTGACTACAGCCTGCATTGCGCCAAGCGGTATCGCCGTCGCTTCTTTTACTGCGGGCAACTGACCAATGGCGCGCCCAAAGAAACCTTGTACGGCGTTATCGTAGTTAGTGTCTTTATTCTGCTGCTGTTTGCTTATGCGTGTTCCAGCGTCGGTCGATGTACGAATTGTCGCCGCGTCTGGATTTGCGATTTCGTAGATATCGTTTACCATTGACAGAGGCGAACCGACAATTGAGGAACGGAAAGCAATCGCACGCCCAAGGGCTTCATCATCGAACATTCTTTCATAATA
>ODAI010811282.1_pt1 | contig 19913 bp, 33 predicted proteins | sample 1539321 | NCBI WGS metagenome assembly ODAI01 (sample SAMN02144231, study PRJEB22623) | gut metagenome | biome: sheep rumen | host: Ovis aries | place: New Zealand
AGATTTGGTAAGACTTTGACAGTATATAATTATTGTCAGAGAGAAAACTTTAAGAGAATACTGATTGTTACAAACAGACCAGTAATTGCTACTTCTTGGTATAATGATTACGTCAAGTTCCTAAATACAGACAAGTACAGATTTGTTAGTAATTGTGCTGAAGTCAAGGACAGACAATATTGTATTTCTAGAGAAGAGTGGGGAAAGACTAACCAGACTGACTATAATCTTATAGAGTTTATTTCTCTGCAGGATTTAAAAGGTTCAAAGTATTTCGGTGGTCAGTTCAATAAGTTAAAGGAAATCTCTGATATAGACTGGGATATTCTTATTATTGACGAATCTCATGAGGGTGTAGAAACATTCAAGTCTGAAATTGCTTTTAAGCATATAAAGAGAGACAGAACTATCTATCTTTCAGGTACACCTTTTAAACAGGTTGCTGGAGATAAGTTTGAAAAAGGTTCTATTTTCAACTGGACCTATGCTGATGAACAGGAAAAGAAGCATTGCTGGGACTATGACATTGACGATGTCAATCCTTATGAAGAGCTTCCTCAGATGAATCTGTTTACTTATAGACTTACTGATATGTTCAAGAAGCCTACTGATATGGATGCGGCAGATGTTGATAAGTATTTTGATTTGAATGAATTCTTTGAATGTAATGGTAGTTCTTTTGTAAATAATGCAGATATTGACACATTCTTAGATAAACTTGCAAATGATACTCGTTATCCTTTTGCCAATAAAGAGTTTGATGGTCTTATCAATCATTCACTCTGGTTATTGGATAGAGTTAATTCTGCAAAGGCTCTAGCAAGAAAACTAAAAGAACATCCTAAGTTTAGTCAATATAAGATAGTAATTGCTGCTGGAGATGGTAAGATTGATGATGCTGAAAAGGTAGATAAGTCTTTCAATAAGGTTGTAGATGCAATTGCTAAATATGAGAAAACTATCACTTTATCAGTTGGTCAGTTAACTACTGGTGTTACAATCCAAGAATGGTCAGCAGTATTTATGTTATGTAATGTAAAGAGTCCTTCTTTATACATACAGGCAACATTTAGAGCTCAGAATCCTTGCAAGACAAGATTAGGTGACGGCTCTTATGTACAGAAAGACAATGCTTATGTATTTGATTTTGACCCTGCAAGAACTCTTTATGTAATGGACCAGTATGCAAATAACCTGTATACAGATACTGCAGATGGTAAAGGTACAGAAACTCAAAGATTAGAGAATATTGAGCGTTTAATTAAGTATTTTCCTATCTATGGTGAAAGTGAGACTGGAGAAGTTATTGCGTATAATGCTACTGACGTTGTTACAATTCCTTCTAAGATTAAAGCAGTTGAGATTGTTAAGCATGGATTTATGTCAAATCTCTTATTCCAGAATATTGGTAGACTGTTCAATGATAGTCACGCATTAGAGATTTTAGGTAATGTAAAGTCTCAAGCTCAATATAGACTTACTACTCAACCTAAATATAATGAAGATGGTAGTACTGAAATAGAAGATGAAGACAAAATTGACGAGCAGGCTGAAACTTTACTGGAAGAAGTAAAAGACGATAGTCTCCAAGATGACCAGAATGAATTCCAGGAAACTACAAATAAACAGATTATAGATTTTATGGCTACAGTAAAAGCTGATGCTAGAGAAGAATCTGAGAAACGAGAGAAAGCACATAGTACTTATATAGAAGAAAGAGTTGACAATGCTAAGAAAGCAGTCACTACTGCTTTAGATAAGTCAGGTTCTACTATTTACAATAAGGCAAAGATAGAAAGAGACGTAACCGATGGTCTTAAAGAGAAACTTACTGAATCACAAATCAACTATGAGATTGAATGTTCTAAACGTAAAGAAGAATATGATAGAGCTATGAGTCAAGCTACTTCTACAACAGAAATGAAAGAACTAACTGCAAAACAGTCTCAGGCTGAAAAAGATGCAGAATTTGAACACATGCTTGAGATGAAGTTAATTGAGAATAACTTCAATAAAGCAATCGTTTCTGATACTATCAAAGAATCAAAAGAAACTCTACAGGCTAAGGAAAATAAGAAAGCTGAAAATGAATTTGCATATCCTAAGCTCAGAGCGTTCTCAAGAGCTATTCCTTCTTTCTTGATGGCTTACGGTGATGAGACTACTACTTGTAAGACATTAGCTAGAGTTATCAATAGTGAAATGTTTAAAGAAATGACTGGTATCGATTTAGCTGACTATATTTACTTTATAGACAAGGAATATTTCAATGAGGCTATTTTCAACTCATCAATTCAGGAGTTCTTAAGTCTTAAAGATAAACTTAGTAACTATTTTGAGGATAACGAAGAAGACATTTTTGACTACATTCCACCTCAGAAAACTAATCAAATCTTTACACCTAAGAAAACTGTTAAAATGATGGTTGACTTCTTAGAACAAAATGATTCAGGTTGTTTTGATGACCCTAATCATACTTTCATTGACCCTTATATGAAAAGTGGTCTTTATATCACTGAAATTGTTACTAGACTTTTCAATAATGAAAATATGAAGAAAGCTTATCCTGATGACGAAGAAAGACTAAAACATATCTTTGAAAAACAGGTTTATGGTTTAGCTCCTACTGAGATTCTTTATAAGATAACAACTAACTTCATATTTGGCTTTGATAAAGATGGTAAATATGATAGAAGTCACTTTGTTCAGCTAGATGCTAATGAATATGTTAGTGGTAAGCTACAAGAAAAACTTGATGAGATATTTGGTTAAAGATAAGGCTTCTGGTTAAGCTGGAAGCCTTAATCATTTCTCTGCACTAGCAGAGGTTATTCTTGGCGTTATCCAAACGAAAAGATTAATTCAGCATTTTCTCTGCACTAGCAGAGGTTATTTTATAGGTTTACTTCACCTAAATTCTTTGAAGTTTTCTCTATGTATGTATAGGTTATTCTATTTAGAAAGGAAATTTAGATGCTACAAGTAATAATTACAATTTTGATTTATTCATTGATTTTAACGATTGTAAACTTATATAAAGACAGTTCTGGTTATTATATGGTTGAAACTCTTGATATTATTATAGCTGGCCCGGTATGTTGGATTTTGTGTTTAATTTTATTTTTGATTAAGCCAATCGTTAAACCTTTAATGAAAAAGCGTAAAGTTAAGCCTTATAGTCCTAAATCTAAAAAATATATTGAACGAGTTGTTAGTAAAGTAGTTAAAAACTATAGAAAGCATTCTAGTTACGATGAATTATTTGATTTTTCATTTAGACAGGGTGAGTTTAATTGTAATGATATAGAAGGTTGGGGAAGATTATTAGTTAATCGACCTATACATGAGCAATTAAATCGTAAATTTGAGCGTTTAATGTATAATCAGAAAGATGATACTTTAGTTGAACTAATCAAATATTTTGATGTAGTTACTAGAGAAATGCTTGAAACTGCTGGAGATTATAATCAATATTTTATAGATGATACTATGCGTAGAAAATCTCCAACATATAAATTAAAGACTATTTAACTATAATAGTTTATAAAATAATCAAAAGGAGATAAATAGTTATGGAACTTACAAAGGAACAAATTGAAAAACTTGAAGAAATATATGATTGTGATATTTCTGAATTAGACAACTTTGACATTGCTACTTTTCTCGCTAGTGAAAATAATACACTTCCAGATTTTATTCATAATATTGGAAGATATTTTGACCCTGATTCTATAAGTATTGTTACTACAACTCGTAAACCAGAAACTGAAGTTGCTAATTATACTATCAAAGAAGAGTCTAATGAACAAACTATACAGACTTATAATAAGTATATAGAGACTCAGTTTAAAATTATGCAGGCTATGATGGATATTGATGGAGGCCTTTATAAGTCTATTGAAGGTGATTGCATTATATATGCTACTGCTGAAGTAGATGGGTTTGATACTAAGTTTAACTACCGTATCAATAAAACAGATACAGGTATTGAGATTATACCTACTACTAATATAAAAGCCAACTTAGTATAAGAATGAATGTGAAAAATGACCGGTCTTTATAGACAGGTCATTTTGTTTAAAAGGAGTTATAAATAGGAGGGCAATAAATATGCTAAACAAATTAATGACTAATAGTAATCCAGTTATTTTAACATTATCAAAATTATTTAATACTTTTAATTTTTATGAGTCTGATTATAATTCAGGAACAAGTATAAAATGTGATAAACAATTAAGTAGTATAGAATTTAATGGTTATAAAACTGACGACACAATTTATGAATTTTATAAAGTATTCAAATCAGAGATAGACCCTAATACTAAAATAGTATTTAATATGACTCAAACTGATGTACAAGTTGAAACAGAAAATCTTAACTTATATGATTATAATGTAGAATATACAGTAGTAATAAATAATCTAAATACCTCTTTAAGTGAAGATGATTTACTTCGTATGTTAGAAGAGCTTAGTAATATAAAAATTGATTCACTTATAAAAAATGAAAATAATATTATACTTAAAATAAATATTATATATAAAGATGAATTTAAAGATATTAATTATAATACATTAGCTTATCCAACTATAAAAATTGATACGCAAGAGATTCAAAGATGGTTAATTAGTAATAGGTTAATGAATAATATAAATGAATTTAATCATATTTCAGTTGATAATATAGAAATAGAAGAACCAAATATTACAATAGTTAATACAAAAGCAGTTAATATAAATACTGGAGATTTTGGTGCTAATAGTGCAGTAAAATCTTTAGAAGAGTATAAAAATACTGCTGAATATAATGATACATTTAGAGTATGGGAAATGCCTTTACTTGAAAATATAAATATTGAATTACCTAATGGAGTTATGTTAACTATTCCAATGAATTTATATGTATGGCTTAGAGATGATTATGACCATTATAATTGTACTATTGATATTGGTCATAATATACATGACCCCGCTGGAAGTTGTGCTGGTAAAGGATGTTATGCTAGACCTATATATAATAATGATAATGAAATTGGTAGTGCAATAACAGTTGGTTCAAGAGAGTATGTTGGTGAATATCGAAATATGAATGATACTAAGTTTATAAATGCGTTTAATAGAGCTGCGAGTTCGCTAGTAGTAAACTCATTTGAAGAAATACAAATAAATGACTCAGAATATAATGAATATAAAGATATAATAAGAGTACAAGGTCGTAGTATATTATCAAATAGTATATTAAAATTTTTAGATTTATATAACTAATAGTTAGAAAGATTCCACTCTTAAAGTAAGAGTTAGTTTACAGAAATTAAAACTACTTAAGAAGAGTTATTTAATAGTAATGGTATGAATGTGAAAAATGACCTGTCTAAAATAGGCAGGTCATTTTATTATTTATAAAAAGGAGATTTATTATGGGACCAAAATATGAATTTACAGATGAAACTTTAAGTTATGATGGTGGCCATTTACTTCATCGAATAAAAAGACTTTCTGATGGTAAAATCGGTGGTTGGATTGAAAAAGAGCTTAATCTCAGTCAGGAAGGTAACTGCTGGGTGGATGATTGGGCTAAAGTTTATGGTGATGCAAAAGTAGAGGGTAATGCTCAGGTCTCTGGTCATGCTGATGTCTATGGTACTGCTAAAGTTTTTGGTAATGCTAAAGTTTTTGATGATGCAGAAATCTTTGGTAATGCACAAGTTTATGGTCATGCAAAATTGTATGGTACTGCAAAATTGTATGGTAATGTAAAAATTTATGATAATTTTGATTTATCTTGGGGTGTATTAGATAGAGGAGAGTATACTGGTAATAAAGAAGAGTATACTGATAATAAAAACTCGTCAAAAGAAATTGTACAGGATTTTATATACAAAGTTGATGATTCAAACAAAATAATGGCTCAAACTGAATATGATTCTGTTGATGAATTTTTTAACGAACCTATAGCTAATGATATAAAATTAGATACTCTAGTTATTTATACTATAGACACAAAAGAGCCTCTAATTAAATTACAAAAGGTTGAAACCGATAATAAAACTGAATTTAAGTTTATTGTTGATATAACAAATGAAGATGGTGATGATTTTAGATTTAGGTCTATAATTAAATCTCAAGAACAGTTAAATCAACTTATACAGCAAACAATAGAAGCATTAAAATTATATCCAAAATTTAGTAAATATGCAGATGATTTAGAAAATTGTGAATAAGGAGAACTATTGTGAGTTATACAGAAATGAAGCAGCGATGTGCCTGTTGTGGTAATGTAGTAGATATTACTAAATATTATGATTCAAATGGTCGTCCAACTAATATGGATGGAAAGGGTTCTGCTAATCCGTTAAGTAAAACATTAAGAGAATGTCCAATTTGTCATTATGTAAATACGGACCTTGAAAAAAAGTTACCAAATATTAACATAGTAGAAACTGATACTTATAAGAAGCTATTTCAATATACTGATGAACAAAAGGCTGATAAGCAGTTTGAATTTATACAGGCTGTAAATAGATGTCAAGTCTATCATGATTTAATAGATGTATATGACCCAGAAAGAATTCATGCTACATTACAGATATGTTGGTTATATGAAGATATTGGTAATACTAAAAAAGCCATTGAATATCGGAAACAGGCTACAAATGAATATTATAAGTTTTTCAAAAAGCAGAATTTTCGTTTATCAGAAGTAATAATTTGTATTGATTGCCTTAGACAGCTTGGTTGGTTTAGAGAAGCTAAGCATATAATTAAAGTAGTCAATAAAGATTATTTTATTAAACATTGGTGGTATCTTAATTCTTATGGTGAAGAATATATTTTGCTTTTATTTGAAAAACAGTTAATTGAAGCTAAGGATAGTGGCCCTCATTGTCAAACAGAAATTAATTTTTTAAGTTAAGTATCACTTTATAAGATAACAAAAGGAGAATATAAATATGGGAAGAATAACAAAGGCAGAACAGCAACGTTTAGAATATAAAGAATTATTAGATAAATATAATATAAAAAATTTACTTGCTCAATGTGATGATATAAATAATAAAATGCTTTCATCTATAAGTAATTTAAGTAATGATGCAATTACTGATATAGTAAATGCTAATATAGCTAAATCCTATAAAAATACATTTGATATAACATTAGATATAAGTGCTATTGGTAAACTTGAAATTACACCACATGGTGAAATTGTTATTCGTACTAGAGGTAGTGAACCGTATACAATAGCTTTATATGGTTGGGATTTACAATCTTACAAAAAAATGTTATATCCACTATTAAATAATACTATAAATTTATTTGATAAAGAAGATTATAATTCTATATATTATGGACTACGTGAATTTGCAAATGACCTTGATATTTATGGTCTTGATTATGGTAGTTATCATATTTCAGTAATTCCAAAATCAGCTGTAAAAATTTTTTCATTAAGTAATATGCTTATTAATAAATTTACTGCTTGTGGATATAAAGTAACTAATATTGAGAGTGTTAGACTTAGTTCAAATGCTTCTTATTGTAGATATACTATTACTATTGAAAATCCAGCAATGGTATCTAATATAAATAAAACATTAAAACGTTTTATAAATGATGTAGAAAATACTAATACTTTGCGAGCAGTAACTAATTATGATTCTATAGATGCGTTTTTTGAAGATGATTCAGATGATTCTTATTCAAATAATGAGTATATAGATATTATAACTGCTGATACTAAGTTAACTCTTATTAGACTTGAAAAAGCAAATATAGATAATAAAAAGGTATATAAATTTATTGTAGATATTACAGCTGATAATGGTGATACTTTTAATACTAAAACTATTTTTTATACCAGAGACAAATTTAGTGCATTAGTATCATCTACTGTAAACTCATTAAAAGAACTTGATTTAGCTTCATTTTATAAATATATGGATGAATTAAACCAATGTTCAATTGGTTTTGACTAAAAAGGTAGTTTATAATTCTAAACTACTTACAACTTAATAGTCTCCGTGCTATAATAATTCTATTAAGGAGATATTATTTTATGAATGGAAATTGTCATTTTGTATATGGTGCAGCAGTAGGTACAGCTTTTACAATGAATTTAGACAAAGTATCAACAATCCTTCCTCATGTAACAAATACTACTGAGACGGCTACGTTATTTATACTTGGGGGTCTCATTGGTGGTATTTTTCCGGATATAGATAATCCGTCTAGTTATATGGGAAAACTTTCAGCGCCAGTATCAACTGTTATAGGTTTTGTAAATGAAAAATTAGGTAAAACTGGAGCTAATCACAGAGGTATCTTACATGACCCTCTGGTTTATTTAATTGGCTTAATTTTATCATACTTTTTCTTTCCACCACTTATTGGATTCTTTATTGGTTGTTTATCACATCTATTTTTAGATATGTTTAATCCAAAGGGAATTCCTTTCTTTATATTTAAGAGAGTTCATCTTGGTAACTTTAATAGTGGTGAACCCGGAAGTATTATATTTACTTGGGTATGTGTATTTTTAAGTATAACTATAGGTTGCCTTATTAAATTTATATAAAGGAGACTAAATTATGAGAAGATTAAAAGATGTTACTTTCAGTGAACTTGGTAAACTGCCCGTAGATGCTATTGATGAAACACATATAGTTGTAGCAGGGGTAGAAGCAACTGTAGGAGATACTTGTCTGCTTATTGGTGCTCATAATGATGTACAAACCCTTACATTAGTTCGTATTGAAGATAGTGGAATTGATAATAATGGCAGAATTTATAATCTGTTATTTGATAATCCAGATGTAGAAATTCCTGTTATTACAACTATTCAGTGTAAGGTTTTTGGGGTATATGAATAAGCTTTAATAAGAAGGTGATTTAATGATTAAAAACTATGAATTTAAGGGATTACGTGATTATAAGGCTATCATAGAGCAGTCTGAAAAGAAGAATTTATTTGACCAATATAGTATTATGAGAAATCTGGTTAACAATATTTCTAAGGGAAAAGACTATCTATTTGAAAGGTTAGGTTATAATGACCCTGATAAACTTGCCCATCTATTTGAAGAAATGCCAAATATTGAGATAATTTCTGATACTGAGTTTAATCTCGGTAATACTAATACAAATGTTTGGCTTATGTTTGAAGTAGAAGATGATGGTTCATTCTATTTTACCGGAACTAAACAACCTTTGACTTATGGTAGAAAATACTGTTAAAGGACTATTTAATAGTAATGGTATGAATGTGAAAAATAACTTGTCTATGTATTTAGACAGGTTATTTTTATTTATATGGAGGATTATTATGATTAAAATATTATTAAACTGTGATAATTGTGGTTTTAGCTGTGATGCTGATGATTATGGTGGTAATATACAAGATTTAGATGGTCACTGCCCAAATTGTGGTAGTCATCATGGCGAAGTACATTATTATAGTAACATGACAGCAGAAGAATTTATTAACGAACTTGCTAATATGGAAGAAAATGAAATAGCAAAATATGCTAAAGCTATTAAAATTTGTGCTGTAGATATTATAGAAGAAGGTTTATAAGGAGGATTGTTATGAACACTTTTAAGAGAAAATGGAATCATAAATCTGTTGAAGACTGGGGCTCTACAATGAGTGATGAAGCTAATAAATTTGTAGAAGATTTTACTAAGATATTAGAAAGACAGCTTGGTAAAGAGGGCGTTAATATTGAAATTGAACCTAATCACTATGATTTATCTGGATTTGTAGAAAAAGATGGTAAATATATCTATGTTTCCTATGAAATTCCTCGTGGTGGTTATACTATTGATTTTAGTGTATCGGGTTGTGCTGATGGTGTTCTTTATAGAGCAGCAGATAATAATCATGATTATAAAGGTTACTCAAATAACTTTAGTTCTATCCAAGACTTACCACGTAAGATAATGGAAATGTTTGATAACTATGAACGTTATGCAAGAGGTAGAATATAAGGAGGATAAAATATGTATCAAGAAAAAGGCGAATTTATGAGCGCTTATGATGATAAGACCTATTATTACATTGAAACTGGTGTAAATGCGTCAAAATGTAGTATCAATGGTAATAAGTTCAGAGGTAGCGCAGAAATTCTTTATTATGAAACTGAAGACGATTATGAAAAGGGTGACGCAAGTTATATTTCACCATTTGAGTTTAAATGGAATATGTCTTCCGATAAAATAGAAATCTACAACTGTGACTATGAAGACGACATAGATATAGAGGACTTATTAGACAACTTGAAAGAAAATATATTACCAGAGTTACAAGATGAATAATATAGAATGAGAAACTTATGAAAATAACAATTAGAAATGTAGAAAAAACAGATAATGCTTTATTAGGACATTTAGCAAAACAATGTCCCCCTTTAGATTTACATACTCAATATACTTATTGGGTAAATACTTATTACTTTAATAAAAGTAGTTTTATATTAGAAGATGATGAAAAACCTATTGGATATATTATGGCTCTAAATACGCCAGATGTAATATTTATTTGGCAAATAGGCATAATTAAAGAATACAGAGGAAAAGGATTATCTTATAAACTTATTTCAGCGGTTATGAAATATGCAAAAAGTATAAATAAACCGATAGAGGTAACTATAGCAAGTGATAATAAAAGTAGCTTTAATGCCTTTAAATCAGCTGCACTAAAACAAAATTTAAAAATGATAAAGTCAGATGTAATAAATATTATAGATTTAGATAATGATACTTTTTCTGAAAATGAAATAAAATATATCATTTTATAATAATGATACTAACATTTTTAATGAGGAGACTTAACTATGAATATTATTGAAGTAACAGATAAAAATATACTTGATGAATTTTATGAAAAATGGGCACTTACATTTGAAGGTACTACAACAGATGATGAAAATCTTAAATGGCTCATTAATTGGTTCAAAGAGCATGATTGTGAAATGCTTAAAGAAGATTTTTATGTAATATATGGTAGAACTATGAATAATTATTATCACTTGACTGGAGATAATGCTTATCAGGATAATCTTACTATATTAGTTATTAAACTTGAAGATTTAAGTAATCCAGATAACATTTATGTACCAAGATTTGAAATTGGTGGTCGTTTCTTTACAGATATTGTAGATAATAATGCAAGAAGAGAATAATTAAAAGGGAGTGATATTTATGACATTAAGAGAATTATGTAGAGTATGTGAATTTGACACTAGAATTGTAGTTAAAACTGAAACAAGTAATGAACCTGAATATGTAGGTACTGCTGGCGCAATTGTTACTCGAAATGATTTATGTGACAGCCAAGTTACTTATTGGAATGTTGAAGATAATAAGGCAATTATTTTTATTGAAAAAGGAGAATAAAATTCTGGGGTTGGACATAAGGAGGAAGTAATATGGGAAAAGCAGCGTTTGTTAAAAAATTTAGTGATTTTATAATTGAAAATGTACCATATTATAGTGATGTAAAAAGTCTTGTTTACGTAGTAGATGATGATAATAATGAATGGTTATACTGTAATTATAAATCTTATTCTCAAAAAAGAATTAACGTAAACTGTGATTCAGAACAGGCTATTATGCTTGATTTTATTAACAGACTTGAAGATACTGATTGGATTATTCCTATGGACAAGGAAATTTATAATAAGTGAGGTGAATAATATGGCACAACAGCAAACAAGAGTTACTGGTGGTAATATAGTTAGAGACCCTCAATATGATTTTTCAGATGATGGTACAAGATTTGAAGGATATTCTTATAAAGGAAGTATTCCTATTACAAGAGCTTCTGGTACTGGATTAGATGAATGTTTTATATCAATACGACTTGATTATATTACATCTCACAGTGCTCCAGATTTTTGGAAAGATTGGAAATATGCAGAATACTTTAATGGCGTAGATAGAAGTAAATATAATCGTCAGGTACTTAATGATATTTGTGAATATTTATATCAAAAATATATTGAGAAAAATCCACATCCAGATACTGATAATTTACCTGATGTAAGATAAGGAGAATGCTTATGGGACATGCTGTAGGTGGTGGTTTTCTTAAAGCTACAACAAAAGAAGCTGCATTAAAAGAAGGTTATGCTGATGCAGAAGATTTTGCTTATTATAATGGTGACCGTGAAGAAGGCACTGATAGTTATCATGGAAACTTTAGATTTTATAATGAAACTTTTAATACTGAAGAAGAAGCTATGGATTTCTTTGAAAGTTTAGGTTCTTATTGTGATGGTGTAGTTATGGTTAAAGAGGCTTCTAAAAGTGCTAAAGGTAAATATCAGAAAACTATAATGAGATTAGAAGCTAAACAGATTGCCTTAAAACAGAAAGCTATTGAAAGTTTTAAGGAAAGAACATCTGAAACAGTTGGTTGTAAGAACTGTAAGACCAGAATTACCAAAGAGGAAGCATTACGTAGAAGATTATATTGTCCAAGTTGTGGTAAATGGTTGGTATCTAATACTATACAAGCTAAATATGATGCTTATGAAGAGGCAAAGAAACAAGCAGCTGAACAGTTCGCTAAAGATACTGCTGATACTGGTAAACCAAGATATTTTGCTAAATATGAAATTCATTGTTAAGGAGAATTATTATGAATGCAAGAGAGTTTTTAGATAAATTAAAGCTAACTGTAAATGGTCCTCGATATAGGGGCGACCCACAGCCTCAAAGAATTGATACTGGTATAAATGAAACTGCATTTGATGATAATTTAAGATTTAAGGAATACTATACAGATAGAATTGCTCCTGATACTATTTGTTTAAAATGGGTTTCACAATTATGGCCTAAAAAAGATGCTCATGAAGAATGTATTAAATTCTGTGAAGAAGTAGCAAGATGTGTTAAAGAAGTAGCAACATCTGCTAATCTTGAAGAACAAATAGATATTCAAATAGAATTAGAATCAAGAGATTATTCATCAGATTTTCCTGATGAGTTTTTCCAAGCAACTATTCATGTTATACCGGAAGGAAATTCTATTGAAACTTTTATTTGGAAGGATTAAAAATTTATGAATGAGATTCTATATACAATAGGTATTATTGATGGAGATAGTATTTCTTTTATTGGTTGGTGTAATAGAACTGATTATTATGAGTCAGTTGAAACTGATTGTTTTGCTGATACTACAGATGATATTTTTACTGAATATTTAGATTTAGATGAAGATGAACCTGTTGAAGTTGGTATTTATAAATGTAATACTTTAGAAGAAGCAGAAGAAGAAAGACGATATGCACAAAAGGAATATGATGCTTCAGTTGTAGTAATAAAATTAAAGAAACAAGGTGGCTGGTGGTACCCTGATTTTGGGGAGGATTGATTATGACAAAAAGATTTGTATATCCAAAAAAGATATATGGTAGTAAAAAAGGTCTTCAAATTCAGAGAGAAGCTGAAGACGGTAAAGTATGGTTTGGAATAGAAGAAGCTATTCAAAACTATTGTGAAGAAATGGGACTTGAGCTTCAAAATGTACAATGGCTTATATGGTCTGAGAAAGATGATAATTATATTGGAATTAAAGCCAATACTATTAAGGATTGGTTGAAATTATTCGATGCTATTGATGTAACTTGGACAGATTAAACTTGATGTAACTACTTACAATAAAAATAATTTGTGTTATAATACAAAAATAATGGAGGACTGAACTATGCTCCAAGTAAGATATAATATGTTTGAAACAAATAGCTCATCTACCTGTACATTATCTGTTATGGTTTGTCAGGTAGATAATCTTGATATTCCACCAGTAGTTAAAATTGAATCTAATGGTAGAAGATGGGATAGAAATCTTAATGGTTGTTATGCCTGGGCTGTTGACCAAAATCAAGAAAAAGAGTTCTTTGGTTTATTAAAATATGTAGGTGTAAAAGAAATTTATGTAGATGGTAAGCAAGTAGATGGTGACCCTGATAATCGTCATATCAAATTTACAAAAGAACCTATTGCTCTTGCTATGTGTTTTGGTGACTTTAAGAGCTTTAGTGAATGGATGGGTCATGGTGATGAATGGGATAATTCTTCATATTTAACAAAAGAACAGATTAAAACTATTCAGACATTATCAAAGGACCCTGCATATATTATTATTTGTACTGATGAAGATGATAATGAAGTATCTTGGTCTTCTTTAAGATATGCTAAAATGATTATTACTGATGAAGAAATTGAGGCTGAAAGAGAATATCTTGCTCATAAAAAAGAATGGGAATCGTATGATGAAGATGAACCAGATAATAGAACCATTGAAGATTTAAAAGCAGAAGATGCTGAATGGGACGATGATGATTTTTATATCTCTAAGAAAAATTGTCATAGTAAAAAGAAGAGGAGAAGAAGATAATTATGAAATTTGAAAAATATTTACAGTTTACAACTATTGAATGTGGAAATGTATTCTTTACTTGGAGTGCTGATATTCCTCAAGCAAAACAGTTAGAAATTCAGCAGTTACTTTCAAGGATTAGTAAGTCAAGTATTGGTGAGTTTTATAATGTACCAAGAAGTAGTTTTTCTGAATTATATGATTATGAATTCATTGCTCAGAAATTTGCTGATGATAATACTATTATGATTATGTTAGGTTAATAATAGAAAGGAATTTAAACAAAAATGAGTAAACTTATTGCAAAATATAAGAACGGTAATTATACTGTAAGACTTTTTGATAATGGTACTAAGATTAGAATGAATAAATTAGATAACCTTACGCCTGATTTTGCAGAAAGCATGGATGTTACAGTAACAACAGTTTGTAACGGACACTGTGATTATTGTTATTTGGGTTGTACTGAAAACGGTAAACATGCTGATTTAACAGACCCTATTTTTGATACAGTTCATGCCGGTATAGAAATGGCTATTAATGCAAATGACCTTACACATCCGGGATTAGAAGATTTTCTTATTAAAATGAAGGAAAAAGGTGTATTTACTAACGTAACCATTAATCAGAGACATCTTATGCCAAATATAGATAAACTTATAGATTGGCAGAAAAGAGAACTTGTATGGGGTATTGGTGTATCACTTACTAATTCAGCAGACCCTAATTTTATTCCTAATATTCAGAAACTCAATAATGTAGTTGTACATGTTATTGATGGATGCTTTACTAAGGAAGATATAGAAAATCTTGCAGATAATGATATTAAGTTGCTCATTCTTGGCTTTAAGCATAAAGGTCGTGGTGTTGAATATTACGAAAAACATAAAGATGAAGTTGATGCAAATATTGCTTATTTATCAGACCATCTATATGACTATAAGAATAGATATAATGGATTTGGTTTTGATAATCTTGCTACAATTGACCTTGAAATTCAAAAGAAAGTTAGTCCAGAAAGATGGGCAACTCATCACATGGGAGAAGAGGGAGAATTTACCTATTTTTATGATGCCGTAAATAAGAAATTTGCTGTATCATCTATGGAAACTACTATGTTTGATAAATTAGATACCTTTGATGATATGTTCAAAGCTGTAAGAAAGAGACAGGGATTTGAATAGGAGGCATTATTATGATGTACCAAATCTGGTTAATTGATAAAAGAACTCTTGAGGATTATTTAGATGAAAATAATACCAACAGAGAGCATGTTAGTTTAGCCTTTGTTAAACGTGAAGGACAAAAACTATTTGACACTGATAGTAAAGATGAATTTGAGAATATGATGGACTTTTATTGGTCCAGATATACTACCAACGTTTCTGTAGTTTTAGCCTTTGAAGATGGCGAATATTATGAATGGTGATAACTATGAATATTGTTGAAGCAGTTAATCGTTATAAAGAACTAAGTATTAAAAACTGTGAAAAAAGAGGTTTAATTCCAGCAGAAGCTAACGAATCTTATAAGTTACAAAAGTATATTGAAGAAAATATCTGTGATGCTTTATTAAACGGATATAAGTTAGTTTATGATTCAGATGATGATATGGAGTTTATATGAAACTGATAATGATGGTTGGATTACCAGGTGCTGGAAAAAGCACAAAATCAAGTGAATATGCAGAAAAAGGTTATATAGTTCATTCTCCAGATACTATAAGGAATGAGCTTAATTTGCATAGTAATGACGATACTCAAAAGGTATATGATATATTACATGAGCATATTTTAGCTGATATGGATAAAGGAAAAGATATTGTTTATGATTCTACAAATCTTACCAGACGTCGTAGGCTTAAATTCCTTAATTTAATCAAAAAATATGATTATGAAAAGATTTGTCATGTATTATTGACTCCACTTGACTTATGTAAAGAAAGAAATTCTCAACGTATTGGATATTCAAAGGTACCCGATAATGAATTAAACAGAATGTCAGAAATGTTTACTATTCCTATGTCTGATGAAGGCTGGGATAAAATTATACTTAATATTAACGATTCAAAAATGGAGGTAGTATGAGAATTGTATATGAAGGATTCTTTGTAGAAGGCTCGTTAGATAGTACACTTTCAAAAGATATTGAATATAAACATATAACCACCGAATTTCGGCCTGCTATAACCCATGAGCATCTTTATGGGCAGCAGGCTAAATTTATAGTTACAGGATATGGTAATGATGAAATAAATGAAGGTTATACAGTAAAAATGATTTCCTGTGATTCTGATGAATTAAGAGAATTATATGAAAACATCACTTTACCACATATTACATTATCAACATCTGCTGAAGGTAAACCGGTTAATACAAAGAATATTGAATTTGAACCAACAACAGAAGAATTTATTATATTAACAAAATTTGGTGGTTATATAGGTAGACCAATTTTTGAGGAGGTATAAATATGTTTAGAATAAGAAAACATATATTTGAAACAAATAGTTCTTCAAGTGATTATTACTATGATGACTATGATGATTGTGGAAATGATACATCATCAGCAGACCAGCAAATTCATGTAGTGCTTAAATATCCAGATGAATTTGATGAAGATGCCGTTAGTGAAATGACTCAAAAAATCATAGACGCTATTGAAAATGATTGGGAAATATTTGCACCAGTATTTGAATTACGTGATGAACCTGATGATGAAACCATAGAAGAAAACGGTAATGAAATTCTTTTATATCTTAGAGCTTATTGTAAAATTAAATGGTATGGCGGCTATGCTGGTGATAGATATTCTCCACCTGAACCACCTGAACCAGAGTCTTATGATGAAGATGAAATGCCTGGTAAAGATGTAGATTTTCCTGGTAAAGAAGAAGCAAAAGAGAAACTTTTGAAGAACTTAAAAGAAGCTGGTTTTACTGATGTTATTAAAGTATTAGACATTTATGGTGACCCTGTTGATGAATATGACTATTATGATAACTTAGAAGATTAAGGAGGCTATATTATGTTTACTATAAGACCAAAAATATTTGAAACAAATAGTTCATCTAGTGACTATTATAATGAAGGTCCATCTGTTGATGAAGTAACAGTAAATCAAAGAATACATGTACGATTACAATATCCTGATGAATATACTGATGATGATATATATGAAGCAACAGAAAAAATTGTAAAAGCAGCAATGGAAGATACAGATTTACTTATACCTATATATAAACTTGGTGATGAGTGTTCAGATGATTCTATAGAAGCTGATTATGATGAAATTTGTATATATTTAGCTGCTTATGCTACAATTGGATATGAAGGCCGATATTATCCAGCTACTAGATATGAACCTGAAGAATATCCAGAGCCAGTAATTGAGGATGCAACTTTCTTACCAGAAAAAGGTGATTTTAAAGGTAAAGAGGAAGCAAAAGAAGAGTTCTTAAAAAATCTAAAAAATGCTGGTTTTACCAATGTTATTAAAGTATTGGATATTTATGGAGACCCAATTGATGATAGTGACTATTATGATAATATATAATGTATTATTAAGAGCTATTTATTTATAATAGAATGGATAGTGAAAAATGACTTGCCTATAATAGGTAAGTCATTTTATTATTTGTAAAAGGAGACTAAAATTATGAATGATAAAATAATACAAGCATTAACTGATTTTATAGATAGCTTAAAAGATAAAAGAGATAAATATTGTGTTAATATAGACAGCCATAGATGGAAAGAAGTATTTGAAAAAGAGGGCTGGCAAACATATCAAACAACATATTTAGATAAAATAGTAATTGAACCAGATAAATATTATGCTAAAGATATTTATTTTGGCTATGTATTAGATATTTTAATTAGTCCATCTACAAATAATTATACTTTAACTGAAAGATATTTTCATTTAGATGTAGATGAGTCAGAAGAAGACTTAGAACGCCATGTATTAGATTATTATTTTGATGATTATAATAGTGGAAGTTTAATAGAACAAAGAAAAGGTTATTTACATGAAATAGCAGCTACAGAATTTAAAGATTTTATTATTAAAATAAAACCAATTATTGATAAAAAACCTAATGCTTCAGATAGTTATGCTAAATTATTAGCTTTATTAAAAGAAGAATAATTATAAGATAATTTAGAAGAATGTATATAAAGAGGTATATTTATGACTATAAAAGAAGTTAGATATTCATTATTAAAACTACCAAAATTATCTGGAGTATGTTTTAATAAGGTTCCTATTAAATTACCAGATACAATTGGTTATGATGGAAAAGATATTACTATACAAGAAGCTGAAAAAATAAATCCACTTATTAAAAATGGTTATTTAAGTGCTAATACTCAATGTTTAGTAAATTTATGTCTCGAAGATGATGATTATATGTGCGAAATAAGCTTTGCTATGTTTATGTATTGTGTCATTAATACAGATGAAGATTTATTTACTATGTGGGATTTATATAAATATCAATTAGAAGAATTAGATGTAGATACATCTAAACTAGAATTTACTAATGTAAGTTAATATAAAAGTGAGGTTTAACTATGAATGGTGATATAAATGATTTATACCAATTTGCAGAACAATATAATAAAAAAATAAAAGTTAAATTATTAAATAAAATTCCTGCATATATATCTGACCCCACAGACTTAGGACATGCAGAATATGAAAAAGTAAAAAAAGACTATGATAAAGATTCTTGGAAAGTTAAACAGACAAATCAATTTTTTGGTGAAACTGCATTAACTATTGAAGATGGTAAAATATGGAAAAATATTATAAATCAAGCAGAAAAAGATGCGTTTTATGAAAAACATGCAATAGAAGTTTTTGATTCTGATGATTATAGTTATTTATGTGAAACACTTATACCAGAAGGTGAATATATAATACAATACATTAAAGATGACGGTTATGATAATGAAGTGTTTAAAATTATTACAGATATTACTAATGATGGAAAGTATAATAACTATAATATGTTTTGGATGAAAAATTGTGATTATTGTGATAAACATGATAATCCTAGCCTTGAATATGAGTTATTAACTGAATAGGAGGATAAAATTATGTTAACACCTATATCTTATGAAGAAGCCTGTGCAATAGAAAGAGTATGGGATAATCTTGATATTAAAAATACACCTATATTTAAAGAAGCATCTGAACAAGGTAATTGTAAAATTATAAAAGATAATAGTGGTTCACCACCTAGTATTGAGATATTAGTAGAACTTCCTGATATTGGAAATGATGCCTGTGGTATTCTTATTATGCCACATAAAGATTCTAATTGGGTATATGTAGCTAAAGAATTTAGTGGTGAGATTAGAGGTTGGTTAAATGTAGGTGAATATTCAACTGAAGACTCTTTACAAACCGTTATTGGAAAAGCTCTAACTGAACTTGGTATTTGTCCTGTTTGTGGTAAAAATGTTCCATTTAGTGAACAGAGTCAATATTCATTTGCAGGTAGATGCTGTAAAGATTGTTTACCAGC
>ODAI011697920.1_pt1 | contig 19911 bp, 17 predicted proteins | sample 1539321 | NCBI WGS metagenome assembly ODAI01 (sample SAMN02144231, study PRJEB22623) | gut metagenome | biome: sheep rumen | host: Ovis aries | place: New Zealand
AATTGATATGGTGTATAATATTCTTGTGGTTGTTTTTTCATCTCAATAAATTATACCACAAAAAAAGGCTGCTGTCACCTATTTTTTGGTGATCAGCAGCCTTTTTCTTTATGGCGTTTTTTTACAGCCCCTTTTGTCTTTTGCGGGCGGCCGTGCCGATATCCGGAAAAGCGTGGCGCTCCCGTGTGCGGGGCAGTGCCGGAGCGGTCTTTCGGGGAAATGATGCTTTGAGCATAAAAAGGCAATAAATTATCGGTTATGCCAAAATTTGACTTGACACCCCCCACAAAATGTTGTAAAATGAACATAATGTTTGAGGAAGGTATAGCCTCCCGGCATAAGTATCAAAATCACAAATTTACGGAGGGACTCAGAAATGGCAGAATTTTTTCCCGAGATAAGCAAGATCCCCTATGAGGGCAAGGACAGCAAAAACGATTTCGCATTTAAGTACTATAACCCCGATGAGGTAGTTGCAGGCAAGACCATGAAGGAGCAGCTCAAGTTTGCTCTTTCCTGGTGGCACACCATGGGCGGCGACGGCACCGATATGTTCGGTGTGGGCACAGCCGACAAGTCCTGGGGCGAGACCGATCCCGCAAAGCGTGCTATCGCAAAGGTAGATGCGGCTTTCGAGATCATGGACAAGCTCTCTATCGACTATTACTGCTTCCACGACAGGGATCTTTCTCCCGAATACGGTTCTCTTTCCGAGACCAACGCACAGCTGGACAAGGTAGTTGACTACCTGGAGAAGAAGCAGAAGGAAACAGGCAAGAAGCTCCTCTGGGGCACAGCTAAGTGCTTCGATCATCCCCGTTTCATGCACGGCGCAGGCACTTCTCCTTCCGCTGATGTATGGGCATTCTCCGCAGCTCAGATAAAGAAGGCTATCGAAGCCACAGTAAAGCTGGGCGGTACAGGCTATGTTTACTGGGGCGGAAGAGAAGGCTATGAGACCCTCCTCAACACCAACCTGGGCCTTGAGCAGGACAACATGGCTCGTCTCCTGAGAATGACTATCGACTACGGCCGTTCCATCGGCTTCAAGGGCGATTTCTACATCGAGCCCAAGCCCAAGGAGCCCACAAAGCACCAGTATGATTTCGATACCGCTACCGTTATCGGCTTCCTCCGCAAGTACGGTCTTGATAAGGATATCAAGATGAATATCGAGGCTAACCATGCTACACTGGCAGGCCACACCTTCCAGCACGAGCTGAGAGTTGCAAGAGAAAACGGCGTATTCGGTTCTATCGATGCAAACCAGGGCGATGCTCTCCTCGGATGGGATACCGACCAGTTCCCCACCAACATCTACGATGCTACTCTCTGCATGTATGAAGTTCTCAAGGCAGGCGGCTTCACCAACGGCGGTCTCAACTTCGACGCCAAGGCAAGAAGAGGCTCCTTCACCAAGGAAGACATCTTCCTCTCCTACATCTCCGGTATGGATACCTTTGCTCTCGGCCTGAAGGCTGCCGACAAGATCATCACCGACGGCAGACTTGACAAGTTCGTAGCAGACCGTTACTCCAGCTGGAACAGCGGCATCGGCGCCGACATCATCAGCGGCAAGGCTACCATCCAGGATGTTGAAAAGTACGCTCTCGAAAAGGGCGAGGTAACTGCAAGCCTCTCCAGCGGCAGACAGGAATCCCTGGAGTCCATCCTCAACAACATACTCTTCACTCTCTGATAAGAGCGCCGGAAAAAGCAATATCAAATGACGGTTGCCGTAAGGGTATTCCCTTACGGCAATACTTTAAACGGAGGGAACGATAGCTTATGAAATACGCAATAGGTATAGATCTCGGCACCAGCGGCACCAAGACCGTCCTCTTTGACAGAGAGGGAAATGTCATTATCTCCAAGACCATAGAATACCCCATGTATCAGCCGAAAAACGGCTATGCGGAGCAGGATCCCGCTGACTGGTACAACGCAGCCGTGAACACGGTGAAGTACTGTGTCACCCAAAGCGGGGTAGACCCCAAGGACATAGTGGGTGTGGGCATATCCGGACAGATGCACGGTCTTGTTATGCTGGATGAGAAAAACGATGTTATAAGAAAGTCCATCATCTGGTGCGACCAGCGTACAGCAGACGAAGTGGAGCAGCTCAACCGTGAAGTGGGCAGGGAAAAGCTCATTGAGATAACAGCCAATCCCGCTCTTACGGGCTGGACACTTGCAAAGATACTCTGGGTGCGCAACAAGGAGCCCGAAAACTACGCCAGGTGCCGCCACATCCTTCTTCCCAAGGACTATGTACGCTTTATGTTCACGGGAGAATATGCAACAGAGGTGTCCGATGCCTCCGGTATGCAGCTCCTTGACGTAAAGAACCGCAAATTCAGCAAGGAACTCTGCTCCATGCTGGATATAGATATGTCCATGCTGCCAAAGGTATATGAATCCTGCGAGATCACAGGCCGCATCACCAAGGAAGCCGCAGCCCTTACGGGACTTGCGGAGGGCACCATCGTCTGCGGCGGTGCAGGGGACAATGCAGCAGCTGCCGTCGGAACAGGCGTGGTAGAGGACGGAAAGGCATTCACCACCATTGGCACCTCCGGAGTTGTTTTTGCTCACACCTCCGCTCCCAACATCGACCCCAAGGGACGTGTACACACCTGCTGCGCAGCCGTACCCGGCGCATGGCACATCATGGGCGTGACCCAGGGTGCAGGCCTTTCTCTGAAATGGTTCAGGGACAATTTCTGTGCAGCCGAAAAGCAGACAGCCGCTCTTATGGGCGTTGATGAATACTACCTTATGGACAAGGAAGCCGAAAAGGTGCCCACAGGCTCCAACAGGCTCATTTACCTGCCCTACCTCATGGGCGAAAGGACTCCCCACCTTGACCCCGATGCAAGAGGCGTGTTCTTCGGTCTTTCTGCCATCCACACAAAGCGTGATATGCTGCGTGCGGTAATGGAGGGCGTTGCCTTCTCCCTGCGTGACTGCGTGGAGATCTGCCGTGAGATGGACATGAACGTTTCCGACATGATGGCGTGCGGCGGCGGCGGTTCCTCACCCCTGTGGAGACAGATGCTCGCTGACCTCTACAACTGCCCCGTAAAGACCGCAAGATCCAAGGAAGGCCCCGCTCTCGGCGTTGCTATACTGGCTCTGGTGGCAGCAGGGGAATATGACAGCGTTCAGGCTGCCTGCAAGGCTATAATCGGCACCGACAAGATTTGTGAGCCCATAGAGGATGAAGCTAAGGTCTACGATGCGTACTACAAAGTTTACACTTCGCTTTATCCCGCTCTCAGGGAAAACTACAAGGCTCTGGCAAGCGTTGAGTGATCCTGCGCAGGGAGATCATGTGATAATACAGGGGCATCGGCACCGATGCCCCTCATTTTAAAAATTATACTTGAAATTTGCTCCTGTATAGTGTATAATGTTATTATCCGGAATGCAAACGGGGACATGATCCCCCGAATATAATAAGGAGGTCCATTCCAATGGCAGGTTTAAACAAGGTTTCCGTTGACGATATATCCGTCAAGGGCAAGAAGGTACTTGTAAGAGTAGATTTCAACGTACCTCTCAAGGACGGTGTCATCACCAACGACAACCGTATACAGGCAGCGCTCCCCACTATCAAGAAGCTCGTTGCAGACGGCGGCAAGGTAGTTCTCTGCTCTCATCTGGGCAAGCCCAAGAACGGCCCCGAGGCTAAGTTCTCCCTGGCTCCCGCAGCTGCAAGGCTGGCAGAGCTGCTCCCCGGCACAAAGGTGACCTTTGCAGCCGATGATGAGGTAGTAGGCGCAAATGCCAAGGCAGCAGTAGCAGCAATGGCAGAGGGCGACATAGTAGTTCTGGAGAACACCCGTTTCAGAGGCGCAGATGAGACCAAGAACGGCGAGAACCTTTCAAAGGAGCTGGCAGATCTGGTCGACGGTCAGGTATTCGTAATGGATGCTTTCGGCTCCGCTCACCGTGCTCATGCTTCCACCGCAGGCGTTACAAAGTTTGTGAAGGAAACAGCAGTAGGCTACCTGATGCAGAAGGAGATCATGTATCTTGGCAACGCTGTTGAAGATCCCGTTCGTCCTTTCGTTGCCATACTGGGCGGCGCCAAGGTAGCAGACAAGCTCAATGTTATATCCAACCTTCTTGAAAAGTGCGATACCCTCATCATAGGCGGCGGTATGGCTTATACCTTCCTGAAGGCTCAGGGCAAGGAAGTAGGCACCTCTCTGGTAGACGACGAAAAGATCGGCTACTGCAAGGAAATGCTGGACAAAGCAGAAAAGCTGGGCAAGAAGCTCCTGCTCCCTGTTGATACCGCAGTTGCAGCCGCATTCCCCGATCCTATCGATGCTCCCATAGATGTTGAGTATCTTCCCTCTTCTGCCATCCCCGCAGACAAGATGGGTCTGGATATCGGCCCCGAGACCCAGAAGCTCTTTGCCGCAGAGGCAGCTTCCGCCAAGACCGTTGTATGGAACGGACCTATGGGCGTATTTGAGAACCCTGTTCTTGCAAAGGGTACCATCGCAGTTGCACAGGCTCTGGCAGATACGGATGCTACCACCATCATCGGCGGCGGCGACTCCGCAGCAGCAGTTATGCAGCTGGGCTTTGCAGACAAGATGTCCCACATCTCCACAGGCGGCGGTGCTTCCCTCGAATACCTGGAGGGCAAGGTACTTCCCGGCGTGGATGTTATAGCAGACAAGTGATCTTCCTTTGCCGCAGTGAGCACCTCACTGCGGCAAATTTGTATATAGAAAGGATCAGGCTCTCTATGAAAAACATCACCTACAATGCTCACGGACCCTTTGAGCCTACTTTCAGAGCACTCTATAAAATGACCGATGAGAAGGAGACACGGAACACCGCCCGCAGAGCACTTGCCCTGTACAGGAAATACCTGACTTTTCACCCGGAGCTGAAGGGTACGGCACGCTTCCACTTTCAGAGCTCCGCAAGGAGAGCGGCTCTTTACAATGCGATCAGGGAACGGCACCCCCAAGAGGCTTACAGGCTGACAGCGCTGTCCTCCAAAGCCATGGCAGACGGCCTGGGGGAAAAAATAAACCGCCTCCTTGAACACCGACCCGTAAGGGCAATATTCCTTCCCGTCATGAAATTTGTGTCTCAAAGGATGTTCGGGGAGAAGGGCGGCTTCGAGAATGTCCTTGTAAGCGCCTCAAAGGAATGTGTGCGCTTTGACATACTCTCCTGCCCCTATTGCAGGTATCTGGAGGAGCTGGGATGTCCCGAGCTTACACGCAGCTTCTGCGACAGCGATGAACAGGGATACGGACACCTGTCTGCAATTGCTTTTGAAAGGACACAGACCCTGGGCACAGGCGGCAGCAAATGCGATTTCTGCTTCAGAAGGAGAAGCTGCCAAGGCTAACTGTGAATTTTTTGTAAATTTTTATCATTAGAGCGTTAATATACTTGATTATTGAATTGCGATGTGATAGAATGGATAGGTGAATGTTCTCATTCACTTATTAAGGCAGTCCTCTGCGCCCGGGAGCAAAGCTTCTCCCCATTGTGCCTAAGGTGGGCGTATGAATGTCACAGGAGGAAATTTTTTATGGATGCTACAACAGCACTCAAGCTCATCAGCGACCCCAGCCTCAAGAAGGAACCCCCTCAGGTAGAGGTGGGCGACACCGTAAAAGTACAGGTAAGGATCAAAGAGGGCGAAAAGTACAGGCTTCAGGCCTTTGAAGGTACCGTTATCGCCAAGAGACACGGCGGTGTACAGGAGACCTTCACGGTAAGACGTGTTTCTCACGGCACAGGCGTTGAAAGGGTATTCCCCCTTCATTCTCCCGTTGTTGACAGCGTACAGGTGATCCGTCACGGTAAGGTGCGCAGAAGCAAGCTCTATTACCTCAGAGGCAGAGTCGGCAAGGCAGCCAAGCTCAAGGAGCAGCTCTGATAAAACAGTGCGTCCTTCCGACGGAGGATGCAGCCTGAAGAAAAGGTGTGACCGTAAGCGGAGGAAAACTCCGCTTATGCGAGACACATCGATCAACATTATGCTAACAGGTGGTGTACGATATGGCCAAATTTCAGTTGAATTACGAGATCCCCGAGGAGACACAGGAAACTCACGTTCCCTACAAGGAATACATAGAATGGATAGAGACCATTGTGTTTGCATTCTTTGCGGTGCTCCTTATCTTTACATTTGTTGTAAGGCAGGTAAATGTGGACGGTGAGTCCATGCTCCCCACTCTCGAAAACGGTGAAAAGCTCATCGTTCACCACATCGGATATACTCCCGAAAGGGGAGACATCGTCATCGTGGACAGCCTGAACCTTGGCAAGCCCATCGTGAAGAGGGTGATCGCCGTGGGCGGCGACACTATCGACATAAACTTTGAAACGGGCGAGGTAAAGCTCAACGGCACCGTGCTGGATGAGCCCTACATAAAGGATCTTACCAAGCTCGACGAGGGCGGACAGACCTATCCCGTCACCGTTCCCAGCGGCTACTACTTCGTTATGGGCGACAACCGCATGGATTCCCTTGACAGCCGCAGCGAAAGAGTGGGTCTTGTATCCACCGATGAGATCGCAGGAAAGGTCATTTACAGGATCTATCCCGGTACAAAGATAGGTACAGTTCAGTAAGCTGTTAAAAAGTTTTCGGGGAGGACGATGTCCTCCCTTTTTTTAGAATGCCGGTACGACCGGTACGACCGGAGCGAACGGAGCGACCTGAGCTGCGGGCATAATAGTAAAGCAGAGTGTGTCGCCGTCAGCAGCTTTTTCGCAAAAATTTGAATGTTCCCGTACAAAGTAACAACAGGTGGCAGCCCGCACTGCGGGCATAATGACAAAGCAAGCTGTATCGCTGTCAGCAGCTTTTTCGCAAAAATTTGAATGGTCCCGTACAAAGTAACAACAAGTGGCAGCCCGCACTGCGGGCAGGGTGAGTTATGAAAAAAATATCCGGATCCCGGATCGCTGCAGGCATGATATTCCTGCTGATGACGATCTTCAATGTGGCTGCATGGGTGTTCCCCACACTTATGGAGCTTTACCACTCCACGGTGTATCATTTTATGTCGGGGGCTCTTTCCCGTATCTGCGGTATCTTCCCCTTTTCCGTGGGGGAGATACTCATAGCCCTTGCCATCCTGCTCGTGACAGGCTCTGTCGTAACCGTTGTCATAGCAGTCATAAAGAAAGACCCCGCCCCTGCAAAGGCGGTCACCCGTGTGCTGACTGTCGTGCTTGCCTATATCTACGCCACGGAGACCCTTAACTGCTTCGTGCTGTACCACACCATACCCCTTACGGAAAGGCTCGCTCCCTACACAAGGGAGGAATACACCGTAGAGGAGCTGGTGGAGCTTTGCAGATACATGATACTTGAGGCAAACGACCTTGCGCTTATCGTAAAGCGTGATGAACAGGGAAATATCATACTGCCGGAAAGGCTCGACAAATGCGCAGAGGATGCCTTTGCAAATCTGAAAAGTGATTTCCCGGAGCTGTCGGGCTACTGTCCTCGCCCCAAAAGGATGATAGCCTCCACCCTTATGACCCAGCTTGACCTGCAGGGAGTCTACTTCCCCTTCACCCTTGAGGGCAACTACAACGGCTACCTTTCCCCGGCTCGCACGCCTACCACGGTATTCCATGAGATCACCCATATAAAGGGCTTCATCAGAGAGGACGAAGCCACTTTTCTGGCGTGTATCGCAGCCCTTTCCTCGGATGTGCCGGAGGTGCAGTACAGCGGATGCATAGAGAGCATGAACTACCTTTTTGCGGAGTGCCGCAAATACGCCACAGAGGAGCAGATCTATTCCCTGCGCTGCGACCTCAGTCTCCGGGTGGCAGAGGACAATTACTTTGTCAGTGAGGAGCACATGAAAAAGGCGGAAACATCCGTCCTCCCCAAGGAGACCGTGAACAAAGTGGGGGAAAAGGCGATGGAGACCACGCTGAAGGTAAACGGTGTAAAGGACGGCAAAAAAAGCTACAACCGTATGGTCACCCTTCTCCTGATATGGGCTTACAGAACGGAGGATCGACCCGCAACACGGTCTTATCCGACTCAGTGACTATGTGAAAAACTGCCCCGCAGCGTTTTTGATACTAATTTCTGACCGATGTATAGACAAGAAACAAGCCGCAAATGCTTGGATATAAGGGATTTGAGGCTTGAAGATCGTCTATACATCGAGGAAGAATTAGTATGAAACGCTGCGGGGCAGAACTTGTATATGGGTATTCGTTAAAGGCACACGCCCTTGTTTCCGGGCATTTTCACAGCCACTTTTTCTTTTTGAAGAAAACAAGGCTCAGCACCACTATGAGTATGCTCAGGATTATAACCGCAGGGTAGCCGAACTTTGAGGAAAGCTCCGGCATATATACAAAGTTCATGCCGTACCACCCCGCTATCACGGTAAGGGGAGTAAAGACGGTCGTTACCACCGTCAGCACCGTCATTATACGGTTCTGCTTCACATCAAGGCGGGACTGATAGAGATCCCGCACCTGTATGGAATAATCCCGCAGGGATGCCGCCATATCATGAAGTGAGGCTATGCGCTGTATGACAAGGTGGAAATAGCGGAGATTGTTTGCCTTGAAGAAGTTGTTCTCGTTCTCCTCCAGCTCCTGAGCAAGGTCGGTGAGCTGTTCGTAGTGTACCCGCAGATCCCTCACATCGCTGCGTATGTCATTTATGCGGATGGGGTACTCATCGGAGCCTGCCGACATTATATCATCCTCTATACGGTCGAGCTCCTGCTCATAGCGCTCCAGAAGGACCTGATCCCCATGGATGATATTCTCCAGAAAGTCGTATATAAAGCGTTCGAGAGAGGGCTTCTTCCACCGCTTTGAACGCTGTATCTCCTCGCAGATACGCTGCGCTTCGCCCGTCCTGTCGATAAAGACTATGCCCTTTTCATCCAGAGCAAAGGCAAATTTCACATCCGGTGCGGCTATATCCTCACGGTGGGGTATGGAAAAAGTCCCCGTCAGTGAATCGAAATTCACATCCGCACGGGTGCCGTGTATGTCGTTCACATCTATATCCAGCTCTATCCCCATATCAAAGCCCCCGGATCTCTCGTTCCATTCCTCGGGAGTGACTATGGCGGCATACTGGGTCTTTTTGTCGTTTGGCAGAGCCTTTACGGGGGTAAGGGTCTCCTTTATGGCGTAGATCATGTTTTTTCCCCTGTGCTGTCCTACATTTCCGCCTTTATATAGTCCTTGTATGCGTCAAGGTATGTCCAGCCGGAAATAACGGTAAGAACGGTGCTTATCCATATAAGTACGGTCTCGGCGATGCCCACCCAGCCCCATGTGAGCCCGAAGGCATGGGCAAAGAGTATGAGCACTATGGTGACCATGGTGAAGGCGGTCTTCAGCTTTCCCCATATATTGGCGGGGACGACCACACCCTTATCGGCGGTCACAAGGCGCAGACCCGACACCATGAATTCCCTTGCGATTATAATGAGAACAGGGACGCTCGACACCGTTCCAAGCTCTATAAAGCACACAAGAGCGGAGATCACCAGCACCTTGTCCGCCAGCGGGTCCAGAAATTTTCCGAAGGTGGTCACAAGGTTCCTGCTCCTTGCGATATGCCCGTCAAGGGCATCGGTCACAGAGGCAAGAACGAACACGATAAGCGCCAGCAGCTTTGAAGCCGGCAGGATATCCGTCAGAAGGAAGAACACGAAAAATGGCACCAGAACTATTCTTGCCACGGTCAGCTTATTTGGAAGATTCATCTTTATACTCTCCGATCAGATCATAATCCATAACTTCTGTAACGTGCACTGTCACAAACATTCCCGGTGTCAGCTTTCTGTCGGGAGATGTAAAGAACACCTTTCCGTCAATGTCGGGGGCATCTGCGGCACTGCGGCCGAAATAGCACTCGCCGTAGCGGTCAAATCCCTCTGTCAGCACATCTATATCCTTATCTATGAGCTTTTCGTTCTTTTCGGCGGCAATGAGCATCTGCTGCTCCATGATGATATCCGCCCTGTGCTCCTTTTCCTCCTTGGGGGTGCTGTCCTCCATTCTGGCGGCAAGGGTGCCCTCCTCCGGAGAAAAGGCAAAGCAGCCCAGCCTGTCAAACTTCATTTCCTTTACAAAGTCCGCCAGGTGCTCAAACTCTTCCTCCCCCTCACCGGGGAAACCTGTCATAACGGTGGTACGGAGAGTCACTCCGGGAATGCGTGTGCGTATCTTCTCCACAAGAGCCTTCAGAGCCGCTCCCGTGGTCTTTCTCCCCATAGCCGCAAGCACCTTGTCATCACTGTGCTGTATGGGCATCTCTATATACTTTACTATCTTGTCCTCACGGGCTATCACATCAAGGAGCTCATCGGTGATGTGCTCGGGATAGAGATAGAGCACCCTTATCCATTTCAGACCCTCTATGGCGCAGAGCTTCTCCAGCAGCTCAGGAAGTGCCTCTCTGCCATAGATGTCCGTACCGTAACGGGTGGAATCCTGTGCAATGACCACCAGCTCCTTAACTCCGCTGTCGGCTAAGGTCTGTGCCTCTTCAAGCAGCGCCTCCATAGGCACGCTGCGGTATTTTCCCCTTATCATGGGGATGGCGCAGAAGGCACAGCAGTTGGAGCAGCCCTCGGCTATTTTCAGGTAGGAATAATAGGGGAGAGTGGTCTTTATGCGGCCCCCCGTAAGCGGCAGCAGCATCTTGCTGTCATAGGAACAGACGTGGTGCCCCTGTGTGACCTCTTCTATGATCTCCGTGATACGGCCGTTGGAGCCTATACCCACCACCGCATCAGCCTCCGGGATCTCCTTTTCAAGCTCTCCCTTGTAGCGCTGTGCAAGGCATCCGGTGACTATTATCCTCTTTATCCGCCCCTCTTTTTTCAGCTGGGCAAACTCCAGTATGGTCTCTATCGCCTCTTCCTTGGCGGATTCTATGAACCCGCAGGTATTTATGATGACTATGTCGGCAAGAGCGGCATCGCTGCACAGCTTGTAGCCCGCCTTGTCGATGTTGTAGAGCATCCTTTCCGCATCTACCTGGTTTTTGGCACATCCTAAGGATACCATTCCTATCTTTGGAAGCATTCTTTTCACCTGCTTATGATTTCTTTCGATCGTTTACACCGAACATTAAGATTGTACCACAAAACCGGCGCTTTTGCAATAGATACGGGCAGAGTTTTTCCGAAAGGATATGCTGTAGCAAAAAATCCTGCTGCATCCTTTGTTTTTTGATACGGGAAGATCCGCTCCCTATGCGGGATAAGGGGGTGTGTAGCAGAATTTTTCCGAAAAAAACATAATAAAAGTATATATATTTATTGTTTCTTAATAATATAAAATAATCTGCTATTCTGCTACATTACACTGACAACCCGCACTGTATAAAGGAAAACCGTGTAGCAAAAAATTTTGCGATCTTGCTACACGACTGCCGAAAACGCCTGTACATCCGCATTTGTGTGTAGCAAAATTCGCCGTCGTTTTTTGCTACAAGCGGTATTTTGTATGGCTCCGCTCTGTTGTGTCCTGCCTGCTGACTGCCTTTTGCCGGTGTCGGGCTATAATTTTTCAACACTTATCCGTATATTTTCTTCATACATTGATGTCAGATTGAACAAAAGGGAAAATACCCATTGTGCAGCTTATCTGAATATCGCAAAAATATCTTGACAACTTTTATAAAATATGGTACAATCAGCTAAGTAATTTTTTTGAATATATGTGAAATCGTTTTCATAACAATGTATGGAGAAAGGAAGACCGGTATGAAACTGAAAAAGACACTGGCAGGCATCAGCGCAGCAGTGCTTGTCGCTTCAATGACCGCCTGCGGAGGGACCTCCTCCGACGGCACATCCGCTCCCGCAAACGAAACAGTCCCCGAAGTCACCACTACATCCGCCACCGAATGGACAGGTGATGACATAGAGGTGGAGGCTCTTGAAGAGGAAGATGTGATGGATGTGGACATCTCCGGCAAAAAGCTGAAATGGATGGGCATCTATGACCTGAACCCCACCAACGACTCCCCCGAGAGAAGCCCCGAGCTGGCACTTTTTGAGGACACCTACGGCGCAAAGATAGAGTATGTCCCCACTACCTCCGACAAGCGCTTTGATGACCTTGCCACCGCAATACTGGGCGGCACCTCCCCGGATATATTCGTCTATGAGTGGCGCACCTTCCCCTACGATATCTCAAAGGGACAGTTCCAGCCCATAGACAGCCTTGTGGACTGGGAGGATCCCAAGTGGGCGGACGTGAAGGACACCGCAGACGGCTTTATCTGGAAGGGCGAGCACTATATCGCACCTCTGGGCTATTCCTTCAACGACACACAGGTGCTCATGTACAACAAGACCATTGTCGAGGATGAGGGCTTTGACGATCCCTATGAGCTTTACCTTGAGGGCAAATGGGACTGGAGCCACTTTGTGGAGATGATGAAGAAGTATGTGGAGGATCACCCCGGTGAAGAGGTCTATGGTATAGGCGGATGGTGGGCAAACGCCTTCGTATACACCGCAGGAGACACCATGGTGACCTACGACGGCACCGCCTTCCACAACAACCTGCGCAGTGAGAAGATAGAAAAGGCACAGGGCGTATTGCAGGATATCTTCCGTTCAGGTCTTATCAAGAGAGGCTGGATAGGTCCCGAATCCGCATTCCTGGATGACAGCATCCTGTTCTACGGCATGGGCACATGGGCATACAACGCCGCAGCCCTCTCCCGTCCCGATGATGTCATACAGATAGTTCCCTTCCCCAAGGCTGACGGCAGCGACGAAAACTTCGTTTCCAACAAGGTCTACTCCTATATGTGGGTAAAGGGCTCCGAAAACGGCGACTGCGTAAAGGCATGGCTGGACTGCAACAGGACCGTGAACTTCGACGAAAAGTATGTTGAAGCCACCAAGCAGAAGTTCCTTGCCAACAGCCCCGGATGGACGGATGAAATGTACGATCTGGTAATGGATTTCTATGACGACGAGAAGTTCACCCAGGCATATGACTACGGCTACGGTCTGTCCACACTTATGGCGGATGACGTTATGAGCCAGCTCTATGAGGGCATAGCAAACGAGCTCTTTGAAGACTGGGTAGTTGCCCGTGAGGAATACTACGGCATAGTGGATGAGGAAATAAACGTATACAACGAATGACCTGCCGTTCACAGCAAAAACAAGGCACTCTCCCGAAAAGAGAGTGCCTGTGATGCATCATACTGATCCTTCCTCGGTGTACAGATCCCTAATATATTCAAGCATTTGCGGCTTGTTTCCTGTCTTTACACCGGTCAGAGATAAGTATCAGCCTTTTTGTGTCAGGGTGAAATTTTCCAGCCTGCGGTACAGCGCCGACAGGGGAACACCGCCTATCTCGGCATTCCGGAGGAAGTCGTCCGCACTGCGGTAACGCTTTTCCCCGAACCGGACGAAAGCACTGCCGTCCTCTCCCTCTGCGGAACAGACCGTGTGCCTGTCCGCACTGCCCTTGCAGCTGAATGTGACGGTACAGGGGCTTTTCAGAAGGAAATAGAGGTCGTAAAGACCGAAATTCTTTTCATCAAAGGGAACAAGGGCGTATTTATCCTCGATGATGCCCTTCATTATGTTGAAATTCCCGAAGAAGCGTTCCTTCTCCATGCGGCATGAAAGAGCCTTCTCCGCCTTTCTCAGAAGATCCAGGGCTTCATCCTTTTTCCCCTGCTCGATCCGTATGTGTGCAAGGCGGGCGCAGATCTCAGGGACGAAGGCGCTTTCCTCCGTCTCCTGCAGCAGGGCGTATATCTTTTCTATCTTTTCCCTGTAACGCTGCTCGTCCTTCCTGACGTATTTGCCTGTGCGGTACATATCCGCCAGCTTGTATTCCGCATTGATGTTGCCGGGAGCCATGGAGAAATATTCAAATGCCTTTTTGTAGTCCCTTTCTCCCGTGCGGCCGTAATACCATATGTAGCCCAGACCCAGCCAGGCATCCGTATTTCCCTTGGCGGCGGCTTCCTCATAGTACCTGAGAGCCATGTCGTAATCACCGCGCTCGTAATAGGCAGCACCCATCCCGCAAAGCACATCGGGATCGCCGGTCTTTTCGATCAGGTACTCCGCAGCCTCGCAGTAGGCGGGAAATTCCTTCTCCGCAGCGGAGCGATCCAGAGTAAAATAACGATGACAGATCCTGTATGCTTCGGAAATATCCATATAGTATCACCTCTTTTACATGAAGTACATTTAAATTAGTATAACATATCCGCAAAAATTTGTCAATAGTCGGACAAAATTTAACATCATTTGTTAAAAATTAAGTAAGGAGGACACCATGTTTAGTCTTAAAAAAGCAGCAGCAGCCTTTCTTGCAGTGTGCATGAGCTTCACGGCAATGCCCGCTGTATCCGCACTTTCCTTTGACAAGGCACCTGTGAACGAAAGCATCACCGCAAAGCAAACAGATGCACAGAAATTTGTTTCCAAGATAAAGGTGGGCTGGAACCTTGGAAATGCACTTGATGCTACCGGAGGCAGCGGTCTCAACACGGAGACCTCATGGGGGAACCCCAAGACCACACAAAAGATGATAAAGGACATCAAGGCAGCAGGATTCAACGCAGTTCGCCTTCCCACTACCTGGTACAAGCACGTGAATGACAAGGGCTCCGTAAGCGTTGCATGGATGAAGCGTGTAAAAGAGGTCGTGGACTACGCCTACAAGAACGATATGTATGTCATCCTCAACTCTCACCATGACAATTCCTACTACAAGGTAGGCGTGGCAGGAGACAGCGCACAGGAAAAGATATACATAAACAAGATGAGGAAGCTGTGGAACCGCATCGCAGTCACATTCAAGGACTACGACGAGCACCTTATATTCGAGACCCTCAACGAACCCCGTGAGGAGGGCTCAAAGATGGAGTGGCAGGGCGGCACTTCCGTTCAGCGTGATTATATCTTCAAGCTGAATAAAGCCATAGTAAAGACCATAAGAAACGCAGGCGGCAAGAACAAGAAGCGCTATATCATGTGCCCCACAAATGCTGCCACCAGCAATACGAGCGTCCTCAGAAATGCCGATTTCCCCGATGATGCAAGGGTGATAATCTCCGTTCACTACTACAAGTGGGACGATTTCAACGACTACCTGGGGGGCAAGTTCGTAGAGGATGAGAAAAAGGGCATAGACAAATTCTTCTCCGAGCTCAACGATATATTCATCTCCAAGGGCAGAGCCGTTATAATAGGCGAATGCGGCAGCACCAACAGAAACAACGAGAGCGTGCGTGCAGAGTGGGGTTCCTACTTTGTAAAGGCTGCCAAGAAGTACGGCATAGCTGTTTTCTTCTGGGACAACAACGCCGACGGCATAGGCGGCGAGAATTATATGCTCTATAACAGAAAAACCGGTGAATTCCCCCATAAGTCCATAATAGATGCCATAGTGAAGGCAGCGTCCGGCAAATAAACAGGCAAATAAACACATAAAAACAGTAAAAACCACATTCAGACGGCTTCTTTCTGAATGTGGTTTTTCCATGTCTGCGATGTAAAGTTACCGAGCCCGTATGTAAAGACTTACGGCAAAGCTATCGACGGGTCACCGTCGGCTGTGCCGACCCGCATGGCGGGCTGCAACCGATATGTGAAGTTACCGAGACCGTATGTAAAGACTTACGGCAAAGCTATCAACGGGTCACCGTCGGCTGTGCCGACCCGCATGGCGGGCTGCAACCGATATGTAAAGTTACCGAGCCCGTTTGTAAAGACTTACGGCAAAGCTATCGACGGGTCACCGTCGGCTGTGCCGACCCGCATGGCGGGCTGCAACCGATATGTGAAGTTACCGAGCCCGTTTGTAAAGACTTACAGCAAAGCTATCAACGAACGGGTCACCGTCGGCTGTGCCGACCGAGTGCCTGTCGGTGCTGCCGACCGGGTCGCTGTCGGCCGTGCCGACCTAATCGTTCCAGTATTTGCGGTCAAGGGTGCGGAACTGGACGGCACGGGAAATGTGCTTTTTGCCGATGACCTGCTCTCCCTCCATGTCCGCAATGGTGCGCCCCACCTTAACGATGCGGTCATAGGCACGCCCTGACAATCCCATTTTCTCGAAAACACTTTCAAGGAGCTCCATACCGTCCTTGGAAATGGGGCAGACCTCGTGGAAAATGTCTGGGGTGATGTTGGCGTTGCAGGTGATGTCCGTTCCCCTGAAGCGCTCCTTCTGTATCTCCCGTGCAGCCTGTACCCGCTCCCTTATCACCCTGCTCTCCTCATCCTTTTCAGAGGATGAAAGAGCCTTGAAATCAACAGGTCCTACCTCAACATGGATGTCAAAGCGGTCAAGAAGGGGACCGCTTATCTTGTTGATATACTCCTTGGCTTTCTGCCTGGAACAGGTACACTTTTTCGTGGGGTGTCCCATATACCCGCAGGGACAGGGATTCATGGCAGCTATGAGCATAAAGGAGCAAGGGTAGGTCACGGTGCCGGATGCCCTTGAAATGGTCACCTGCCCGTCCTCTAAGGGCTGTCTCAGCATCTCAAGAGTGGGACGGGAAAATTCGGGCAGTTCGTCAAGGAACAGCACTCCGTTGTGGGACAGGCTTATCTGCCCCGGCTTGGGAGTAGTGCCGCCGCCGCAGAGACCCGCCCCCGAAATGGTGTGATGAGGTGAATAGAAGGGTCTTTTGACGATAAGAGGGTTTTCCTTTGTGACAAGCCCGCTGACGGAATGGATGTTGGTGGTCTCTATGGATTCCCTGAAGGTCATTTCCGGCAGTATGCCCGGCAGACGCTTCGCAAGCATTGATTTGCCGCTGCCCGGAGTGCCTATCATCAGCAGATTGTGACCCCCCGCAGCAGCGTATTCAAGGGCACGCTTTGCAGGCTTCTGACCCTTTACATCCGCAAAATCCGCCTTTTCAAAATATTCTGCGGGGCCGGGGACATAAGGCTCTGCGGGCTTCATGAGCTTTTCCCCGTTCAGGTGATCTATGATCTCACGAACGTTTTCGGCACCGTAAACGGTCACACCGTCGGCAACACTTGCCTCCCTTGCATTGTCTGCGGGGACAAAGACGGTATCAAAGCCCTCCCTGCGGGCACAGAGCACCATGGGGAGCACTCCGGAGACCCCTCTTATGTCTCCGTTGAGGGACACTTCCCCGATAAAGGCGGTGCCGGACAGGTCGCCGTTGATACGCCCCTGTGCCTTTAATACGGCTATGAGGATGCTCAGATCAAACACGCTGCCTGCCTTTCTCGTGTCGGCAGGTGCAAGATTCACCACCACCCTTGCCGGGGGGAACTTCTCGCCGCAGCTCCTGAAAGCGGCCTTTATCCTCTCCCTGCTCTCCTTTACGGAAACATCCGCAAGGCCTACTATGTCAAAGGTGGGGGTGCCCCTGCTGATCTCCGTCTCCACATCCACCGCAAAGGCATTCAGACCGAAAAGTCCCATTGCATTGATCTTTACAAACATTGCTCTGCCCCCTGTTTAAAACTACAGGATGCAGATAGAAGATCTTTTCTGCATCCTGCCAAACCATTTTCTGTATTATCTCAGCGCATCTGCAGCGCTTTTCATATCCTCTGCACCGAAAAGATAGGAGCCTGTCACCAGCACATCCGCCCCTGCCTCCTTTACAAGAGGAGCAGTCCTGGCGTTTATGCCGCCGTCTACCTGTATACGAAGATCAAGCCCTTTTTCCTCGGCTATGGAGCGGACTTCCCTTATCTTGTCAAGGGTCTCGTAAATGAAGCCCTGACCGCCGAACCCCGGCTCAACAGTCATTACCAGCACCATATCCGCCAAAGGGATGACATCCTTTATCTCCGAAACGGGGGTGCCGGGCTTTATGGCGATACCGCACCTTTTTCCGTGCTCACGGACAAGAGCCGCCGCAGCCCTCACGTCGGACGCCGCCTCCGCATGGAAGGTGATGTTGTCCGCCCCTGCCTTCGCAAAAGCAGGGATGAGCCTTGCGGGCTCGGTTATCATAAGGTGCACGTCCACAAACATATCCGTGTTTTTTCTCACACTCTCCAGAACAGGGATGCCATAGCTTATATTCGGAACGAATACCCCGTCCATCACGTCAAAATGGAGGTGATCGCAGCCCGCAGCCTTTGCACGGGAAATATCCTCCCCCAGCCTGCAAAGGTCGGCGCTGAGTATGGAAGCAGAAACTATCACGGCTTTTCCTTTCTTACTTTTTTCCCGTATCTGCGGGCTTTACCAGCACAAAGCAGAGTATGAGTGCCACAACATAGAGGGCAAGGGTGAAATAGAGCACATTCTGATAACCAACGGGGTTCATCCTAACGTTGTCGTGGTCGATCCATTCACCGGTATGGTTTACGATAAAGGTAGCCACCTGGTTGCCCGTAAGACCCGCAAATGCCCATGCGGAAAGGGTTATGCCGTGTATTGCGGAGATACTTCCCATTCCGTAATGGTCGGAAAGCAGGGTGGGGACATTGGAAAATCCGCCGCCGTAGCCCGCATTGACGATAAAGATGAGAGCCAGAACGAGAACTATGAGAAGGGGATTGCCCTCACCGTTCTTGATGCCCTGTGTCAGCATCACAAGGACAGTGGAGACGATGGAAAGGATGAAGATGATCTTGTAGATGGTGTTCCTGTCCTTCATGGTGTCAGCCCATGAAGAGAAACCCAGTCTGCCGCCTGCATTGAAAATGGCGGAAACGGTGGAGATCACGCCCGCAAAAGCCGCAAGGCCTACGCACTTGACTATCATCTTCTCCTGTGAGATAAGAGCAAGGCCGCAGGTGATGTTGATGTAGAACATGAACCAGATGCCCACATAGTTGGATATGGGCCTTGTCCTGAGCACCTGCATGATGGAAGGCTTAGCATCCTTGCCCTGGGGCTCGTGCCAGTCCGCAGGCTTTGCAAGGAGAAGGTGTCCCACAAACATCATGACAAAGTACACTGCCGCAAGGATGATGAACATCTTGTAGATACCGCCGTCGCCCAGGTTCTCAAGCATACTCTGCATGATGGGGGAGGCTATGGCCTTTGCAGCACCGAAGCCAGCAACAGCAAGACCCGTTGCAAGTCCCTTTCTGTCGGAGAACCAGAGCATAAGGGTCTTTACGGGAGAAAGGTAGCCTGTTCCCAGACCTATCCCCATGATAAAGCCGTAGCTTATGTATATGCCTATGAGAGAAACGAGGCTGTGCTGGTGATTGCCGCCGTACCAGATGAAGAAGCCCGTTCCCGCCATGCCTGCCGCAAAGCAGATGGCTGCGATAAGCGATGACTTATGGATATCCTTTTCAACGATATTCCCCAGAAAAGCCGCAGACATACCGAGGAAAAAGATGGCGAAGGAAAACGCCCATTCCGTGGCACCCTTTGTAAAGCCGATGTGATCGGCAATTTCCTGTGAGAAGATCGACCAGCAATACACCGTACCTATACTGCAGTGCAGGAGAAGAGCCGGTATAGCCGCACGCACCCATTTGTTGGTGCGCCAGCCGCCTTTGTTTTCTGTCTGTCCCATTGACTATCCCATACAAGATGTATGGGAACACCTCCTTTGAAAAACTTAAAAATGACAAATCTATATAAGTATATCACAGTTTTATCACTTTTGCAATAGCTTTTTTGTTCTTTCTCATAACAAAAATATCGTGTCCCTTTGGTGATATTTACAATTTTGCTCATTTCAAGAGCCGTTCATAGGTAAAGTTCAACAAATCCGAACAAAACTCAAAAAACCTCTTGACAATCCCGTTTGATTATGATAATATATTTAAGTCGCCTGTAAAGTGCGAATGGAAGTTTAGCTCAGCTGGGAGAGCATCTGCCTTACAAGCAGAGGGTCATAGGTTCGAGCCCTATAACTTCCACCATACGGCCCGGTAGTTCAGCTGGTTAGAACGCCGC
>ODAI011129053.1_pt1 | contig 19903 bp, 14 predicted proteins | sample 1539321 | NCBI WGS metagenome assembly ODAI01 (sample SAMN02144231, study PRJEB22623) | gut metagenome | biome: sheep rumen | host: Ovis aries | place: New Zealand
ATATTGAACCCTGCACGAATCACCAACACTCGACGCAGAGCGTCGAGGTATGGTGTTCTCATAAGGTATTGCAGTCGGATTCAATACCCTTTATTTCGACGCAGAGCGTCGGGGTATTGAACCCTCCGCACGAATAAAAATGTTTCACGTGAAACATTGCAGTTTACGAGTTTCTGATTTTTTTTCCGAATTTCATTTCAAATGCTCTTACTTCAACCCGTTGATTCTTACGCAGGGAGTCTTATAAGCCACTCTGAAAAAAAAATCATAAGTCGAACTCGCCGACATTCTAAAACCATTGTGGAACAATATTTTTTTCATGATTACCCCTTTTAACCATCCAAAACAGGAGGAATTTATGACTTCAGAAATATCTTTCCGTTCGGGGAGGATTTATTCAGCTTTTTCCGTTCTATTGCACAAAATAGCTGAGTTTTTTATCAGTTTACATATGTTCATTTCAATCAATGTCTTGGATTTTTTTACCTGTCAATTACAATTTGTGAAAAATGTTTCACGTGAAACAATAAGAAAAACCAAGAAACTTCGACTTTTCAACATTGTAAACAATCACCAACACTCGACGCAGAGCATCGGGGTATTGAACCCTCCGCACGAATAACAAATAAAATCAATGAATTTACAGACCAATAGCCGATAATTCCCGTGCTATTTTCAACTCATTTATTACGTTTTCAGCAGATATTTTTTCGATTTTCTGAAATCACAATGCCTGTAAACTCGATATAAAAAATGAAAACCTCAAAAAAAATGTTTCACGTGGAACAAAAAAAAATCCGGACAAAATGAAAATTCTGTCCGGAGCCTGATGGGGCTGATTTACCATTAGGTAAACCTCTAACAAAAGCAGTTTTAGTACCGCTTTACTATGTATGTTCTCACAGTATACTATAAGTATTCCTGTTTGTCCATCCTTAAATATAAATTATTTTAATTCCTTATATTATAAGGAATTAGCTTACTTTTCTTCATCTGATCCAGCAATTCTGTCGATACCCACAACATAATCAGGATCTTTTATGTCGACAACCTTCACACCGCTGCTTGACCTTCCCTGCTGGGAAATCTGAGCCGCCTCGACGCGGAGGGAAGTCCCCTGGCTGGTGATGCACATGATGCTGTCTTCATCCTTGACGGTAAGTGCACCTATGATTTCACCCTTGTCATCGACATTTCCGAAAATACGCTGACCGCCTGTTCCACGACCGTGGGCATTGAACTCGCTGAATTCAACGCGCTTTCCTATTCCCTTTTCTGTGACGACAAGAATCTTTGCATCTTCGTCAACATGGATTGCGGCACACAATTCGTCTCCGTCGGTAAGCTTCATTCCGTTCACTCCACGACCTGAGCGACCCATCGAACGGACCTCTTCCTCACTTATGCGGAGAGCCTGTCCCCTGCGGCTGACCAAAAGAAGCTCGTCATTTCCACCTGAAAGAATCGCACTGACCAAAGTATCGCCATCATCAAGACGGGCCGCCTGCATTCCCCGGAACTTTGCATTGCGGAATTCATATGTCGGAGTCTTTTTGACAATGCCATTTGCTGTTGCCATGAAAAGATACTCAGTTTCGGAGAATTCCTTGAGACTTACGGTTGTGGTTATCTCCTCGTTTGCACTCACCTGCAGAAGACTCTTGATGTGTGAACCGCGGCTGATTTTTGAGGCTTCCGGAATCTCATGGACTTTGATCCAATATGCCTTTCCCTCGTTGGTGATGAACATGAGGTAATCGTGGGTTGAAGCGACGAACATCTGGTTGATGTAATCCTCTTCAACAAGCTTTGCGGAGATAGTTCCCTTTCCTCCCCTCGCCTGACTGCGGTAGAGGCTGACCGGAACACGCTTGATGTATCCGAGTTTTGAGATGAGAACAACCATGTCCTCTTCCTTTATCATGTCCTCAACGTTTATCTGCTCAACTTCGTTTGCCACAATCTGAGTGCGGCGGTCGTCACCGTATTTGTCGGCAAGTTCGTTGGTCTCGGTCTTAATCAGTGCAAGAATTTTCTCGTGGTGCTCAAGAAGGTCACGGCAGTATGCGATGAATGCCTGAAGCTCAGCCATTTCCTTTTTGAGGTCCTCAATCTGGAGATGGGTCAGACGCTTCAACTGCATGTCAACGATTGCCTGCGCCTGTACATCATCGAAACCGAATCTCTTTTCAAGGTTTGCCTTTGCATCTTCGGTGTCGCGGCTGCCACGGATTATCTTGATCACTTCATCGATATTGTCAACAGCCACAATCAGCGCTTCCAAAATATGTGCGCGTTCAAGTGCCTTTTTCAAATCGAACTTTGTGCGGCGGGTGATTACCTCGTCACGATGATCCACAAAGTAACGGATCAAATCCCTGAGATTCAGAGTCTGCGGACGTCCTTTGACCAAGGCAAGATTTATGACGCCGAAGTTTGACTGAAGTTCAGTCTTTGCAAAAAGCTGATTCAATACAAGCTTGGTGACAGCTCCCTTTTTCAGGTCGATGACAATGCGCATTCCGGCACGGTCGGAGGATTCATCGTTTGCGGCAACGATTCCGTCAATCACTTTGTCGCGGACAAGCTCCTTGATCCTGTTGATGAGCGATGTTGTGTTTATTCCGTAAGGAACCTCGGTGAATACGATGGATTCCTTTCCGGTCTTTGAAGTTTCAATTGTGAACTTTCCGCGGATGATGATTTTTCCGCGTCCTGTTGAATAGGCCTTTTTGATTCCTTCGCGGCCGTAGATGACTCCACCTGTGGGAAAGTCGGGACCCTTGATATGCTGACAGAGTTCGTCTATTGTGATTTCAGGATTGTCAATGTATGCACAGATTGCGGAAGCCACTTCACGAAGATTATGAGGAGGCATGTTCGTTGCCATACCGACTGCGATTCCTGTCGAACCGTTGCACAAAAGGAACGGAAACTTTGTGGGAAGGACAGAAGGCTCAACGGTGGTATCGTCGAAGTTCGGAACCATGTCCACGGTTTCCTTATTGATGTCGGCAACCATCTCCTCGGCAAGTTTTTCCATCTTGGACTCGGTGTAACGGTAGGCGGCCGCGGGATCACCACCGATGGTACCGAAGTTTCCTCCGGGAGTCACTATTATGTAGCGCTGTGAAAAATCCTGTCCCAAGCGGACGAGTGCATCGTAAACAGAAGCGTCTCCGTGCGGATGGTAATGACCAAGAACGTCTCCGACAATCGTGGCGCACTTGCGGGTCTTTCCGCCTGCATGAAGGTTCAGCTTGTCCATTGAATAAATGATTCTGCGGTGAACAGGCTTCAATCCGTCGCGGACATCGGGCAATGCACGGCTTACAATGACCGACATTGAATAGTCGATGTATGCCTGCTTTACTTCATCCTCAATCGGAATCTTTATGACTGTTCCACCCTCAGGGGTTTTTATTTCTTCCATCTGTTTAATCCTCTTTCAAAAGTCATTACACGTCAAGGTTGGCGTATATGGCGTTTTCTTCTATGAACTTGCGTCGGGGTTCAACTTCCTCTCCCATGCATACGGAGAAAATCTTGTCGGCCGCAATGGCATCGGGGATTGTTACAACCCTCATCTTTCTGATGGAAGGATCCATTGTTGTTTCCCACAGCTGTTTTCCGTCCATTTCACCAAGTCCTTTGTAGCGCTGCACATCGGCCTTTTCCCTCTTTTCTCCAAGTTCCGCAAGTTCGGCATCACGCTCTTCGTCGGAATAAGCGTAGCGTACATATGCACCCTTTCCGTTTCCAAGCTGAATCTTGTACAACGGCGGCATTGCAAGATAAACGTATCCGTGCTCGATAATCTGCGGCATGTAGCGGAAGAAGAAAGTGAGAAGCAAAGTGCGGATGTGGCTTCCGTCAACATCGGCATCTGCCATGATTATGATTTTGTGGTAGCGGAGTTTCTCTATGTTGAAGTCTTTTCCGAATCCTGCCCCGAGAGAGGCTATGACAGGTTCAAGCTTGTCATTGTTCATAACTTTTTCAGGACGTACTTTTTCAACGTTGAGCATCTTTCCCCACAGAGGAAGAATGGCCTGAGTCTTTGCATCCCTGCCCTTCTTTGCGGAACCGCCTGCAGAGTCTCCCTCGACAATGTAGATTTCGCACTGCTCCGGATCCTTGAGTGAACAGTCGGAAAGTTTTGCAGGAAGACCGAATCCGTCGCTGAAGGTCTTTTTACGGGAAGCATCCTTTGCCTTGCGGGCCGCGATTCTTGCGGTTGCCTCTCCGATTGCCTTTTCAAGAATCATGTCCACAATCTTCGGATTCTGCTCGCACCAGAGGGTAAGCTTTTCCTTTACGATTTCATCGACATAACTTCGCACCTCGGAATTTCCAAGCTTGGTCTTGGTCTGTCCCTCGAACTGCGGATCGGGAACCTTCACTGAAAGAACCGCGGTAAGGCCTGCGCGCACATCGTCGCCGGTAAGTTTTTCGTCCTTGTCAAGCTTTTTCAGAAGTTTTTCGCGGGTGGCAAGGAATTTGTTCATTATGACGGTGAGAGCTATCTTGAATCCGTCAAGGTGGGTTCCTCCCTCGTGGGTATTGATGTCGTTCACATAGGAATAAATGTTTTCGGCATAGCCGTCGTTGTACTGCATTGAAAGCTCGACAATCACATCGTTGGTCACGCCGTTGATGTAAATAGGCTCTTCCGGAACAACCTGCTTCCCCTCGTTCAGGAATGAAGTGAAATGTTTTATACCTCCGTCGAATTTATAAATAACTTCCTTCGGGGTCTCAAGGCGTTCATCTCGGAATTTGATTGTTATCCCGGGGTTCAAAAAAGCCAGTTCACGGAGTCTCTGGGCCAGAACATCGAAATTGTATGTAGTCGTCTCGGTGAAGATTGTCTTGTCCGCCTTCCATCGGATTGTGGTTCCGTGAAGATTTGTATCTCCAAGACATTCAACCTTTGTTTTGGGTTTTCCTTCGGCATACTTCTGCTCGTATCTTTTTCCCTCGCGGTAAACGAAAGCCTCCATCCAAACTGAAAGGGCATTCACGCAGCTCACACCGACACCATGCAATCCACCGGAAACCTTGTAGTTAGACTTGTCGAATTTTCCTCCGGCATGGAGACGGGTCAAAACAAGCTCAAGGGCAGAAACATGCTCGGTCGGATGCATATCAACAGGAATACCCCGTCCATTGTCCTCAACACGGCATATATCGTCTTTTTCAAGCGCAACCGTAATGGTATCGCAGTAACCTGCCATCGCCTCGTCTATACTGTTGTCCACAACCTCATACACAAGATGGTGAAGTCCGTTCGGTCCCGTGGAACCGATGTACATACCCGGACGTTTACGTACAGCCTCAAGACCTTTGAGAACCTGAATGCTGCTGGCGGAATACTGGTTGTTTACTTCATCTGACATTTTTTTACACCCACTAGAAGCCCCTGACAAAAAACAAAGCCTTCTATCCCCATAATAGAATATTTTTAGAAATTCAGTATATCCGTATTGAAGAAAAAAGTAAAGGTGGGATATAATGGCAAAATTATGAGTGAACAGAATTATCAGGCATTTTGGAACGAAGTTCTCAACCTAATACACGAGGAATACAAGGCCAAGGGACAGGAAGACGAATTCACCCTTTGGTTCAACATGACATATCTTAAGGATACTTTAACACAAATCACAGTTTCCGTTCCTTCAAAAATGATGTGGGATATGATGGTCAAAAAGGGCCATGTAAAGGAAATCCAGGACAAACTCTACGAAATGACGGGACAGAATGTGGATATCACCTATGTGGCAAAAAAAGATTTCATCCTTCCCTCCCCGCCTGCAGCCGAAATGCCTGCAGAGGAAAAAAAAGATTCCCCGGCAGAACAGACTTCTGAATCAGAAAAAAACAAAGCGAATGCAAAGGATTTCAAGAAACATCCTCAGCTTGATGAGAATTTTACTTTCGACACCTTCGTTCCTGGAGAGAATTCCGACTATGCATTCAGAGCGGCCTGGGCTGCGGCCAAAGACCCCGGCGGAGGATTTTCCCCTCTTCTCATTTACGGAGGCTCCGGTATGGGAAAAACACATCTCATGCAGTCGATAGGAAACCACCTCTACAATGAAAAGAAGGGCAACATAAAAATCTGCTATATAAGTGCGGAGAATTTCACCAATGAATTCACCACTTCCATAAAGAACATCACGACCGAGAAATTCAAAACAAAATACAGAAACCTTGACGTGCTTCTCATAGACGACATCCACTTTTTGATAGGAAAGGAAGGAACCCAGGAGGAGCTTTTCCATACATTCGAGGACCTTCACCAGAAAAAGGCCCAGATTGTGTTCACCTGCGACCGTCCAATCACGGAGCTTAAAGGAATGTTCGACCGTCTTGCCTCCCGCATAAACAGTGGAACGAAAGTAGACCTTCAGCCCCCGAACTACGAAACAAGACAGGCAATCCTGAGAAAGGAGCTGGAAATCCTCAACAAGCACATAGACCCCGAAGTGGTGGACTACATAGCCAAAAACGTCCAGACGAACGTAAGGGAACTGAAGGGCTGCCTGATAACCATGCTCAATTACGCTGACCTCATGAATCATCCTCTGACCCTGGAGATTGCCCAAAAAAGACTCAGGGACACAGTCAGCCAGACATCCACCGAATCCGTTACAATCGACACAATACAGAAGGTCGTGGCCGAATACTACAACATCTCCATAAGCGATATGAAAAGCCGGAAAAGACCAAAGAAAGTTGTGATTCCAAGACAGATTGCCATATACATTGCAAGAAAACTGTGCGATTACTCCTATCCCGAACTTGGAAATGAATTCGGAGGCAAAGACCACACAACCATAATGCACAGCTACGAAAAAGTTGTGGACCAGCTGAAGATAGACTCCGTGCTTGACTCGACCATTGAAATGCTGATCCGCAAGATAAGGGAGTACAAGAAATGAAATTTTCTTCCACAAATCTCAAAAAAAATAAAGACAACTTGTGCATAATCTGCTACAATATTGTGGAAAACGTGGTGACAATCATACCCCCTGTGTACATGTGTAAAAACTGTGGATTCAAATCACAGAATTTTACACAGGCTAATTCGATTTAACAGAACAAGATGGACCGAATTTCCCAGAATTCACAGCCCTTATTTATGTTACTACTGAAATTTATAAATTTATAAAATTTAAGGATTGTGCATAAAAATTCATTTTTGATGAAATATTATGAATTTTTTTCCATTTCCTATTGAAACTGTAAAAAATTCTTCTTAAGTAATAGAAGAAAACAAGGAGAATATATGAAGTTCATTTTCGACAAAGACGCAATGATAAAGGAAATAGCCATTGCCCAGGAAATAATCTCCACAAAGCAGGCTGCTGACATCCGTTCCAATGTCGCCCTTTCTGCTTCAAACAATACCCTTACAATAAAGGCGACCGACAGCAAAGTGAATTTTGAGACCCAGATACCTGTCCAGATTCAGGAAGAGGGATCCACCACAATCTACTGTGACAAATTCATGGGAATACTCACTTCACTTCCTGAAGGAGACATAGAATTCAACCAGGAGACAGGAAGCGAAGGTGAGCAGGCCATATCCGTATTAATCAAACCGGTGGCAAAGAAAATAAAATTCCAGATTAAGACCATGTCAACCGACAAATTTCCGGATTTCAGTTCTGCGGACAATGTTCCATATTTCGATGTTCCGTCAAAAGACATAAAGGAAATGATAACGCAGACCGTATTTGCCGTAAGCGATGACGTGACGCGTCTTTTCATGAATGGTGTTTTCTTCGAGAAAAAAGGAGAAGAACTCAGACTTGTGGCCACGGACGGAAGAAGACTCAGCTACGAGTCAAAGTCAATTCTTGCAGGCGTTGCGGATTTCCCTTCAATCATCATTCCTCCGAAGATTTTGAACATCATCTCAAAAAAAGCTCCCGAAGAAGGAAATATCTCCATAGCAGTCGTTGACAAGATGATTTTCTTCAAATTCGGAACCTATAAATTCGGATCCATTCTTCTTGAAGGACAGATTCCGAATTATGAAAGGGTGATTCCGGAACATCAGGAGCACAGTTTCCAGGTGCAGAAAAACGACCTTGTTGATGCACTGAAGCGCGTGGCACTCATGGTGGACAAAAAGGCAGGACGTCTTTTCTTCAACATCAGTGACGGGGTTTTGAAAATCACATCCCATCAGTCCGAAATGGGAAGCGCCGATGAGGAAATCCCCTGTGAATATGCAGGACAGAATTATGTGCTGGCCCTCAATTACCGCTATGTCGAAGAGCCTCTGAAGGTCATGAACAGCGACAGGATAACATTTGAATTCACGGAGGAGATGAAGCAGGTCACAATGAGGCCCGAACCCGCCGCAGATTATTTCCACATAATAATGCCGATGCAGAAAGAATAGTGCCATTTCTTTCATTGTCTCCCGCACAGTTCAGAAATCTCGATGACAAAACGATAGACCTTCTTTCAAGGGAGGTCTATTTTACCGGTGAAAACGGACAGGGAAAAAGCAATCTGCTTGAGGCGCTTTATTACTCTGCATATGGATCTTCCTTTAGGACACACGCGGATCAGGAGATTGTGAAAAAAGGCTGCGATTCCATGAGCCTCAGGACGATTTACCGTGAGGAAAACGGAAACACACATTCAACATTCATATCCATCGAAAAGGGAAAAAAGAAAATCGAAAAGGACGGAAAAATCATTCACGATCGGAAAGAGCTTGTGAACACCATGCCATGCGTCCTTTACAGTCACGATGATCTTGATTTTGCGACGGGATCTCCGGAACGAAGAAGGTTTTTCATTGATCAGTCACTCAGCATGTATGACGTTATGTACATAGACGTGATGAGACGATACAAGAGGATTTTGAAAAGCCGGAATATATGCCTGAAGGAAAGAAATTACAATCTGCTGGATTCATACGACATACAGCTTGTAATGAACGGACTTGAGATTCAGAAGAAAAGAAAGATGGCTGTTTTCCAGTTCAATCAGATTTTCGGGAAGCTCTACGAGGATATAGAAGGGACTGCGGGGGTTTCAATCAGATACGAACCTTCCTGGAAAAAAACGGGCGAAGACAATTCGGGGGATTCCTCTCTTCCGATGATAGATGATGTGATGGAAACGATAAAGTCGAAGAGGGAAATGGAGAAAACCCTCTGCACCACAATGTCCGGGCCCCACCGCGACAGGATAATATTCGTGAAGGATGGAAATTCGTTTGTACCCACTGCATCGACAGGACAGAGGAGACTCATTGTCCTTGTGCTCAGGACTGCCCAGGCGGTCTACTACACGAGGGTCACCGGTAAAAAGCCCGTGCTTCTGATGGATGACGTGCTTCTTGAACTGGATCCCGAAAAAAGAAGAAGGCTCACATCGATGCTTCCTGAATATGACCAGCTGTTCTGCACTTTTCTTCCCGGGGAGCCTTACGAGAATTACATGCACGAGGGAACCATGGTGTATTCAATAAAAAACGGCGGGTGGGAAAAAATCAGATGAACGAAGACATAATGGGAATCAACGGTCTCATACAGAAGGCATTCGACCAGATAAGCATGGAAAGGGCGAAATCAGCTTCGGATTTGGAGAGGGCATGGAAGACTGTGCTCGGAAGAATCAAGGCTGTGAATTACCGTGAGAATCCCAACGAAGGTCAGAATATGGCAGACCACAGCAGGATTGTGGATTTGAAAAACGGAGTGCTGCTTGTTGAGGCGGATCATCCCGGGTGGATAACCCTTCTGCAGTTTCACAAGAAATTCATTTTGAAGGGACTTTCAATGGAGTGCCAGGGGATGAGGATAAATACTCTCGCCTTCAGGCTCAAGGGAAACAGGGGGGATCTTTTTGCCGGCGGGGACCACGGTTACTCACAGGAAGACGTGAAGAGAAACATTGAAAGAAGGATAGAAAAAGAAGAAAATGATTTGAAATCCTTTAGTGCAGAGAGTGGAAAAGAGCGGAAAAGGGAAGAAAAAAAGGAAATTCCGCCCGAACTTGTCACAATTTTTGAAGATTTAAGGAAAAGTATGTTGACCAATTCCGAGAAATAATGATAATATTCGGACTAATACTTTGGGAAATTATTTTTTTTATAGATAGGAGTCGTTCATTATGTTACGTACATACCAACCAAGCAAAGTAAAGCGCAATAGAAAATTCGGATTCCGCGCACGTATGGCTACACGTGGTGGCCGCATGGTTCTTTCACGCCGCCGTGCAAAGGGTCGCTGGAAGCTCACGATTTCAGACGAGAAGAAGCCTTACCAGAATGGCCGCAACCAGACTGCAAAGATGTAATTTTCTCTGAAAGGGATGGAGACAGGCTTGCTGAAGACAGGGCGTTTTACACGCGATGAGCATATGAAGCGTCCTGATGACATCCAGAGACTTTTTAAAAAAGGGAAGAGGGTCAGTGTTGCCGGAGCAAAGCTCTTCTATATGCTGAATGACCGAAACAAAAACCGAATCGGATTTCCACTTCCCCGCGGTTATGGTAATGCTGTGGAGAGAAACAAATCCAAGCGTTACAGCCGTGAAACATATCGCTTTTTTAGAACACACCTGAACACCGGATACGATATGCTGCTTTTGGTATATCCCGGAAATGACTCGTTCCACTCGCGGTGTGAGCAATTTAAGACATTATGCAGAAAAGCCGGCTTATTACGGGACTAAGGAATTTTTTCACGAAATTTCTTTGTTTCCTGATACGCTTTTATCAAGTTTGCATCTCACCCTTTTTTCCTGCGTGCTGCAGGTTCACACCCACATGTTCTCAGTATGCGCGGGAAGCCATTATTAAACACGGCCCTGTCAAGGGGCTTTATCTTGCCGTAAGAAGGATACTGAGGTGCAATCCGTACCACAAAGGCGGATACGACCCTGTTCCCGAATTATGGCATTCGACAAGGAAAATATTATATGGAAAAGAATACCGTTTGGGCCATAGGTCTCAGCACTTTGGTTCTTGTAGGTTCTCTGATTGTGGAGTACAAGGTGATTCTGCCGAAACAGCAGGCTGCCATGGAAAAACAGCAGGCGGAACTCGCCCTCAAGCAGGAGGAGCAGGCGAAAGTAGAAAAAAAGGCGGAGGAGCAGTTTTCTACTGCGGGTGAAATTATTGCAGGACAGCCTGAAATAGAGGAAAAGCACTATACAATCACCACCGACAAAGTGGAGGCCGTCTTCACAAGCAGAGGGGGAGACCTCATCAGCTACAAGCTCCTGGAGCACAATGACAAGGATACAGGTTCCGGAGTCCAGATGGTAGACAATGTTACTGCAACGAACAGAGCCTTCTCCCTGGGATTCGGACAGACGACCGAAACGATTGTGAACGAAAATTTTGCCGCCAAGATGGAAGGCGACAACACCATCATCTTCACCAGGGAATTCAACAAAAAGGATGACTTTGGAAACATCCATACGTTCACTCTTATGAAACGCTATGAATTCCTTCCCGGGGAGTACGTGTTCAGAATGGGAGTGGGCATCAAGCTTGACGACGGAAACGGGCTTGAAAGCAACGGTGCCGCCTACACCATCCGCACGTCGCCTCAGATAGGTCCCCATTTCGACAGAAAGCATGACAGATACGAAGTCCGCCAGCTTCTTCTTTTCAATGGAAAGAAAAGGGAAAAGCCCTCCCTCGTGAACAAGGAATACGAAAAGGAATACCAGTGGGTCGGTGTCGGAGGAAAGTATTTCACAATCCTCATAAAACCCGAGGATCCTTCCAAGATGACCACCAAAGTGGTGACTTCATCCAAAAGCGAAAGTGACTATGAGAATTCGCAGGTGTTTATTTCGCGCTCGTCAATAGCACCCGGAACAAGCGTTGCACAGGATGTTTATTATGTGTACATCGGTCCACGCAGCGAACAGGAATACAAGAGATACAATCTTGCCGACGACAACGGATGGGGTCTTTCAAACGCGAAATTCAACCATGCCCTTGCCACAAGCGGAGTTCTCTCATGGATAGAGGTTGTCCTCAAGTGGGGAATGGAGATGATTTACAGGCTCGTCAGAAACTGGGGAGTTGCAATCATCATTCTTACCGTGATACTCAGGATTATTCTTTTCCCTCTCAGCCGCAGCAGTGCCATCGGTACCCTCAAGATGCAGCAGCTTCAGCCGAAAATGCAGGAAATTCAGGAAAAATACAAGGACAACCAGCAGAAACTTGCCGAAGAAACGAGCAAGCTTTACAAAGAGGCCGGATACAATCCTATGTCCGGATGTCTTCCGATGATACTTCAGATGGTTATTCTTTTCGCCCTTTACAACGTGTTCAACAACTACTTCGAATTCCGAGGCGCCACGTTCATAAGAGGATGGATTGACGATCTTTCAATGGGAGACAAAATCTGGACTTGGAAAAAGGATTTACCCTTCATTACTACACTCACACAGAACACTCTCCGCATTCTTCCGTTCATTTATCTGTTCTCGCAGCTTCTCAACGGAAAGATAACACAGTACGGAGGAGCGGCAGGGGGACAAAGCGCAGGTCAGATGAAATTCATGATGTACGGTCTTCCGATTATATTCTTCTTTATGTTCTACAATGTGCCGAGCGGACTTCTCCTCTATTGGACGGTCAGCAATATCCTTCAGATTGGACAGCAGATTATGATAAACAACACAATGAAGAAAAAGAGGGCCGAAATGGAAAAAAACAAGCCCGCAGTAAATGCGAACGTCCTTAAATTCAAGGGCGGAAAAAAGAAGACACGATAGAAATCATTTTGAGAGGTATTGATATGATATACGAATATGAAGCTGAGACTGAGAAAGACGCTATTGAAAAAGCCGCAGAGGAGCTGGGACTGGAGAAAGACCAGTTCGACGTGGAGATTATCGAGACACAGAAGAAGTCTCTTTTTAAGAAAGGGTATGTGAAAATCCGTGTGCACACTGTCGACACTCCGAATCACGTTGCGCCCGAATTCGACGGAAAGGTTCCGAACGCCACAGTGAGGGCAAATAATCCCAATATGGTGTCGAATCTGATTCCTCAGGATGAATTCGAGCAGAAGCTTCTTGATTTTGTTCACGGAATGATCACGAAGATGGGTTACAATGTCGAAGTGGAGATTATGTTCCGCGAGGAAAAGAAGATAGGCATTAAGCTCAACAGCTCAAGTTCCTCAATATTGATTGGACGCAAGGGAAAGAATCTGGATGCAATGCAGCTTCTTGCAAATGTGTATGCCGGACATCTTGGACGCGAAGATGTGAGAGTCATTCTTGACACAGAGAATTACCGCATCCGCCGCGAGGAAAGCCTTGTGCGCCTTGCCTATGTGACAGCGGACAAAGTAAAGCAGAGCAGGAATTCCATTCTTCTTGAGCCGATGAATCCCTTTGAAAGACGTCTGATTCACACGACTTTGAATGATATCCCGGATATTGAAACCAAAAGCGAGGGTGATGGTTTATATAAACAGGTACGCGTGATTTACAAAGGACTCCGCTGAGTAAAAGCGGATTTCAATTGTACGCGGACAAGGAGCAGTGGGCTATGAAAAGATTTACACGTGCCGCAGCGGTTCTGCTTTTGGGAATTGGAGCAGCAGTTTCAAACGCAATGGACGCCTCAAAACTGGTGGATGAAGCCACTTATGCTGAACTCAAGGAAAAAGGGCAGATACAGAAGTCTTATTACAAGCAGAATAATGTGACTCTTACTCTGGCTCCCGATACGGAGCTTACAAAGGGTGCCGTTTCATTCTGGAAAAATGACTACGAGCCGGTTTTTCTGGTGGAGAATCTTTATCTCATTCCGAAAAAGGATCTTGGAGACGGAACCACAGGAAAGAATTTGATTGACAAGTCCTCGAAAATCATCAGGTCGGTCAGCAGGATGCAGGGAATGCAGTATTATTCCAGCGACAACAAATGGGAAACTCTGTATAAGGAAGCATATTGCATAGAATCCGAAAACAGCAAGGTCCGTGTTGCGGATGACACAGAGGGGAGCGCCGATGGAAAGGTTATGTACTGCATGCAGAAGGACAATACCTTCGGAAAGATGTTCTACAGACTCGAGTATCATCAGACTGCCGAAGAGGTGAGTGCCGGATTCTCGACCACTGCTCCGATTTATGTAGGATTTATCAAAGCCATAGCTCCGGGCGACCTGAAAATCAGCGTGGTTATCACAGACTGCGGGGATGATGTGATGGTCTACATGGTGGTAAAGGCAAAATTCCCTGCGATGGCGGTTCTTGAAAAATCCATGAAAAGATCTTTCAGTGCCCGTCTTGACGCCATTTACAAATGGTTTGTGGAATCATTCTAGGAGAATATGATATAATGAAGAAATCTTTGATTGCGCTCCTTTTCGGATGCGTTTTATTATCTTTTGGAGGATGCAAACCTGCTATGAACAAGGTTTTGGAAGGAAAAGAAGGACTGTTTGCGGTTATTGAGACCTCAGACGGAGACATTGCACTGGAGCTCTTTTACAAGGAGACACCTCTTACTGTGACGAACTTCGTGGGACTTGCGGAGGGAACACTCAACGCAGCAAAGGGAAAGCCGTATTATGACGGACTCAAATTCCACCGTGTGATCAGCCGTGCCAACGGAGACGACCAGGACTTCATGATTCAGGGAGGAGATCCCACGGGCACCGGAAGCGGAGGTCCGGGATATCAGTTCCCCGATGAATTTGCGAAGGGTCTTTCTTTCGACAAGCCGGGATACCTTGCCATGGCCAACGCGGGCCCCGGGACAAACGGAAGCCAGTTCTTCATCACAATCGTGCCGACCGAATGGCTTACAGGACGCCACACCATTTTCGGAAAAGTCGTGGATTCGGCCAGTCAGAAAGTCGTGAACAGCCTCAAGACGGGAACCGTGATGAAATCCGTGAAGATTTACCGCCTTGGTGATGAAGCTCAGAAGTTCAGCGCAAAGCAGGCCGATTTCGACAGATGCCTGGCAGAGATTGCAAAGCAGGCCGACAATTACATAGCCGAGCAGGAAGACTATATCAGCAAGAATTACGATGGGTTCACAAAGGATCCAAGCGGAATCTACTATAAGATAACACGTGAGGGAGCAGGAGCCCCTGCAGGTTCACTTACAACCGTATCCACAGAATACAAGGGATATTTCCTCAATGGAGAAGTATTCGATCAGTCATCTGGACGCGGACCCCTTGAATTCACCACAGGAACAGGAAGAATGATTCCCGGATATGACCTGATGACACAGGCCATGAAGGAAGGTGAAAAGCGCACAATGATTCTCCCTCCGAAATATGCCTATGGTGAAAGAGGAGCAAGCGGCGTGATTCCTGGAAACACATACATTGTGTTTGACGTGGAGCTTGTGAAAATCAAATAAACAGGCGCAGTATGCAGCAACATTCTGCACCGGGCGGCAAAGAGGAAGGAGTTGAATCCATCGGAGAGATGCAGCTTGCCTTTTTGTCCGCAATGTGCCTTTTTCTGTCCGCCGTGGAATATGCAGTGCCGAAACCCCTTCCCTTCATGCGTCTCGGGCTGGCGAATCTCCCGGTGATTATCGCGGTGAAAAAATGGCGTTTCAAATCAGTGGTTCTGCTGATTGCCCTAAAAGTTGCGGGACAGGCACTCCTTTCCGGCACGCTCTTCAGTTACATATTCATTTTCAGCGTTTCCGGGTCCTTTGCTTCCGGCATCGTTATGCTGGTTTTTCACAGGATTTTTTACAGAAGGAAAATCATCAGCAGTATCGCACTCTCTCTTTCAGGGGCAATGGCAAACTGCGCAGTCCAGATAATCCTTTCGTCATTTTTTTTCTTCGGTAAGTCCACGCGTTTCATAGCACCTCTGCTTTGCGCATCTTCCTCTGTCACAGGTTTTCTTATGGGATTGTTCTGCAATGCGTTCGAGGAGACGTCGGAATGGATGAAGGCTTTTTTTTCTTCCTCTGCCGTCTGCCTGAATCCGGACAAGCCTGAAAAAAAGAAAATCTCAAAGTATTCAATCCTCAAGACGGCTTTTCTTGCCGCCAGCATGATTTTTATAATCACCGTAAAAGACGTTTATGCCGTCTGGGCGATGGTTCTTGTCTTTCTTGCACTTAATCTTGTGAAAAAGCACGGAAATATGAATCTGCTTCCTTCGGTGGTGGTTGTCGTGTCGGTCACTGTCTTTTCCCTGCTCACTCCTTACGGAAAAGTTCTGTTTGAACTGTGGGGATGGAAAATCACAGGAGGTGCACTCGAAGCGGGTCTTCAGAAAAGCGGCACCCTCGTGGGAATGGTACTGGTCTCCAAATATTTTATGGATGCGGATATCCGTATTCCCGGAAAAATCGGAGATATGGTGTCTTCCGTGATGGAGATATTCAGAGGAATGTCTTTCACCCGGAAGGAAATAAAGGATTCGGGAATCATGGGGGCCGTTGATGGAAAACTTCTTTCAATATGGAAGGAAATTTCAGGAGCAAACAATGAAAGCTTATCCCGGCGAAATTGAAAATCTTCCCGTTTACCCCTATCTGGATGCAATCTGCAGTGAATTGAAAAAATCCCCGTCCCGTTTTCTGCTTTTGAGCGCAGAGACAGGAGCTGGAAAATCCACTGCTGTTCCTCTCGCCCTTCTCAGGAATTTCAGCGGCGGAATGCTCATGCTTGAACCGCGCCGGCTTGCGGTTGTGAACTGTGCCCAGCGTGTGTCGTCCCTGCTCGGTGAGTCTGTCGGAGGAACCTGCGGATACGTGATGCATCTTGAAAACAGGAGAAGCGAAAAGACAAGGTTCACTTTTTTGACGGAAGCGGTTCTTTCGAGGATGATTCAGTCGGATCCGTCGCTTGAGGGAATTTCGGTCGTGGTTCTGGATGAATTCCACGAAAGATCTGTGAATGCCGATCTTGCCCTTGCCTTTCTGAAGGAGACCGTGCTTCTGAGGGAAGATCTTTATGTAATCGTAATGTCGGCCACAATGGATTTCAGAAAACTTGAGGATTATCTTGGATGCAGCCGTTTTGAAGTGCCCGGAAGACTGTATCCCGTTGAAACCGAATACAGACCGGGAGTTTCTGCCGCCAGAGCGATTGCGGATGAAAGAAGACGTAATCCTGATGGAACGGTGCTTGCTTTTTTTCCGGGAATAGGTGAAATCAGAAGGACGAAGGCAGATTTGGAAGCCCTCGGCACTGACTGTGAAATCCGCATACTGCACAGTTCTGTTCCGCCGGAGGAGCAGCGGGAGATTTTAAGGCCTTCATTGAAGCCGGGAATAATCCTTAGTTCTGCAATAGCGGAAACCTCCGTCACGGTTCCCGGAGTCACATCGGTCGTTGACAGCGGATGGATGAGGATAAATGAGTATGATCCAAGACTCGGAATGGAAAGGCTTGTCACGCGGAGAGTGTCGGAATTCAACGCGGTGCAGAGGAAGGGACGTGCGGGACGTCTGGGACCTGGAAGATGCGTGCGCTTGTGGGATAAAAACGAGCCCCTTTCGCTTGATGTGGAGCCGGAGATACTGAGGGCTGATCTGATGGGCGTGGTGCTTGAATGTGCCGAATGGGGAAATGCGGAAAGGAACGGACTTTCGTGGCTGGATGCACCGTCCGAGGGAATATGGAAATCCTGTTCGTTCTCACTTGATATGCTCGGGTGCATAAAAGGCGGAAAAATCACTGCATTGGGAAAAGCCTGTCTTTCGGTGGGGCTTCATCCAAGGATGGCATGCGTGGCTCTTGCTGGTTTTGCCGTGAACAGAAGGGAGGAAAGTCTTTCGCTGATTGAAAAGTATTCGGAAGGAAGCAGTCTGTCAAAGATGAACGATGCTTTGAGAAAGAGGATTTGGGAACGGATCTGCAATGCAGGAGTAAGATTTTCGGTAAAGGATTTTTTTGAGACGGAAAAAGTTTCCCCTGCATCCCTTCTCCTTTCGGGATATCCCGACCGCCTTGCAGTAAGGACCTCCCCTGACTCTGCAGGCTACCGTTTTCCTTCCGGCCGGATTGCGGATGTGGAAAGCGGAAAAGACGCCCTGCCCCGTTTCATTGTGGCACCGCTTGTTGATTCAGGCGCATCCGTGGGGAAAATAAGGGCATACGAGGCTGTTGATGAGGACGAGGCCATGGACTTCATGAAAGCCCATTCAAAATACGAAGAGGAATATGCATTCGAGGAAGACGGAAGATTCAAGAAGACGGGGTACACCAGATTCGGAAAAATAGAACTTTCATCAAAGAAGATTCCCCTGCAGGAAGGGGATTATGCTCATGCGCTGTGCTCAAGAATCAGAAAAGAAGGAATGGAATGTCTTCCGCATGGTAAAAACACAGATGATTTCCTTCTGCGGGTCAAATTTTTCATACAGGCATCGGGAATTGATTCTGAACTGAAGAACCGTTATGAAAATCTGTCTGAAACCGCCGAGGACTGGCTTTTCCCCTTCATTGCCCCTGGAACAAGAGTGAATGAGGATGTGGTGTACAATTCCATTCGTTATTACCTTGATGGAAACCGCGTGGACCGGGATGTTCCCATTGAGATTGTCCTTGAAAACGGAAAGCGGAGAAAAATAAGATACGAGGAGCAGAACGGAAGGATTGTTCCGGTTATGGAAATCATAATACAGCAGCTGTTCGGATGTTTCAGGAATGTTTCGGTTATGGGGGTTCCTGTCGTCTTCAGAATGCTCTCCCCTGCCCGTCGTCCTCTTCAGGTGACAAGCGACTTGGAGAATTTCTGGACCGGGACATGGCCTGAGATATGCTCGGAGATGAAGTCACGCTATCCGAAGCACAACTGGAATTACAAGATTTCCGACGGCGGATGATTCTTATTGAAAGATTGGAAATCATCTGTTATAATTACGGAATAAATGTAAGTCAAAACGAGGTGCAGGAATGAATAGAATTTTGAGAAATGTACTTTGCTGTGGAGCAGCCCTGGCAGGTTTGGTAGGACTTGTGATTTCTTGCGAGTCGGTCGAACCGCAGGTGGTGACCCCTTCATCGGATTTCAGTCCAGTGCGTTTGATGGATAAAAAGAAAGAATCATCTGCAGAACCAACGGAAATAAATCTGCCGCAGACCAGCGTTAAAGCCGGGGAAGAAGATAACAATTCTGGTGATTCGAATCTTACCCCCGAGGAAATCAATTCGTCCGTCATTCTTGCCGACCAGCTTATAGAGGATGGAAACTACGGGGATGCCATCGACTTACTGAACAAGATTCTTGCCGAAGACCCGGAAAACGAAGAGGCCAGGGCACTTCTTGAGGAAGCCCTCAAAAAACAGGAGGAGCAGGAAAATCAGGGTGCACCAGGTGACATCGGAGGACCTTCCGCCAATCAGCGGCCGTCTGGAAACGAAGACGGAAAGACTATAGAAAATCCTGCAGATACAACTGGCGGGACACCGGAAGAAAAGAAGTCCCTTGAGGAAGAAGCCGCCGCAAAGAAAGCCCAGCAGGCACAGGAGGCTGCGGATGCAAAGGCCAGGGCAGCTCAGGATGCAAGGGACAAGAATATAGCCCAGGCGAAGAAATACATCGATGAAGGAAAATATCCTCAGGCAATCACTCTGCTGAACACGGTGCTCAGGTCAAATCCTGATGATGAGGAGGCAAAATCGCTTCTTGAAGACGCAAAGGCCGGACAGCAGAAGGCAGCGGAGGAGGCCGCGGCAAAGGCCCGTGAGGACAAACTTGCACAGGCTCGCAAATACATCGACGAAGGAAAGTATCCGCAGGCAATCACGCTTCTGAATACGCTCCTCAAAGCCGACCCCGATGATGCAGAAGCCCAGTCTCTCCTTGAGGATGCAAAGGCAAAACAGCAGAAAGCCGCAGATGAAGCCGCCGCCAAAGCCAGGGCTGAAAAACTTGAGCAGGCACGCAAATACATCGAC
>ODAI010646286.1_pt1 | contig 19902 bp, 12 predicted proteins | sample 1539321 | NCBI WGS metagenome assembly ODAI01 (sample SAMN02144231, study PRJEB22623) | gut metagenome | biome: sheep rumen | host: Ovis aries | place: New Zealand
AGCAAGAAGTGGAATCGGATTATCCGTATGCTGGCAAGCGAGTACCTCATATATTTGTTCGATATTTATGCGGTAGTTGTCCAGTACTTGTTCGATCATTTATCGAACAACTATCGAACAAGTATCGGACAAGAATGGGAGGTAAAGCTTAGGTAAGGTATTCTTAGATGAAAACATCATTTCACCAGCACCTTTTTGGTTTGGCCACCCACCTTGATGATGTTGATGCCCTTCTGGAGCGCATTGCGCTTTTTCCCATCAAGCGTGTAAAATGTGATGAAAGTCAACATAAAATGGTTTTAACGTTTAACCGAGTCAACCTATCTTAGGGTTAAGCAACGGAGACTGTTAACCCAAATCGGGAAACTACAATCTGTTTTGGGAAAAACTTAACCTTAGTAAGGCTTATATAAAGGATTAGAGAATCTGAGTTAAACGGTCTGCAAAAAAATTGTCCAACCCAACAGACTGATTGACAATGCTGGCGTGCTCCCCTCAGGCAACGCCCATCGTCAAAATCATCGCTAATTGAATGCTGTGCGTCTTGTTGTTCATCTTGCTTGCGGCAAAGGCCTCTATCTTATTATTATTCGATGGCGGAGCGCTTCCCCATTTCGCTTCCATGGGTGCTCCCTCCTTCTGTTGTTAAACACTTTCCTTCCATGCATGTCCTCCGTCCATGCGTTGTTTATGCTTCTTCCGCCCCATCCACCGTCGGGCTGAACCGCCCCCCGATGTAGTCCTGCTTCTTCACCCTGAAGAATGTGCCGCGTGCCTTCATCAGCTTGATGAGCCGGTCGAACGTTGCGTTGTTGGCCAGCAGCGCAGCATTGCCATACATGTACAGGTGCTCCTCGGCCCGTGTCATGGCTACATTCAGCTTGCGGTCCACCACCGTGCCGTCCGACTCGTCCACGAACTGGTTGCTGCACAGGAACTGGAGCTGATACTTCTGCTGCACTGTGAAGCCGTACAGGATGTATTTGCGTTGCGACCCCTGGAACCGCTCCACCGTGTCGATGCTGATGTTGTGCAGTTCCTCCACCCCGTAGGTATCAATCGCCTGGCGGATGGTGGCTATCTGGTTGCGGTAAGGCACAATCACCCCCACCGTGCGCTCGGCCCTGAAGCCCCGCTCGTGCTCCAGCTCGTATATCTTCCTCACCGTGGCAGCTATCATTTCAGCCTCCGCCGGGTTCACCTTGTCCGACACCGGCTCCTCGGGCCGCTCCACGTCGAAGAAGGCGATGCGCCTGCCCAGCAGCAGGTCGGTGATGCCGTGCTGGCCGAACCCCTCGCCGCCCGTTGGCAGCGCGGCCGTCTGGTGAGGCAGTGGCACCTCCAGCAGGCGGCTCTTGTAGAACTCCGTGTTGGGGAAGATGGCTATCTCGTGGTGCATGCGCCCCTGGTGCTTGAGCATGTAGCACACGCGGGGGTCGTGACGGTATTGGCGCACGAAGCGTTCGAACAGCGACTCGCGGCAGTCCCTTAGCCCGATGTTCCTCAACAGCGGCTCCCTCACCATGCTCTCCTCGGCCGATTGCCTCACCACGGCTGGCAACTGCTTGTGGTCTCCAATGAGCACAAACTTCCTGATGCTTGGCTGTTTCTTCCCATTCGCGCAGAGCAGGGGCACCAGGTGCGGCTCGAGTATCTGCGACGCCTCGTCGATGATGGCCAGACTGAAGTGTTTAATGTTCAGCAGCTCCAGGTTGGCTGTCATCGTGGTGATGTTGCTCACCATCACGCGGGTTTTCATCACCTTCTCCCTCAGTGCCCTCAGTGTCTTCAGCTCCTCCACCTTCGCGCTCAGCAGATAGGGCCTGTACCGCTCGGCGCAGCTGCTCTCGCTCCCCAGCCTGACGAAGTCGATGCCGTGGTCGGCAAGCTTGCTGCTTATCTCATCCACCGCGCGGTTGGTGTAGGAGAGCAACAGTATGTCGCCCACCGGCTCGCGCAGCTCCTCCATCAGTGTGGCCATCATGCCGAAGGAGGTCTTCCCTGTGCCTGGCGGACCGATAATCAGGAAGAGGTCCCTGGCGCGCTTCATGGCGTGGACCATGTTCTGCAGCCATCCGTATTCTCCCCTCACGCGCACTTCCTTCCACGTGCGGGGTCGCGTCAGCATCATCAGCAGGTTGCGCCGTCCCCTCGGGGCGGTGAGGAACGCTTGCATGCCGCGGTAGAGTGGGGCAAAGGACGACTCCATGAAATCGTGCTCGATGGCCCAGGGTCTTTCAGCATGCCGGCTGAACACGCGCTTGTCGGTCTGCGCGTTCCGCAGCCGCAGGCGTATGGTGGCTGTGCCAATCCTCTCCACCACACACCGCAGCACCATCGTTTTGCGCGCATCGGGCTCCTCCCCCCAGTTGTAGGGATAGAGAATGACGATGTCGCCCTCTCGGAAGTTAGCCATGTCGTAGTCCGCCGTCTCGGCATACCGCAACTCCACCGCCTCAATGCGCCCCACCGTCTCCTTGTCCGGATAGGCGAGCGTAAGTCCGTCGTAGATGTTGCCCGCCTCGCGCTTGTCGGCGAGCGAGTCGTGCCACATGCTGGCGAAGCCCGAACAGGCCCGGGCATTGTTGCCCATCTTTCCCAGCACATGCTCCTTGGCTATGAAGGAGAGCATGCGGAAGTAGTAGGCACGCTCCACCGGCGAGGCCAGTTTGATGGCTCCGAGCAGCTGCGCTATCTGTGGGGCCTGGTAGTCGGTCCAGAGCCGGCTGGTGTCGTGCTTCTTGTTCACACCCCTCAGCGTGAGCCGCTCCAGGAGGCGGTAGCCATCGGGCTGCGCCAGCTTCAGTTCGGCCCAGGCGAGGCGGTTCCTCACCCTGAAGGCCTTGTAGAGCAGCTCGGGGGCGTTGCCCAGCCCTAAGAGGCTGTCGGTGTATCTCGAGTAGAGCATGAAGGTGTGCAGGTTGCAGCCGTTGCGCTCATGCTGCGGACGGAAGTTATAGGTGATGACAGCGCGGTAAAGGAGCATCTGCACGTAGTGTTCGTCAGTCTGCTTCGGCTTCACGTACTCGCCCTGCGGCCATGCTCCTCGGCCCGACTTCTGCTCCATCAGCAGGGAGTAGTCCATCTGCAGGTAGTCCATGCGCCCCTGCAGCCCGAGCATTTCGCTGAAGAAGGAGGGCTCCACCATGCCGCCGGCGGGGTCGTAGTTCGGCACCATGCGGGGCAGCGCCTCCTTGATGGCGTGCTCAATGTTCTCCTGCTGGCGCTGTGCCTCCTGATGGAATTGTGGCGAAATGTTGGTGGTGAGCATGCCGAGCGCGTTCTGTTTGAAGAACTCCTTGGCACTGTCGGCGTAGGTGTGCCCGTCGGGCATGTCGTGTATGCACTCGTCGAGCAGCTGTCCCGCCATGTTTCCTAACAGTATCGCCTCCGTCTTCGGCTGTGGCTGCAGCCGCTTGAGCAGGTCCACCACAGGCGATTCGGCATAGTTCGTGAAGCAGTGCGCCACAGTCGATATGCTCACTAAGTAATCGGGCTGGTAGATGATGAGCTCGGGGTAGAGCACCCCCCCCAGCTCGCGTGGGCGAATCAGGTTGAGCGGCACATAGATGTGGAACAGCTCCTTCAGGTAGGCCCAGTTCTGCATTCCATCCTTCGTTCCCGGGCGCGCATAGCACACCGTCAGCAGCCCCTTGTCCTCCTCCGCCTCGGAGCGCACGTACACGTAGGTGTCGTCCCAACGCTCCACCGTCACGCGCAGGCAGTCCCTCACTGCCTGGCTCTCCTCCTCCGGCTCCGCGTCCCTCGGCATCAGGGCCGCCAGGGGCGCGGGCACATCGGCTTTGTAGATGAGCGCCAGCAGTTGGCACAGGCTCGTCAGGTCGGCGATGAAGGTGCGCCGCAAGTCCTCGTCGCCCGCCTCGTGCAGGTGCCGCAACCTGGCACGCATGGCGTTCACCTCTTTCCTGAGCCGGCCCGTCGCGTCGTGCATCTTCAGCAAGTAGTCGGTCTTGGCATAATCGCCGCCAAAGTTTATCCACGAGCCGCTGGTGTGGAGCGTCAGACAGCGCCTGAACACCTCGTTCAGCTTTCTGTACGCACGCCTGTAGTCGGGAGCCAGGTTCATGGCCTCCTCCAGTTGCGCAATGAAGTCGCTGAACGACTCGGCTGCGTAGCCCACGTTCCTTTCCCTGCCTGCCTGTTCCATGGTGAAATGATGTGTTGAGTGGAGTGCTACTGCTTCTTGCAATACTTCCTCGCCTCGGGGAGCCAACCGCTTATCTGCTTAATGCGCTTCGCATCCGACGGGTGGTCGCTGAATATGCTCGTAGAGCTGTTGCCCGCCTTTGACATGCGCTGCCAGAAGTTCACAGCCACCTCGGGGTCGTAGCCCGCCATGGCTGCAAAGATGAGGCCTATGTGGTCAGCTTCGCTCTCCTGCTTGCGCGAGAATCCCGACGACCATGCCTGTGCGCCCACGCCGAGGGCCTTGGATGTGATGGCCGACCAGTTGGGCCCCATGCCGGCGGCCGATGCCACGCCTGATATGATCTGCAGCCCGGCTTGCTGCTTGTACGTGTTGCTGAGCCTTTCGGCCGAATGCTTCGCCACGGCGTGCGCTATCTCGTGGCCCAGCACAATGGCGAGCGAGGCTTCGTCCTGTGTCACAGGCAATATGCCCTCGTACACCACAATTTTGCCCCCGGGCATGCAGAAGGCATTGACCTGCGTGTTCTGCACCAGGTTGAACTCCCACTCGTAGTGCGCCACATCGGCTGCCTGGCCGTTGGCCCGCAGGTAGGTTTCCACTGCTCTCGCCAGCCGCTGGCCCACTCGCTTCACCATGGCGGTGTTCGCCGCGTTGGTGGAGGGCTTCGCGCTCTTCATGTATTCGCGGTACTGCTCGTTGCTCAGGCTCATCACCTGCTCATCACTCACAATCAGATTCTGTTTTCTTCCCGTAATGGGCACCTGGCTGGTGGTGCCGCAGCCTGTCAGGATGGTGATTGCCACCATCAACAGCAATAACTTGATACTTTTCATGTCTTTATGTTTAGAGTTGAGATTATTGCCACAAAGGTACGCTAAATTCTTTACTCAACCAAACATTTCCCCGCAAAAGATGTGAACGCTCCCCCTGCAACATCCTTTTCCTCCGCCTTTTCGCTTTTTTAACTTTCTGCCTCCCATTGCCACCATGCAGGCCCGATTTGGCACCCGCTCCGTGCTTTTTTCACCCTCCACCTGCGGTTTTTGCCCCTCATGCCTTGTCTGTTTGGCAAGAAAACACTACTTTTGCCCCTGTAGTGCCTGCGCACGTGCATGTCTGCACCCCCAACTCTGATAATTCTCTGCTAATTTATGAGGAAAAAACTTCATCTTCTCTTCACCCTCTTCCTGCTCACCTGCCTCACGCTGCTGGCGCATGCCCTGCCCACCGACACCCTGCAGTGCGACACCCTGGGCGAGGCTCAGCCTGCGCGCCACCCGGCGGCAAGGCGGGCACGAATCTACTCTGATGCCGCCCCCTTAGTGTATGAGGACATGTGGGATCTTTGGCCCTATTCCTTCCTCAACGAGCATGGCGAGCCCGACGGCTTCAATGTGGAGCTGATCAAGTTGCTCATGCACGAGCTGAACATCCCTTACGTGGTGAAGCTGAAGGAAAAGCAGGACGCCTTTGAGGACCTGCGCGACGGGCGAAGCGACCTCATCCTCGGTCTTTCGGCCGGCTATCATGACTCCTACGGACACTACAGCGAGAATACCGTCACGCTCTTCACCCAAAGTGTGGCATCCCCCCGGCAGAAACCGGTGGAAATTGCCACGTTCAAGGACCTCAGCACCCACCGCGTGTTCGTGAATGACAGCAGCCTGTGCCACCATCTGATGATAGACTACGGATGGGGCGATAATGCCATACCCTACAGCGCGGTGAAACTGGCGCTGCAGAAGGTGAGCAACGAAGGCGAAGGGGCCGTGGTGTGGAACACCCTCTCGCTGAAGTGGCTCATCAACAAGTATCATATCGATGACATACAGCTCACACCCATCAATATGCCGCACGGCGAGTACAAGTTCATGTCGAACGACCCTGTCCTGCTGCGCCGACTGGACAGTGTGTACAGCGCACTCGATTCCTCCGACCGCCTGACGGACCTGCGCAACAAGTGGTTCTATCCGGAACGGCAGGAGACGGGCGTCCCCTCCTGGGTGTGGTGGCTCGCGGCCGCGGCGGGGCTCTTTGCCCTCATACTGGGCATCTATGCCGTCGCCTACAACTTGCAGGCGGGCAGACTGGCCGAGCGTAACGAAGGGCGGAACAAGCGCCTCGCCCTCATACTGGAAACCAGCCGCGTGAAAATGTGGACCTATCTGGTGGGCGAGGAGCTGTTTGAATGGCGCAACGAGAAGGGGCAGGTGGCTTACACCTACACCATGGACGAGTTCGCACACCGCTATCAGCCCGAGGATTTCAATGCCCTCATCCAGGCCATTCGCCAGTTGGCTGCCACCGAGCGCCCTGCCAAGGAGCGGCGCGAGGAGCCGGAGGTGAAGCTCAGCATCAAGGCGCGCGACGTGGAGGACGGGGCGAAGGATGTGCGGGACTTCGTGGTGGTGCTCTCCGTGCTGCACCGCGACAAGCAGGGCAAACCCACCGTGATTTTGGGCACCAAGCGCGACGTGACGGAAATGCACCGGCGAGAGCGGGCCGACGAGGAGGCCAAGCAGCGTTACGCCACCCTCTTCCACCTCCCCACGCAGGGCATCATCCTCTTCTCCGCCCAGGGAGTGGTGACCGACATCAACGAGAAGGCGTGCGAAATGTTCGGATGCGAGCGCGACATCATACTGGCAGAGAAGGTCTCCTGGCAGGATTTGCTCAACCTCCACGGCCTGGAGACTGAGCAGCTGGACGGCTACCGCTGCACCCACACGTTCGACTTTGCTCACCTGCCGCTGGAGGACCGCAAGGTGCTGGCCTGCCGGCGTATGACGAGGCTGGTGTGCGGCATGGAGCTGAAGGTGAGCCGCGACGCGGAGGGGGGCGTGGAGGAAATCATGGCCGTGTGCTGCGACCTGACGCAGGAGTATGACGATATGGAGCGTCTGCACCAAATCACTCAGCTGGCGCGGCAAGCTGATGACACGCTCAGCAAGTACTTCCACAGAATGAATGACATTCTGCGCGACGGAAACATACGCATGCTCAGCTATTCGCCCCAGTCCCACACGCTCAGCATCTACAAGGGCATCGGAGAGCTGCAGCATTCGCTCACCCAGACACGGTGCATGACGCTGGTGGATGAGTCGGCGCAGAACAAAGCCATGCACGTGCTCAACGACATGGACAATGGCGTGGACCGGGAAATGCAATTCGACCTCCGCTCGTGCCTTTCGCTACACGGCCAGTACCCGCTCCACTTCCTGTTCCACTTCATCCCCATCCACCAAAAGGGCCAAGCAGGGGCCGAAGAGGGCGGGGTGGTAGAGTACTTCGGGCTGTGCCAGGACATTACGGAGCAGAAGACCACTGACTTTAAGCTCCTCCACGAGGCGATGAAGGTGCAGGAGGTGGAGAACACGAAGACGAGCTTCATCAGAAATATGGTGCAGGAGATACACACACCGATGGACGCCATTGTGGCGGCGGCTGATGTGCTCAACCCGAACCTGGATGCGGACTCGACGGACACGAACTGCGATGTCATCTTGCGCAACTCCACTTATCTGCTCCACCTCATCGACAACATCCTCTACCTCTCGCGCCTGGAAGCGCACATGATTGAGGTGGTGAAGCAGCCTTGCGACTTTGTGGACACGTTCACCACCTACTGTGTGGCGGGCCGACTGAACAACGAGAGCATCACCTTTGCGGTAGAGAATCCGTACGACCAGCTGGTGGTGAACATCGATGCGCAGAAGGTGGGCAACGTCATTGAGCGCGTGCTGGAGAATGCCATACAGCACACACACCACGGATTCATCCGCGCACGCTATGACTACATAGGCAGGAGGCTGATGATTTCCATCGAGGACACGGGCGACGGAATACCACAGGCGGAACTGGACATGCTGAATGCACAAACCGCCATCGATGCGCGCTCCAGCAGCGGATTGGGCATACCCATCTGTAAAGAACTCCTCGCGCAGATGGGCGGACACATGGAAATCAACTCGGAGGAGGGCTTGGGCACCACGGTGTGGATTGTTCTGCCCTGCCAAGCCACCACAATGAAGCGGAAGAAGATGGCATAAGCCTCCTGCTGGTGGCATCAGCCGCTCGCTCCGCCTCCCCGGCCACGGGTCAGCAACAGTTACTCTCTTCAGTTTTTCAATCAACTCATCAAAGCATGAACAAGACACATCATACACGCTCGCTCATCTTCTGCTGCCTCTTGCTCCTCAGCGCGCACACGTTGTGGGCACAGTCGCGCTACACGGAGGACCGCCCGCTCATCATCACGGGCGACTGGGACAAGCCGCCCTACGAATTCTACAACGACCAGGCGCAACCCTCGGGGTTCTACGTCAATGTCCTCTCGGCTGTGCTCGACAAGATGGGCATCCCCTACAAGTTTCAGATGATGGAGGAGAGCAAGGCGATGGACTTCTTCCGCGAGGGGAAGGCCGACATCATCTTCGACAATGTGCGGAAGTACAAATCCGCCGAGTTTGCTTGCTCCAGCAACACGATTGCTTACTACCGCGTGAGCGTGGCAACGAGGAACGACTCGGAGGGCGTTGTGCCGCTGAAGAATCTGACCGACCCGCAGGAGACGGTGTTCTACCACGGAGGGTATGCGGCTGAGTTCTTCAAGCAAGAGTTCCCCAATCATGCGGAGCTGAACTATCAGCCACCCAAGGAGGCACTCTGGGGCATCGTGAAAGGCAAATACAAGTACTTCGTGTGGAACGAAGCGGCGCTGAAGTGGAAGCTGAAGGAACTCGACATTCAGGAGCTCATCTGTCTGCACGAGGTGAACATCCCTGTGGGCGACATCCACATCATCGGACGGGACAAGGAACTCATAGAGGCGATTGACGACCTTTACTCGCGCATGAAGCAGGATGGTGAGGTGGAGCAGCTGCACGACCGCTGGTTCCATCCCGAGGTGAGAAAGGACGACACCTCGCCCGTGGCCATCTACATCACCGTGGGCATCCTGGTGCTCGCCCTCATCATCTATCTGTTCGTTCGTCTGGCAAAAGCGCATGTGCGCCGCATCCAGCGCACCTCTACCGACATCAACCTGATGATGGGAAAGGCGCTGGAGATGGGAAACTTCCTGGTGATGCAGTACGACATCGCCCGGAATTTGATGACCAATCGCCACGGACATCTGCTGCCCGACGCCGGATTGACCCTGCAGGTGTTTGCCCAACGCATCCACCCCGACGAGCGCGAGGAGTTCCAGCAGAAGATGCAGCTCCTGCTCAGCGGCAGGGAACGCAAGTTTGAACTGGAGAAGCGGTGGAACGCGGGCACGGAGGAGGCTCCGCAGTGGCTGAAATTCCATGGCCACGCTATTGTGGAACTGGACAGCGAGGGGAAGCCTGTGTATGTCGTCAATGCCATTCACGACATCACCCACAACATGGAGAAGGAAAAGCAGAACGAGCATCTGCAGCGCAGGTTCGAGAACCTCTTCAACATGGTGGGAGCGGGCATCTCCTTCTACAAGAGCAACGGCTGGCTCCTGACGCTGAACAAGAGTATGAGGAAGTTGTGCAAGTTCGAGAACCCCGACAACGAACGCTTCTGGACCTCAAGGAACATGTTCGACATCGCTCTGCTGCGCGATGCCTATCCACCTGACAGTCGGCACAGGCTGCAAGTGTGTCAGGTGATGGACTATCCGGAGATGGGCATCAAGAACTACGTCGAACTCCAAGTATCGCCCATCCGCAACGAGGCGGGCGAGGTGACTCAGTATATCCATGTGGCACAAGCCCTGAACCGCGAGCACAGCATCCACGCCGATATGGCTCGGCAGCAGCATCGGCTGAAGGACACGGAGCAGGACATCGAGTGGCACGAGCAGCGGCTGAACCATCTGCTGAAGAATAGTGGCATCTACATCTTCGACTGCGACCTCGATGCGCGGCAGATGACGTTCTCCCACTCGATGAGCAGGGCGGACTTCTCCATCAGTTTCGACAGCTATCTTGAAATGGTGGTGGAGGAGGAACGGGCGGAGGTGCTGAATCGATGGGCGCAGGGCGAGGAGGCTACGCCATGCGTGCGCCACCTCTCCCACACCTTTGCTAAAAACGAGCCGCAATGGTTTTGCTACGTGGTGAGGAGAAAGTGCAATGCCGAGGGGAAGGGCATCGGCTACACCGGCATTGCCATTGAGCTAACCGAACTCATCACCACCCAGCAGCGGCTGAAGGAAACGACGGAGATTGCTAACGACAGCATCCGCCTGAAGAGTGTCTTCCTCGCCTCCATGACGCACGACCTCCGCACGCCGCTGAACGCTATCGTTGGCTTTGCCACGGTGCTGAAGGCCACTGAGGACCCGCTGGAGAGGCAGGAACTCATCGACATCATCAATAACAGTTGCGATATGCTACAGAGGCTCATCAACGACATCCTCGAGGCATCGGCCATCACCTCTGCCACCGCGCTCAACATCAAGCCGGAGGAGGTGGATTTCGTGCGAGCTTTCGACAACATCTGCTTCACCTTGCAGCAGCGAATCACACAGGCTGGCCTGGAACTCAAGAAGGAGAATCCCTACGAGCACTTCTTCACCACGCTCGACATCGGCCGCGTGCAGCAAATCGTCACCAACTTCGTCACAAACGCAGTGAAATTCACCCAACAGGGCTATGTGAAGTTGGGCTACCGCTACGAGCGGCATGGGCTTTACGTCTATTGTGAAGACACTGGCGCCGGAATTCCGAAGGATAAGCAGGAGGTCATCTTCGACCGCTTCATCAAGCTCGACGAATTTATCCAAGGCACGGGCATGGGCCTGAACATCTGCAAAGGGCTGGCTGAAAGAATGGATGGAAAAATCGGTGTGGAGAGCGAAGGGTTGGGAAAGGGCTCAACCTTCTGGCTCTGGCTCCCCTGCGATCGCCGGCTCACCCCCACCGAGCACCTGGCCGCGAAGGAACTTTTCGCCGCAGAGTGCTAATCTCCTCAGCCGTTATGTGACACATGCTGCCGCAGAGTGCTAACCGCCGCCCAGCCGCTGTGTGAAGTGGTGCCTCATGTTGAGGCTCCCGCCTTGAGCCGAGTCACCCTTTATACTTAGCAGGTGTGCACCCGTACTGCTTCTGGAAGCACTTGGCGAAATAAGATGGGCTGGAGAACCCCACCATGTAGCAAACCTCGTTGACACGATAGGTCCCCGTTATCAAAAGTGAAGCAGCATGCTTCAGACGGATGACCTGAATCATCTCGTTGGGTGTCACATCGGCCAAGGCTTTAATCTTCGCGAACAGGCCGGAGCGCGATACGTTCAACTCTGAAGCCAAATAATCCACGGTGAGGTCGGGGTTGGAGAAGTTTTGCTCTATCACGCGCTCCATTTTGTCCAGGAAGGCTTGGTCCTTGTCGTTGATGGTCATGAATTTGATGCGTGCATCGTGTACCTCCTGCTCTTTCTGCGTGTTGATTTCTTGAATTTCCTGCTCCTTCTGCGTGTTAATCTCCTGAATCTCCTGCTCCTTCTGCGTGTTGATCTCCTGAATCTCCTGCTCCTTCTGCGTGTTGATCTCCTGAATCTCTGCTACATGACGCTTTTCGTTCTTCTTCAGCAAATACCGCACATAGAAGAAGATGCACGCCACGATGAGCAGCAGGTAAAGAATCTTGGCAGGCGTGTTCCAGTAGAAGGGCGGGGTGATGATGATTCGCAATGTGGCATCGTCCGACTCCATTCCGTCGTTAGTTTTGGCACGCACATGCAATGTGTATGTGCCGGGCGATATGTTTGTGTAGGTCACACTCTGCAGATTGTCTGCGTCAATCCATTCCTCGTCAAAACCTTCCAGATAGTATCGGTAGTGGATGTCGGAAGGGTGCAGGAAACTCATGGCAGAGAAGGAGATGCGGAACACGCTCTCGCGGTAACTGAGGTGCAACTCGTCAAGGTAGGGTAGGCGATTGGGCAGAATGTCGCTCCCCACTGCTACGGGGCGGTTGAAGATGTCAAGACTGGTGAACACCACCTGCGGTTTCACGCTGTTCCGGTTCATGAACAGAGGCTGGAAATTGATGAATCCGTTCGTTGTGCCCATGTAGATGATCCCGTTGTGGCTCTGATAGATGGCATCGGGCAGGAAATCGGTGCTGGCGATGTTCCCTCCGCCTTTATAAATCTGCTTCACCTCTCGCTTCGTCGGCGAATAGCAGAGCACTCCGGCTGAGGTGGTCATCCACAAATCCCCATCTACGGCGACAATGCCATACACACTCACACTCTCCTGCAGCAGGGGGGCTTTCTCGAAGCGGTCTGCATCGCGATTGTAGCGGAAAAGACCATTGGCAAGTCCCACCCAAAGCGTTCCACGGTCGTCGGTGTAAAGGCTGTAGGCCGACACTAAGGCTCCCTCGGCCATCTCATCACGATGAAAATCAAGGTAGTGCTTCCATTCTCCCTTTTTGTTGCATGACCACACGCCGTTGCCTTCTGTCGCCACCCACACGCACTCTTCCTGGTCTTGCAGAATGTCTAACACGGGCACATCCACCTTCTTCACATTGCTGAAGGTGTGGGTGTCGGGGTGGAAAATGGCCACCTCGTCAAAGGTGCCCACCCAAATGCGGTGCTGGCGGTCGCAGTAAATGGCGTAGGAACTGGCATCAATCGTTTGCCCTTTGTCATCGATGAAGGATGGAACATGCGTCACCTTCATCGTGCGCACATCTACTATGTCTATACCCTGGGAGTAAGTGCCCACGTAGAGTTGGTCGTTGTCCATCGCTAACGCATGCACATTGTGCTCGGCTCCCTCTTTGGCAAGCGGCACCTTCGTGAAACTCTTTTCCCCGGGGTGGTAATAGCATAGCCCACCATCGTCGCTGGCTATCCATAGACGCTTTTGCTGGTCTTCACAAAAGTGATTCACCACGTTGCCCGACACAGAGTTGCCGTACTCGGAATGCACGTATGAGGTGAAGTTGCTCGACACCGGGTGAGTGTAGTTCACACCTCCGTAGTAGGTGCCCACCCATGTGCCGCCCTCGCGGTCTTTCATGAGGGGATATACAAAATTGTCGCTGAGGGCGCTTGTGTGGAAGCTACTGCGGTTGTGAAGGCGCGTCCGCTTGGTCCCCACATCCACAACCGCCAACCCTTTGTCGCTGCCCACAAGCAAGCAGTCTCTCGACAGTTCCAGCACACTGTGCACATGCTGCATCTGCGATTCGGCGGGGGTCAGCACCAGCTTTGCCGTTTCGAGATCAGGATTGAAACTGATGAGCGAGCCGTCCCATGTGCCCAGCCATATTTCTCCAAGATGGTCATCTGTCATCGCAAGCCCCGCAATGACGGGCTGAGCACCGTCGGTAAAGTGCAAGGGCATCTCTTCAAACTTGTCATTGGGTTTGTTGTAGCGAAGAAGGTTGTGCTTCGCCCAGTTGCCCGACACGAACACTTCCCCAAACCGAGAGATGCAGACGCATCCGTAGGAACGGGCATCGTCGGGCGTCGGGACACTTTTCACCGCTCCGCTCTTGGTGTTGATGCGCAAAATGCCCTGCCCCATGGTTGCTATCCATAAATTCCCCTCTGCATCCATCTTCAGGTCGGCTACATTGACATGCTCTGTAGCCTTTTCTTTTATGCGCAGCGCATATTTCCGTATGCTGTCCGTGCGCTGGTAGTACAAATAAAGTCCATTCTCTGTGCCCACCCAGATGTTGTCGCCATCCTCAGCCAGCGCGGTGATGGATAGCGAGCGTGTTTTGTGCAGACGCACCACTCTGTGACCGTCAAAACGGTTCAACCCACGGCTGGTTCCAATCCACACGAATCCCTTTCGGTCTTGCATAAGGGCACGAACGGTGTTTGATGAAAGTCCTTCATCTATAGTTAAATAAGAGAAAGAAACGGGCGATTGTGACAACACGTCGTTGGCAAATGGTATATTTGCGGCTTTCAGGTTACCTAACAGGCAACTGAGCCATATACTCAAGATGAAAAATAGGTACCGAGATGACATGGAATGATATGTTTTATGAAGTTTTGGATGCTTTGACGCAGCAAAGTTAATGAAAAAATAGTACAAGCAAACAACAAAATAGTCTTAAATTGTCATCTGGAGCGTGTATTTGTACAATATTCCCATCCATTTAGACTTTTGTTATACGCTAACAAAGGAAAAAGCTGTTACTTTGCACCAGTTTCAAGCGATAGAGATGTTATAGGGTAATAGCATGGGTTTTGTAGGATAAGAAAGATGTAAGATAAAGATAATAGATTAGTTATAAATGGATTTGTTAGATTAGCATATTAATGTCCGTTATGATTTTGATTAGATAGTAATATATAATAGGTGAAAACGATGCACAAGAGCGTGCAAACATCATCCCTGTCAAGGTCGGGATGACAAGGCGAAAGCCTGTAGAACGAGAAAGGGTCGAACGTGAGTTCCACCCTTTTCTTTTTATTTTCCACCTTTGTCGTTGTGTTGTCAAAATATTTGCGTACCTTTGCAAAAAATGTAAAAAGACAGTGATGAAAGAAAGAATACAACAGCTTCTGCACGAAATGGGCAAAGGCATTTATGAGAAGGAGACAGAACTCTCAATGGCACTGCTGGCTGCCCTTGCAGGCGAAAGCATGATTCTTCTGGGTCCTCCTGGTGTTGCGAAATCGATGGTGGGAAGAAGGTTGAAGGCTGCTTTCAGTAAGGCGAAGTCGTTCGAGTACCTGATGTCGCGATTTTCTACACCTGATGAGATTTTCGGGCCTGTAAGCATCAGCAAGTTGAAGGCGGCTGACAAGTATGAACGTAGTGTCGATGGATATTTACCAATGGCTGATGTGGTGTTTTTGGATGAAATATGGAAGGCGGGGCCTGCCATCCAGAATACCTTGCTGACGGTGATGAATGAAAAACTGTTTCGCAATGGGGACAAGGAAATCCGTGTGCCCATGAAGCTGTTGATTGCTGCCAGCAACGAGCTTCCTGCGCAGGGAGAAGGCTTGGAGGCGCTTTGGGACAGGTTTATCATTCGACTGGAATGCGAAAATATCAAGCAGGAGCAGAATTTCAATGCGATGCTGACTGATGCTCAGGATGACGGAAACGCCTCGATTCCTCAGAACTTGCAAATCAAGGAGGACGAATATGAAAAATGGACTCGGGCGATTGACTCAATCATCATCTCTGAACGTGTGCTGAAATACATCGGTATGATTAGGAGGGCTTTGGGGAGTGTTGCTGTGGATTTCTCCGACGAGCGTCACAATGTGTATGTCAGCGACCGCCGATGGAAAAAGATTGTTCGGCTGATGCGGGCTTCTGCTTTGATGAACGACCGCAACGAAGTGGACGAAGCTGACCTGGAGCCTATGTTTCATTGCTTATGGCAAGAACCTGGCGAGGCGAATGATGTGCGCCGCATCGTCATCCGCACATTGTTCAACGAGTTTGCTTCGAAACTGGAAGAACTGAAGGTGGCGATTGATGATGACATCAGGGTGACAAGGCTGCACAAAGCCACCACCGTTGCACAACGCATGATGGAACAGGCAGACTGCAACAAGAAGGTGTTCGACAATTATTATTATCATCTGCTTGATCATGACACGGGCAACACGTATATTTTTGTGGCAGACTATCAGCAACTTCCCATTGTCTCGACGGGTAATGCGGGTGTGCGCGCTGTGATTTATCCCGACCCCAAAGTGTCGGGGCGCACCATTATTCGGCAGTACCAAGGGGCTGATGTGCCGCGAGGAGCAAGACAAGTGAATCTGGCGAGGAGCGACAAGCACATCTTCATTGACGGAGTGCGTTTTGAAATTGAGACGCTAAAGCGGGGAGAAGTCCAGGTGCTGTTGCCAGCAAAGAATAAGAGCGTGTCGGGAAGAGATTTCCACAGAGAGGTGGATGAACTGAGCGATGCCATCAGCAAGCGAGAGAAGGACATTGAGGAAAACCTCTTCGTGTCGGAGCCAGACAAGAAGGTGCTGCATGAAATTACGCAGACGATATACACTGAGATTGCCTACACAAGATACGAATTGCAGAAACTGGAAGGATAATAGACATGTCATTAGCCACCATCCCTATTGATGACCTCGCACCGAGACCACATCTTCAACCAGGCGAATATCTTCATCTCATCAAGCTATTTGTTGACAAGGGCGATGTTGTTGAAATGAAGGACGACGTAGCAGTCTTTCAGCAGGATGAGCTGCTGGTTTATCTTGCAGAGATTATGCGCCACCCCTTCATTCAAGCAAAGGTGTTGTCAAGTCGTCTGGCTGGGCAAATCTTCTACGAGACGGTGGGTCGCTTTGTGCTTGAATGTCTGCATGCTGAACAGTTCGCAAACCAGCGTGTTAGTGGAGAGCGCGGACAGGTGGAGAAAACGAGGGAGTGGTCTATGCAGAAACGGAAGGATGCATGGCAGTCGCTCATTGAGCGTGTCGGCGAACAGCATGAGGAGGATGGCTTTGACATTGACTTCTTAAAGAAGAGGTTTCATCATGACGGATGGAAAGACCCGGGGAATTGGGATTTGCTGCGACATGAATGGAAACACGCGATTGACAATCGGGTTCTCAGACAGACAACAGAACATTTTTCAGAAAAGAAAAGTCTGGTGGCTAAGCGTCTGCAGCAGCAACTTAATCATGCACAGAAACTAAGGAACGAGGGTGTCTCGGAGGAACAAGCATTGCAAGCGTGGACGATGATGGAGGGGCAATGGACGGAAACAGAGTTTGAGAAGAAGCTGAACATCGTCAAGATTCAGAACCAATATCCCGAAATTGGCGAAGTAGTGAAGCGAATGGGCAGAATGACCGACACAGATGGGAAAGACCGGATGCTGATGCAGACGGGCAGGAGTCAACGGCTCTCGCATTCAGCTGGTAGTGACATCGAGGGTGTGAGCATAGGTCGTGACCTCAATGCCTTGATGCCGTTGGAATTGGCACAATGCACCGATGACGACATGGAGAAGCTTTTCCTGCATAAATATACGGCCAGCAAGTTGCAGGTGTTTCATTACAAATCGGAAATGGCTAATCCTGCCCGTAGCCTACGCTCTGAACGGGCTTCGCGCCGCGGTCCCATGATTGTGTGTGTCGATTCGTCGGCCAGCATGAGTGGCGTTCCTCAGAAGATTGAAGCCTCCCTGCTTGCCCGTCTGGAGCTGGTAGCAGAAACGCTGAACAGGGATTGCTTCTTGATTGATTTTTCTGTAGGCATCCACCCCATAGAGCTTCGTGCCAGGCAGCAAAAGAGGTCCATGCAACGGATGGGGATGAGGATGGCAGACCAGATGCTTTTCAAAGCGGGTACTTTCCCTTTCATTGGCGGAGGGACTGATGCGCAGAAGATGTTGAATTTGACTTTCGCCTTGCTTGACAACAAGAACGACCGCTACATGAATGCTGATGTGCTATGGATTACCGACTTCCTCATTCCGCGTACAGACAAAAAACTGATGGAATGTTTCAAAGAGTACCAAAGAACTGGCACTAAGTTCTACGGTTTCAAAATTGGTGACGGCCATTCTGATTGGGAACAGTATTTCGACAAAATCTACGAGGTGAAATACGTGCAACCCCGAAGGTATTAACCAAGGCTGTTTCATTCCTGATGACTGATTGGGTATATATTAATAAGTAGGTAAGTAATCGTTAAAAAATAAGTTGGTACAATTCATATGTCATCAGTTGCATTTGACAAGATAGTTCCATTTGGGCAGAATTTCGTCCTTGACGATATGCCTTTTGCACTCACTCTCAAAGAGTGGGTTCCGCTCTGTCTTTGTCTCATAGATTCTTCTGTTGATAGATGTGAATACAGCAAGTCCTGTTTTGGTTCTTGCCCTGGATGCCAATTCACATGCCTCTTCAATGGATGCTGCGTAACAGCGAGGATTATGACCTTGAGCCGGAAAGCGGAGAAGAGAACAGGCCGAGCAGACACTCCAGGGCACATGCCAACATCCGCGGCAAGAACTATTTCAAGAACGAATCAGACAAACTCTACGAGTCTCTTATGTCTCATTCGCACTGTTGTCCTGTCCGGTGCTGCGAATGATGTCTTTACGAGACGGAGGACATTTCCTTGGATTGCCAAAGTCGCCTTTCGGCGCTTCGCTTTAGTCTCGAAACATGCTGTAAATATAGCAAAAAGAATCCATACCACCAAGGATTTCTCGAAAAAATGTGTAATGGGTACACCATGTTTGCCGAAAATCAGCTTGAACTGGGTGTATTCAGCTACTCCCAACAGGCCTTTCAGAAACACTTAACTAAAACTTTCAAAACACTTAAGTAAAACTTTCGGAACACTTAACTGTTTCAAGCAAAACAGTTAAGTGTTTCTAAATTGATTTTTCAAATTGAAAACTTTATAGTCTTGAAAAACGATTGTTCAATGTGGCCACAAGTCGTGCGATAAGGAATACATATATCATATGTCCTAGGAATATAGCAGAATACACATATATGCCTGCGGAAGTACGACAGTACCTTCAAAAACTCCTACAATAGAAAAAAATAAATGAAATAATTAACCACAAATATGAAGGATAAAAGAATTTATGGCATGTTTGGCCCGAAGATAAAAGCCATGAGAATGGAACATGGATTGAAGCAACGGCAGTTGGCTGAATTACTTGAGACGGATATGCCTATGTACAGCAAGATGGAGTTGGGAGCTCGACGTGTAAGGCGCGATCAAGTTCCCAAATTAGCAAAGGAATAGACTCTTCCTTCCCGAACAGGCATCATCAATGGTGATGGTTCCAAACCACGGCCAATAAAACTTTGGTCATATTCAAATCTGGCAACTCCATACCTGTCATCCCAATTAAAGATGCCGACGGGAATGCCAAACATACTGACTTTCGCAACATCTACCATTCTGATTCCTCCTTATTTGTATTATTAAGCCTTCCAACTGCTCGCTGGCGTTGGTGCTTGGCTGTATTGGATTGAACGAGATTATAGTATTCGCTTGGACTCAGTTGTTCTTCATCCACCAAAGGCTGAAGCACGTCAAGTTTTCCCAAGGTACGCAGTACTCTTAATAGAGAATCAAACGAGCCGATTTCCCCTTTCTCTATTTTCTTCAGAGAAGACAAAGACACCCCTGCAGCATCTGCAAGACTCTGCTGGGTGATATTCTGTCTCAGCCGGACAGCTTTCAAGTGACTGCCAATCCTGTTAAGGATAATGGAGTCTGCAAGCATGTATATATCCTCCATAATAGTTCTATAATAAACTTTTGTGCTGCAAAAATACAAATAATAGTTTAATAATAAGCTATTATATTGAAATATTTTTCTTGATAAGGTGTTTTTTCTTCTTTTGCCTCTTGTATTAAGACTTAAAACTGTTGCTTAAAGAATTCAAAAAACTCGCGCATTCATAGCATTGGTTGACAATATGTCCGACTGAGGAATCTGCATATCTTTTACAAATTAAAATGTATTATAATTCGAACGTCAGAATTCAGGATGTTTACTGTCCATCCCTGTTTCAGTCTGGGAATCAACTTTCTCTTCATCTTTGTCAAGTTCTTCAAATCTTACAAGGTCTTTTAATTCCACGCCAAGAAGTCTCGTTATCTTCATCAGCGATTCCAACGGGGGTTGTGACGAGTTGGTACACCACTTAGAAACAGTCGTTGGCGCACATCCTAATTGTTTGGACAGCCAGAGATTGGACTTCTTTTTCTCTGCCAGTATCACCTTCAGGCGATTGAGGTCTTTGTTACTTGCCATTG
>ODAI014159118.1_pt1 | contig 19901 bp, 16 predicted proteins | sample 1539321 | NCBI WGS metagenome assembly ODAI01 (sample SAMN02144231, study PRJEB22623) | gut metagenome | biome: sheep rumen | host: Ovis aries | place: New Zealand
ATGGTGGTTCCGGAGCGTGACAAACCAGGCGCCACTGCGAAAGCTTGTCCTATACCCACCACAAAAGCCTGCCAGAAGTTGATCCCGTTGCGCGACTCACCTTTGCCGGAGGAGGTGCCGTCGGGGCTCCCTGCGCTTCGCGCCCTATCCGGGTAAATGTCCGCCCCGGCGGCACTCCTGCCGGCAGAAGACTGGGAGCCGAAAACATCGGAAAGGAAGAGCAAAGCGGCGGTGACAAGGAGGCAGATGGCGACAGTCGTGAGGGAATCGCCGAAAAGAGCCTCGACCTGATCCTTGAAAAGGAAGCCGACCAAAGCCACAGGAATCATCGAGACCAGAATCTTGAAGATATAGTCGGTCTCATCATTATATTTGAACTTGAAGAACCCGGCCAGGAGCTTGCATATTGGTTTCCAGAACACAACCAGAGTGCTCAGGACTGTGGCCAGATGGACAGTTACCGTGAAATCAAGGAAACCTTCCCCGTCAACACCCAGCAACTCTTTCACAATCATAAGATGGCCGCTGGAACTGACAGGAAGAAACTCGGTGAGGCCCTGCACTATGCCCAGCAGGAGGGCTTGCAACCAGCTCATATCACTTCTTTATGTTATCTTCCGATTCGGCGGGACGCCGGATGATGGCTATAATGACAATCACAACACCGCAAAGGATGACCAAAGGAGCCGCTACAAGCCTTTGGAAATTGAACATCGCCCAATTGAACACCTGCGGATCCTTGACTCCGCCACCCATCATCAGGATGAAGCCGGCCAACATGACCAGGAAACCCATAAGGATCCACTTCAAACCCTTGCGTGTGATCGCCATTTTCGTGTTATCTGCCATATATCAGAAATATCTATCAATTAATAATATAGCTCATCCTTCGGAAGAGATACCAACTTCCCGACCACGAACCAGGTGCTGACCAGGCAAATCACGACGCCCGACACCACCACGATTCCTATCACGACCAGCAACAAGTCAAGGCTGAACACCTCGAAAAGTTGTGAGAACTCTTTCCTGACTATGAACAAGCCGGCAAGGAGCATCAGGATCGCCAGCAAGGCCGAAATCAGTCCCTGGAACACGGATTGGCCTAAGAAAGGCGCCCGGATGAAGGACTTGGTAGCTCCGACCAGTTTCATGGTGTGGATTGTGAACCTCTTCGAGAACACATTGAGTCTCACCGTGTTATTAATAAGCACGAAGGATATGAAGAGGAGAAGAAGGACGAATATTCCAAGAATGAGGGAAATCTTCGCCAGGTTAGTGTTGAGCTTGTCAATAAGTGATTGCTGATAAGCCACTTCCTCAACAATAGGAGAAGAGGATATCTCTTTCTCGACCACGGCCAGACTGTCAGCGGTGACATAGTCGGCCCTAAGGGTGACATCTATGGAAAGCGGAATCGGAGCAGTCTCAAAAACCTTGAGGAAATCTTCGCCGAGCATGTTCGACATCTCCTGGGTGCCCTCCGCCCTCGAGACAAAGCGGGTCCCTTTCACGAATGGACGGGAATCCAACTCTGTGGAGAAGCTCATGGCCTCATCCTCAGTGACTTCCTGCTTCAGCAGGACAGACACCTGGACATTCTCCTTGAAATAGTCGGAAACGCTCTTCGCATTGACCAGAAGCAAGCTTCCCACACCCACAAGGAACAGCACCAGCGTGATGCTTATCACACTCGATATCCAGGCTCCGGCAAGCCTTCTCTTCATCAATTTGTTCTCGCCTGAAGACATCCGCATATTCCTCCAAATTGGGTTCAAATATAGTGAATTATCAAAATATGAAAAAAAATTCTTACCTTTGTGGGACAATTTATATAATATGGGTAATCCCGTCAACAAAGTTTTATTCATCAACTCGGAGATCATGCCTTTCCTCCCCGAGAGCCCAATCGCCAAGATCGGGCGTTACCTTCCGCAAGGTATCCAGGACAAGAAGAGGCAAATCAGGGCATTCATGCCCCGGTACGGTTGCATCAACGAGAGAAAGAACCAGTTGCACGAGGTCATCCGCCTCTCCGGAATGAACATCATCATCGGAGATGTGGACAGGACATTGGTGATCAAAGTGGCCTCCATCGCAGCCGCGAGGATTCAGGTCTATTTCATCGACAACGACGACTTCTTCCGCCGCAAGCAGACCACATTCGACGCGGACGGAAAGTTCTTCGAGGACAACGGTCAGAGGGCCATATTCTTCGCCAGGGGCGTCATGGAGACTGTAAAGAAGCTCCGTTGGGCTCCAGACGTGATCCACTGCCAGGGATGGATTTCGCATCTCATCCCGCTTTACCTCAAGAAAGTCTATTACGGGGATCCCATATTCGCCGGCAGCAAAGTCGTCACCTCAATTTATAACGACATCTCCACCGAGACGTTCTCCCCGTCCTTCAAAGACACCGTCCCGTTTGGAGGAATCACACCCGGTGACGTGTCCCTTCTGGACACCCCCACTGGCATAAATCTTGCGGAAATGGCAGCCTTGTATTCTGACGGCGTGATTTTCGGCGCTCCCGATGTGGACAGCGGAATCATCAAGTTCTGCGAAGGACTCAAGATTCCCACTCTTCCTTTCAATGAGAAATCCATGGAGGACGGAAGCTACATCGACGAATACGACAGATTTTATCAAGAGTTGCGGTAAATGAAGAAGATTCTGGCGGCGATCGCCTTGGCGGCGGCCCTGATGTCTTGTGTCAATGTCAATGAGAAGCTCGGCGGCGATTTCATCGCTACCAACCTTAAATATGACTTCTACTCGGCGGAGTTCGATCTTGAGGATATTTGGATGAAATCCGTGGACAGCTTGTCCGGTTACTCATCCTCCCGCATCAACTTCGGAGCAATTCGTGACGACAATTACGGCCTGTTCAGCAGGGGTTGCGTTGTCACTCTGGTTCCAGTACTCAAATCAGTCGATTTCGGGCAAGACCCTGTCTTCAAGAGGTTCCGCTTCCAAGCTGTGGCGGACAGTATCTCTGTCGCTGATGAGAGCCAGTCCAGGATACTCCAGAATGTGCAGGTATACAGCCTGACGGAGCCTTTGGATCCCTCCAAATATTACTCAAGGACAGAAGTGAAGCACGGGACCAATAGGATCACCAAAGGCGTTCCGGTGGTCAATGGCACGGACAGCCTGAGCTTTGATTTCACTGAAGAGTACGGCAAGCGGTACCTCAACATCACCAAGGAGGATATGTCTGACTTCCAGGCTTATTGCAAGAAGTTTCCGGGAATATATATTACCACTGATGAGCCTGTCGGCAATGGCGGACGGTTCAATATGTTCAAGATGGGCATCACGGAATTGTACAGCAACCATCTGGTGCGTTCTGACAACTTCGCCGTGATGTACTACAGCGGGATTTACAATGGGGAGCGTAAGGACACAAGCTTGATGTTCTATTTCAGTCCTCTCCGGTTCCAGGATCTTGATTCCCTCATTTCTATCAACTCTACGCCTGAGCAATATGTGTTCAACGTGGATTCACATGAGACCGGGAGCCTGGCAGGAAAAGCTGTCGACAAAATATTCATTGAGGGCGGCAGCGGTATAAAGCCTGTGATCTCCGCCGAAGAGATCCGCCGCCTGGTCAGTTCCGAGATTTCTTCAAAGGGAGGTGACCCGACCATTGCTCTCATCAGCAAGGCAACGATCGAGATGCCCTTCGAGTTCCCGGACGACTATAGGACGATGTATCTCTTCCCGCAGATTCTCAGTCCGACAATGAAGATAGCGACTGACACCACTGTGGCTTTCGCTGGACTGACGGATGCCAGCGCCTCGGACGAGAACCAGGGTGACATCAACAGGTCCCTGCTCATGTACGCTCCTGATGTGACCCATCATGTTCAGCAGATAATCCGTAAGAAGGATAATGACAACATCTCGAATTATGACATCTGGATGCTGATCATGAGCAAAGTAAAGACGACCACGACTGACGCCGATGCCAGCCAGATGGCCGACTACTACCAGCAGCTCGCCTATTATTCCTACGCCAACCAGATCTACGGAGGTGGTTACGGAGGCTATGGCGGTTATGGTTACGGCGGTTACGGCTATGGTGGTTATGGTGGCTACGGTGGTTATGGTTACAACAACTACTACAACTACATGATGATGGCCCAGTACGCGTCCGCCTCAGCCACCAAGACATCAATCTCAACCGAGCTGGACAAGGACCGTTACTACAACTGCCATCTTCTCGGACCCGGTTCAGACAGCGGCAGGAGACCGAAATTGAAAATCACCTACGCCATTCCAAAAGAATAAGCGACAAAGAAAAAGCCCAGGCGTTGAGCCTGGGCTTTGACATTTAAGTCGACAATCGGGATTAGGCCTCCTCCTTGCCAGCGATCTTCTCCTTCACCTTCTCAATCGCGTCCTGAACGGTAGCGATGGTGCTGGTCTCCTCATCGGGAATCTTGATTCCGAAAACTCTCTCGAACTCCATAAGAAGCTCAACAGTGTCAAGGGAGTCAGCTCCCAGATCATTTGTGAAATTGGCGGTCTCTGTAACTTCAGATTCCTCAACGCCGAGTTTGTCAACGATGATCGCTTTGACTTGTTTTACGATTTCTTCTTCAGTCATGATTATAAAAATTAAAATGTTTAAATTCTTCTCCCAATATTACACAATAACTTCGCGAATTAAATAAAAAAACATTAATTATCCAAATTTGCGGTTGGCACCTTTTCGGAATCCGGTTCTTTGCAAAGGTTGAGCCAGATCCGCAACCCATTCAGGGAATTCATCAGATAGAAGATATATTTGATGAGCATCACGGCAGCATTGCCGGAACCAAGATCCCCCATCAGGGCCACCGCCCAGAGCGATATGGATGATATATTCACCAGAATCCAGATATACCACTGCTCCATAAAAGCGAAGCTCAGGAGCACCTGGCCGGCGATATTCAAGGTCATCACCACAGCATCGAGCAAGATCTTGGACTTGTTGAATGAAGTTATCTTGCCGGCATCCAGTTGGGCCTTGTCGACGAAGAAGAGAATAGTATAAAGCACAGCGATCCCAGCCAGGATCCCACCTACCAACCAAGCCCATTGCTTTCCGGACAAGCGTCTGGCTTTGACCTTGGCGCCCTCTTCCCCTTCCGATCCTACCTTCGCGCCACGTTTTCGCCATTGCCAGAAACCGATGAACTGCATCGGCAGGAAATAAAACGCGTGGAGGGCGAAATTACCCATGATCCCGTTGTCGAGAAGCACCACTGTAGCTGCCAACACATCCAGAAAGCCGAAAACGAACGTCAGTATATGGCCATTGGCTGAGAGCACGGTGTTGATGACTCCCATCACCGATCCGAAAGCGGCCAGAAGCAACATGAAAGTCTTGACTCCCGGCTGCTGGAGTTTAAACACAGTGGTTATAGTGACGGCGACAATCATTCCAATGACCAGGAATATGTTGAACGCCAGGTTGAACCTTTTCTCAGTTGTTGGATTCATAGTGATTGCAAAGATAGCAAATCATCCTTTTTTTCATATATTTGTAATACTTGAATATACATTCCCATGACCAGTAGAAGAATTTCCCTTTTCATTTTAGCGTGCGCCGCCGCGCTGACTTTATCATCAACCAACATCAACGCCCAGGTCAATGATGTCCTTGATATCGTTGCCGCGAGCAGGGATAAAATGGCCGGCTGCGAAGGGCCTTACCGTTTCGACGCCACTTCGCTCACTCCGGCCCCGAAAGGCTACACTCCTTTTTATATTTCCCACTATGGCCGTCACGGGTCACGCTACGCTTGGAACTCAGAGACATATTCACTGATCAAGAAAGTGCTCGATGCCGCCAAGGATGCAGGATCCCTCACTCAAAGAGGGCAGAAGCTGTACGAGGATTTCAACGCATTCTATCTTGTGCCCCTCATCAACACGGGCGACCTCTCAGATCTCGGTATGGAGCAGCACATGGAGATAGCCAAGATTATGTGCGAGGAATTCCCCGAGGTGTTCAAGGATGGCGGTGAGGTACTTGCCCGTTCCTCGACCTCCCAAAGGGCGATCGTCAGCATGAACGCCTTCACCGTCGGGCTCCAGAAATATGCCCCGAAACTGGACATAAAGATGAACTCCCTCCACACCAACATGCTTGTGATAAACCCAGGCGGAGCGCCCAGGGAGATCGCTGAATATTATGCGGGAAGCATCAGGGTGCCAGAGAGCGTGAATGACCTCCGAGACCGTCTTACAGACTACGATGCGATCCTCGGGAAACTATTCACAGACAGAGGCTTCCTTGAGGAAATCGGAGGCCGAAGGACCTTTGTCTACGAACTGTTCAATCTCTGGGCTGGATACCACAATTACTCTGATGGAGACTGGCTTGAGGACATATTCACGAAAGACCAGCTGCTCAAGATGTGGGAGATCGAGAACTACTCCGTCTATGTTGGCCACTCGAGAAACCGCTACCGGATGATCCCGCTGCTGAAAGACATCATCGACCTCGCTGACGAGGCCATTGAGAACGGAGAGACCAAGGGTCATTTCCGCTTCGGTCATGACACTGTAGTCAACGCCATCTGCCCTCTTCTGAATATCAACGGATGTGGCTATGAACCAGAGAAAACAGAGGACGTGAAGTACTGGTTCCAGAATTACGACACTCCTATGGGCGCCAATATCCAGTTCGTTCTTTACCGCTCCAAAAAGAATCCTGAGATTCTGTTCAAACTCCTTCGTAATGGAAGCGAGGCCACCTTGCCCCAGATACAGCCTGTCACAGGCCCTTATTACAAGTGGAGTGAATTCAAAGAATGGGCCTCATCAATGATGAAGGCCCATCCACGCGTCGAACGTCCGGCTAGATAAAACTACATTTTACGTAGCCAGATATTACGGAAGCTGATAGGTTCGCTGCGGTCGCCGTGAGCCTGCAGGCGAATCGGGCCGTCTCCGTGGGGAACAACCTTCGGAAGGCCGATGTACTCGGTGGTTCCGCGGATTGTGAAGTTGTTAAGGAGAACGATGCCGTTCTGGATAACGGTCACGGTAGGGGCTACCCTGTAAGTTCCATCCTCATTGAATATCGGGGCGCTGTAGATGATGTCATAGACATTCCACTCACCCGGCTTGCGCATAGCGTTAGCGAGAGGAACGACCTGCTTGTAAACACTTCCGGTCTGTCCGTTGACATAAGTCTCGTTCTGGTAGCAGTCAAGGATCTGGATCTCATACTTGTCCTGGAGATAAACTCCACTGTTGCCCCTGGCCTGGCTGGTTCCGGTGATATTCTCGGGGACACACCACTCCAGGTGAAGCTGGAAGCTTCCGAATTTCTCTTTAGTCAAGATGTCTCCTGTCCTCTTATCGACTGTGAATACCCCGTCGTGGACCCTCCATTTGGCCTCACCGCCTCTGGCTGACTCCCAGGCGTCAAGGTTCTTTCCGTCGAAAAGAACGATAGCGTCAGAAGGAGCGGAATTGGTCAGGATGTCTCCAGGGGTCACAATCTTCGGCTGAGGTGTCCAGAACTCAGTCATTCCGGGAGTCATTTTCTCAGGCTCGGGATAAGTCTTCTCTTGAGCCGTCGCTGTGAAAGCCAGAGCGAGGGCGAGGATAGCGATAATTGTACGTTTCATTGTTTTTGGTTTTGATGTGATTTCTTGATTGTTCCCAAATATAGGAATAAAAAAAATCTTCCGGACAAAGAGCCGGAAGATTTTGAAGACTTTTAGAACTAGACTTCGACTACTTGAAGTACTCTGCGAACTCGACGTCCTTGGTAGCCCTCTCGGCAAGAGCCTTGTCAGCCTTGGCGACCTCGTCGAGGAGAGTCTTGACCTCATCCATGTTACCCTGGCGGGCGGCGATGACGGCCTTCAGGTAGGTGACCCTAGGATCCATGCAGTGAGCGGCGGCCTTGGCCTTGTCAAGCTGGTTGGTGAGGATGTAAGCGAGGACAGTGTTGTTGCAGCAACCCTTGGCGTCCTTAAGATCCTCGACAGCCTTGTCATAGTTGCCAGTGCAGATGTCGATGATGCCCTGGTTAGTCTTGGCGATATCGTTGCCTGCCTTCTTGAAGAGGCTGGTAGCCTTGGCGAAATCACCATTGCGGAGCGCGAGTACACCCATAGCGTTGTCAAGCTCAGCGTCCTTGGTCTCGACGGCGGCGAAAGCCTTCTCGGCGTTCTTGAGATCACCGGCGTTCAGATAAGCGGTACCGAGGTTGAACCTGGCGGCGTCGCTGTCGAACTTGCTGATAGCCTTGTTGTAGAGCTTGACCTTGCTGTCAAGATCCTTAACGAGGGTAGCGGCCTTCAGGAGGCAGGGTTCGTCAAGAGCCTCGCTGTTGTTGTTGATCATCTCAAGAAGCTCGTCAGGAGTGTAGTTCTTGAACTCGACATTGGCGATGAAACGGGCGCGGCGGAGCTCAGGAAGGACGTCGTTCTTCAACTCTGAGTAGATGGAAGACATGTTCTTGATCTCGCTCTCGCGGACAGCGGGATCGCTGTACATCGACAGGACGCGGAGGATGAGATCCTTATCGCGGATACTGGAATTCTGGACAAGCTCCTGGAAGCCTTCCCAGTCCTCACCGATGCTCCTGACCTCGGGATCAGTGACCTCCTTGCCCTTCACGACCTTGGTCCAAGCCTTGGCTCCGGTCTTGGAACGGTTGTCGGAAAGCTTCTGGTTGAGATTCTCACCACCATCCGGGGAAGCGTAAGCCACGACCTCGGTGCCGACGAGAGTCTTCCTCTCGTTAGCGGCGATCTCATCGAGAGCGTCCTGGAAGTTCTTGATGGAAGCACCGGTAAGCTGTTTGTTCTGGACATCGGCGGAGTTGATCCTATAGAGGATCTGGCCCTCGGCGGTCTGCTTGAGGATAGCCTCATAGCCGTCAGCCTTGAGAGGAACCTGACCGGCAGCCTTCACGAGCATATAGGTGGTGTTGACACCATCAGCGACCTTCTTGGTGGGAAGCGGAATGCTCTTATTCTTATACTTCGCGACACCGCGGAGCTCGAGATGTGACTTCTCCATTCCGTCAACGAAGGGGAAGTGAAGCTTCTCAGTCACTGTGGAGCCAGCCTTAGGGACTACTTTGTAGTTGTCCTTAACCTTCTCGCCCTGATACATGAGGGGAGCCATCTTGGACTCGCCACCTTCATAAACAATGACAGGAGTGACTTCGAGAATAGCCTTCGGATGGAAGTAGTTGGCCGGATAGGTCACAGAGACAGAGGGATCAACGTTGCCGGCGACAGCCTCAAGAACGGCAGGATTGCAGGTAACAATAACATTGTCAGCAAGTTCAGCCATTTTCTTGGCTGAAGAGCAAGCGACAGCGGACAGCACAATTGCGGCCGCGGCAAGAATCTTGATTGCTTTCTTCATGTTTTATTAAATAATATATAAATTGAACATTAGCTTTTAAGCCTTCTTCATCAGTAGGCAAATATAACTATTATTTTCGTAACTTTGCCAAACTGATTCCAAATAGCAAGCATTTTTATATGGATTCACAAGAATTGCAAAGGCTGAAAAACAAGTACGACATCATCGGAAATGATGCCGCCCTGAACCGGGCGCTTGAGACAGCCATCACTATAGCCCCGACCGATCTGACCGTCCTCGTCACAGGCGAAAGCGGTGTAGGAAAGGAGAATATTCCCAAGATCATACATCAGAACAGCCGCAGGAAAAACGGCAAGTATTTCGCCGTCAACTGCGGCGCTATTCCCGAAGGGACAATCGATTCCGAACTGTTCGGACATGAGAAAGGATCCTTCACAGGAGCGATCGAGACCCGTAGAGGTTATTTCCAGGAAGCTGACGGCGGCACTTTGTTCCTGGACGAGATCGGGGAGCTTCCTCTCCCCTCCCAAGCCAAGCTTTTGAGAGTCCTACAGAGCGGGGAATTCATCAAAGTTGGTTCCTCAAAAGTGGAAAAGACTGACGTGAGGGTAATAGCGGCGACCAACAACGATCTTCTCCACGCCATGGGCAAGGGAAAGTTCAGGGAAGACCTCTACTACCGCCTCAACGCCATCCAAATCAGGATGCCGGCCCTACGGGAACGCAAAGAGGATATCTATCTCTTTTTCAGGAAGTTCTCCTCAGATTTCTCCGAGAAGTATGGGATGGGGAAAGTAAGCCTGACCAATGACGCCATCGATCTCCTGATCAACTATCGCTGGCCAGGCAATATCCGTCAGTTGAAGAACGTGGCCGAGACAGTGACAGCCCTTGAGTCCGAGAAACTGACTCCTGTGACCGGGAGATGTGTAGTGGACGCCGCGACTCTGGCCAAGTATATGCCCAAGGAAGAGATCAACCTCCTGCCGGCCGTGGCGAAGGACAACTCCGGGGACTCGATGTCAGAATCCGACAAAGAGATGTTCATCAAGGCCATCCTGGACCTGAAGAAAGAGGTTGACGACCTCAAGGCCAGGATCAATGGCACCTCCGTTCCGGCTCCGGTACTTACTACCCGTCACGAGGAACCCGAGGAGGCCGAATGGCAGGGCCAGGGCGTTCCGGTTTCCAGCGAGGAGATCGGCAAGGTCGTGGATCTCAACGTCCAAGAGCCCCAGGAGCAGGATTTATCCCTGCAGAAATCAAACATCGAGATCATCACCAAGGCTCTGGAAAAACACCATGGCAACCGCAAGCTGGCCGCCAAGGAGATCGGAACCTCGGAGAGATCCCTTTACCGTTGGATTAAGAAATATCATCTGGAATAAACGATATGAAAAAGATACTGGCGGCATTGGTCTTGACAGCATCCTTGCTTCTCGGTGGATGTTCCATCGTGAAATATTCATTCTCAGGCACTTCCATCGACCCGAGTGTCAAGACCGTGACTATAAATTACTTCGAATATAAGGCCTTGAAGGTCAATCCTTCGTTGAGCAATGACCTGACCGAGGCGATGAAGGACAAGTTCCGCAAGCTCACCAAACTCGAGCAAGTCGAGATGGATGGGGATCTGGAGCTTTCAGGAGCGGTGACCGGCTATGAGGTCAGGGCAGCGGCTGTCACGGCTAACGAGGTTGCCGCCATGAACCGACTCACCGTCACGGCCAGCCTCAAGTTCACCAACAGGAAATTCCCTGAGGAAGATTTCGAGCAGAGTTTCTCGGCCTATTCCGACTATGATTCCAACAACTCCCTAGACGCGGTCGAAGCGTCTCTCTGCGAGGAGATTGTCCAGAAACTGATCGAAGACATGTTCAACGCCAGTGTGGCGCAATGGTAGAGACCATGGAAGGAGTGAGGAATATCAAGTCTTTGACAATGAACGAGTTGACGAGGGTCATCAAGGCTTTCCCTTGGTTTGGAGCCGCTCGTGTTGAGCTTTGTGAGCGGATGTCCAAGATGGGTGGCGGCGAGTGGGGCAAGGAGCAATATGCCGATGCCGCTCTATACGTCGCCTCCAGGACCATCGTCTCAAATATTGTCCGTTCCTCCCGCAAGAATGATTATTCCGACAAAGATGTCCAGACTCTCCTGAAACGCTTCATCGCTCCGGAGCCCGTCCCTGAACCTGTCGCTGACGCGCAGGAGCCGGGCACAGGCTCTGGCTCGCTACGCTCCGCGCCCTATCCGGGTAAAGGCTCGCCAGGGCCTGTCCCGGCTCCTATGCGGACCTATCGTAGGACGGTAAGGGTCGCTGGAGCGGACTTCTTCTCATCTGACGAATACGAGGGAGTCAAGGTGGACGAGGACAACTATTTCTCGAAGTTCAAGGTCGCCAGATCCGAGGAAGGCGACAGTCGTGGATGGGAAGATCCGGAACTGGGATTCTGCACTGAGACACTGGCTTGGATCTATGCCGAACAGGGTTACCGAGAGGAGGCGAAAAAGATTTATTCCCGGTTAATGTTGCGATATCCGGAAAAAATAACTTACTTTGCATCCCTTATTGAAAAATTGGACGAAGAAATCAAAAAATAACGAATATGAACACATTATTCACAATCCTTACGATCCTGATTGTCATCGCCGCGATCCTGCTGATCGCCGTCGTCCTTCTGCAGAACGGAAAGGGAGAGGGCATGGCCAGCAACTTCACGTCCGCCAATCAGACTCTTGGCGTCAGGCAGACCGCCGACATCCTCGAGAAGGTTTCATGGGGCCTTGTGACCTTTATCCTTCTTGTCTCGATCATCACTTCTTTCACCGTCCGCAACCATGTTTCCGGTGTCAACGTTGATGAGCTTATCGAGAACGTCGAGGAGCAGCCCGCCTTCCCGTCAGCTCCGATCCAGCAGGGTGCCCCTACCACCGAGGCTCCTACCACAGAAGTCCCTACCGAATAATCGGTTAGAGACCCGGACTGACAAACTGTCAGTTCCCCTCTGTTGGAACATATTTTGACCTTTTAATGTCTGGCCACTTGGCCGGACATTTTTTTAAAAAAGGAGACACAATATATGGACAACAGAAACAATAACAATCAATTGCAGTTCCTTCCGAAGTTCGCCATCAACCTCAATGAGCAAGCTTCGCAAGGCAAACTCGACCCTGTCATCGGCAGGGACGACGAAATAAGACGAGTCCTCCAGATCCTGAGCAGGAGGACCAAAAACAACCCTATACTCGTGGGAGAACCCGGAGTCGGCAAGACCGCGATTTCCGAGGGCATCGCCCAGAAAATCATTGACGGGGACGTTCCCGAGAACCTTAAGAGCAAGAAGGTATATTCCCTGGACATGGGAGCCCTCATCGCCGGAGCGAAGTACCAAGGCGAGTTTGAGGAAAGGCTCAAGGGAGTCGTCAAGGAAGTGGTCGACAGCGCTGGAGAGATCATCCTCTTCATCGACGAGATCCACACCCTTGTCGGCGCCGGAAGGACCTCAGGAGCTATGGACGCCTCGAATATTCTCAAACCGGCCCTTGCCCGAGGGGAACTGAGAACCATCGGTTCCACCACCCTGGACGAGTACCAGAAGTATTTTGAGACAGACAAGGCCCTAGAGAGGCGTTTCCAGATGGTCATGGTCGATGAGCCTTCAACGGCCGAGTCTATAGCCATCATGAGAGGCCTGAAAGAGAAATATGAGAACCACCACAGGGTCAAGATCGAGGACGACGCGCTGATCGCCGCGGTCAATCTTTCACATAGGTACATCACCAACCGTTTCCTCCCGGACAAGGCCATCGACCTTGTGGATGAGGCCGCCTCTAAGCTGCGTCTTGAGATGAACTCCGTGCCGGAGCCGTTGGCTGAGCTTAACAGCGACATCCGTCAACTTGAGATCGAGAAAGAGGCTGTCAAACGCGAGGGAACTTCCTTGAAATCAGAGAAGATCGAGAAGGAGCTGGCTGACAAGCTGGCCGCCCGGGACGCCCTGATGAAGAGGTGGAACGACGAGAAAGACATCCTCTCCGGCCTTCAGGAAGCCCGACAGAAGATGGAAGACTATAAGATCCAGGCCGCTGCTGCTGAAAGGGCTGGTGATTACGGCAAAGTCGCCGAATTGCGCTATGGCAAAATGACTGAGGCCCAGAAGGTTATAGACGAGCTTTCAGCCAAGCAAGCCGCGATCGAAAATCCTATTGTGACCGAGGCTGTCACACCTCAGGACATAGCCGAGGTTGTCGCCAAATGGACCGGCATTCCCGTTCAGAAGATGCTCGAGAGCGAGAAGGAGAAACTGCTCCGGATCGAGACAGAACTACATAAGCGGGTAGTCGGCCAGGATCAGGCTATCCAGGCGGTTGCGGATGCCGTAAGGCGTTCAAGGGCAGGACTTTCCAACGAGAAAAGACCTATCGGTTCCTTCCTGTTCATGGGTACGACCGGTGTCGGAAAGACTGAGTTGGCCAAGGCTCTGGCGGAATTCCTGTTCAATGATGAGAACATGATCACCAGGATAGATATGAGTGAATATCAGGAGCGTCACACAGTCAGCCGTCTGGTCGGAGCGCCTCCGGGATATGTCGGTTACGACGAGGGCGGCCAGCTGACCGAGGCTGTCCGAAGGAAGCCATATTCAGTGATCCTTCTGGACGAGATCGAGAAGGCCCATCCTGATGTGTTCAATGTGCTGCTTCAGGTTCTGGACGACGGCCGTCTGACTGATAACAAGGGCCGCACGGTGGACTTCAAGAACACCATACTGATCATGACCTCCAATGCCGGTTCGGACATAATCTCCAATTATATGGAGAAACTGCCTTCAGTTGGCGCTCCCGGCGCCGATCCTACCGAGGAAATGAGGGCGATAGCCAAGAGGCGTGAGATGCTTGAAGAGTGCAAGGGCAAGGTCATGGACGTTCTGAAGATGACTGTCCGGCCGGAGTTCCTCAACAGGATTGACGAGATCATCATGTTTGATCCGCTGACCAGGAACGACATCCGGGACATCCTCCATATCCAGATGCGACAGCTTCAGGACAAGCTTTCCGAGGAAGGTGTCACTATCGAGTTCAGCAAGGAGTTCGAAGACTGGATGGTCGAGGGCGGTTACGATCCGGCTTATGGCGCCAGGCCTATCAAGCGCTTGATGCAGAGGGAATTGGTGAACCAGCTGGCAAAGGAGATCCTCGCAGGCAAGGTTCATAAAGACTCTGTCATCCAGGTCGACGCCGCCGGCGGCAGCATCGTCCTCCGTGACAAATCATAGCTTAAAAGTCTTTGCCTTCGAAGAGGGCGGTGGAGGTCGAGGAGGCCTTGTGGGTCGAGGAGTTGAAGTTGTAGGTCAGAGAGACCACCACATTCGGATACTCCGGACGCACAGTGGTGCGAGACAGTAAACCGGCCGCCTCCCTGGTATTCAGATACCTGGCGGTCCGGAATATGTCATGAGCCACCAGCGAGAGCGTCAGCTTGTCCTTGAGCATCTGATGGCGGGCCCCGAAATTGAAATAAACGTAGGACTTCTCATGGCCCTGCGTGAGTATCTTGGGGCCTACTGCATAAGAATCTAACTGGAGCCTGGTCGCCTTGCCTGCCTGGAACGAGTTCAACCAGTTAGCCTGATAATAAAACCCACGGGCATCTGAGCAAGCCTCGTTACGGCTAACGAAACGGTAGTCAAAGGCGCTGCCTGAGGCTGAACTGGTCCACCATGGCTTCGGATGGAAAGTCCCGCTGAGCTCAAAACCGGCCTCGGTCTGGTTTCCGGCGTTAACAATCTGGTCTAGCGTGACCCCCGGTTCGTAAGCCGTTCGGATCCAATCAGTTATATCCTTACGGTAACGATAGTAGGCGGTAGCGGCGAGCATATTACCACCACCATAGGAACGCTGCCAGCCCAACTCGGCGCTATGGACATATTCCGGAAGGATGTCAGGGTTGCCGATTTTCTTGGTGTAGTAGTCCTCATAGGTGATGTATGGCTCAAGCTGCCATATTCCGGGACGATTTGTGCGATAGGAATATCCGGCACGAATAATTCCGGCTCTGCCGGCATCATACTGGATGTGCCCGGAAGGGAACAGGTCGAAACGCCTGATATTCCTGGAAGCGTCCACAACCTCAATGTCTACTTTGTCAAGTACCCGGTCAGCGCGAAGTCCGGCGTCGAAAGAGAACGGACCGAAAGAATCCTTGATCATGGCATAGAGCGAGTGGACTTGACGGCGGTAATAGAACGGAGTCGCGAGATCCTCCTGCCAGTCGAACTCGGAAGCCGCTCTGTCCCAATACTTTATCCTATAGCCCCCATGCTCGCTGTAGGTGGTGTACTGATAGCCTGTCTCGAACTGCCCGCCCTCCCGATAGGACAACTTATACGTCAGCGATCCGTCGCAATCCCAGTGATGCTCCTCCTCATAGCCACGGGTTCCTTCGTAGCGGTTACCGGAAGAATCGAACATATTGCTTTCGGTGTATTCAATGCTGTAGCTATCATACCGGAAGCGGTTCTGAAGGGCAATCTCACTCATCTTCCCCGGCCTCCACACATATTCGGAAGCGGTCTGGAACAAGTTCTTTTTCAGGTTGTAACGGTCATGCGAATCGAATATGGAATTGAATATGACATCAGACGTGTCATATTCCCTCGTCTCGTCATAACGCATGTCACCGCCCCGCCAGTAGTTAGTCTGGCCGAACTGCAAATCAAGCGAATAGTTATGCTTCCGACCTTCGGAAAACTGCCATCCGGCCCGGCCTATATAAGTCCCGTTCCGGCTCCATCTCTCACCATCAGAAACAGATGTAGTAGTGACGCCCTCCACCTCGGTCCGCTTCTCTTGAGTGAAGTCACTCCTGCCCTTGATCTGCTGGAGCGTGCCGCCCACATACCAGTTGTTCTTGCCCTTCCGGTAGTTAAGCGTACCATCAACACTCCAGGTGCCCATCGTGCTTCCGGTCGTGGTGAACAGACCGCTCCACTGCTCGGAATCGGCCTTCTTGGTGGTGATATTGATGATTCCGGCATCGCCGTCCGTACGGTAACGAGCTGAAGGCGTAGTCAATATCTCAATATCCTCAACTGAAGCCGCCGGAATCTGCTGGAGCGCGGAAGTTCCCTCCAAAGGACTGGGTTTACCGTCCACATACACCAAGAATCGAGTACTCCCCCTGAAACTCAAGTTGCCTTCGCTATCGACCAGGACAGACGGCAGGCCTGAGAGTATGTCAACTGCTGTTCCTCCTGCGGAAGTAACTGAAGAAGAAGCGCTTATCAATTGACGGTCCAACTTGTACACTATCCTGTTCTTCTCCCCGACAACAGTCACCTCGCGCAATCCCTCGGCTGACCTGGGAAGCCGGATAACCCCGAGGTCAAACTTTTCCGGAGAGCCTGGTCCGAATGTGATTTTGTCGCTCACAAAGGAATCATACCCCATCATCTTGACCAGAACCAGAACATCACCGGAAGGTATCCTGTCAACAGAGAAAACTCCAAGAGTGTCTGACGTGGAATTCGCCACCACCTTGTCATCAAGGTCGGTGACAAGGATGTCCGCTCCAGTGATGGCGGAACCGTCAGTGTCGTCCAGAACCTTTCCGGTCACGACATAACGTACTTGAGGCTCGAGAGGCACTACAGAGGCCTCCTGGGCAGGATAGGGGAATACCAGCAAGGACAGAAGAAGGGTTTTGAGCATCGGTTTGTCTAAAGCCTGTGGGAATCGGCGAATTCTGGGGTCACATAGTTGAAAGAAGATTGGCAACAGGAAGCTGAGAAACTCTGGGCGCAATCCACAAGATCTGCCCAAACCTCGGCCGGAAGGCCTTCCAGGAGCATTTTTCTGGTAATACCGTCCTTTACAAGGCCATAGATGAAACCGGCGTTGAAACTGTCTCCTGCCCCGATTGTGCTGATTGTCTCCACCGGAGTGACGGGGTATTCAGCTTCAAATCCATGTATATCCATAACGGTCAAAGGAGACGCTCCGAAGGTGCAGATGAAATTGCCGCAGCAAGGCGAAATCTTTTCCTGGAATACCGCTTTGGAATCATCCATCTTGAACAGTGTGAGAAAATCCTCATGGCTTCCCCTCACCACGTCAGCGAAGGTAAAGTTTTCCTGGACAGCGTCTCCGATGTCACCTAGATCCTTCAGGTGCGAAGGACGGAAGTTGACATCGTAATAAAGGATGGCGTCACGGCTCCGGGCATATTCAAGAAATGCCTTGACTTGCGGACGCACGGCCGGATTCAGGGCGTAGAACGAGCCGAACAACACAATGTCATCCGGGAATATCTCGGGATACCTCAATGCTGGACGGTCATCGACCCGGTCCCGGTAGAAAGTATATGAGGCGTCATTTTTGGCGTCAAGGAAAGCGAGGGACAAAGGGGTCTTGGCGGGCAATATATTCACGAATGACGGATCGACTCCATTCTCCGACATGAAATCACGGATTATGGTTCCTACTTTATCGTGTCCTACCTCAGAGAGGAAGTCGGCCGGGACGCCGCACCTGCCGAGGGAGATCATTGAATTGAATGTGGATCCTCCCGGCACCGCCGCTGCCGGCTGCCCGTCCTTGAAGACGATATCGTAGACCGTCTCCCCTATTCCTATCACTTTCCTCATCTGGAACTATAAGATTTCGAATTCCTTAACTATACGTTTCAGCTCAATACCCTTTCCAAGATACCAGAGGACGAAGTGGATATCGGTACTAACACACTTGCTGCTACCTTCTTTATAGAAATCGCTTCCGGCCCTTGTCTCCGGAGTACCTCCTGAGACCACACCTATCAGATGCCCCTGATTGTCTAGGACCGGAGATCCCTGGCAGCCGTCAACAAAGTCATTGTCAGAGATGAAATCAATGACCATCCTATGTTTCTTGCCTCCGACTTTGAATCCCCAGCGTCCCCAGAAGTCTTTCACCATCAACGCTTTAAGATTCGGTCCAAGGTCACGTTCCGGATCTTTGGGATCCAAGAGGGCAAGATAATCAGCGGGAGTTGTGTAACTGTCCGCTATTGTTCCGTAAGTGAACCTGACTGTCGAGTTGGCGTCAGGATAGACTGGCACTCCCCTACGAAGTCCGTCATCATAGATTTTACGGACATATTCCTGGGAGAGGGAACCGATCTGATCAAGAGCCGCCCTATGACCCGCCCGTCCGTTATAAAGACTCAAAGGACTGTCATTCAAAAACTTCAAGAGCAAATCTCCGTTGATTTCAGAAGGGTCTTCCATCTCCTGAATCTTGGATTGTGACGACAGGAGACTCCCCTTCCATAGATACTCAGCGGCAGCGTCGTAGTCGTATCCGAAACGATCCTGGATCCACCTCTGGAAATCACCCATATAGTAGTCGTCCATGTTGGTGAAAAACTCGCTCAGGGCATATTCCAGAAGCTCTTTCTCGGTCGCTGGATCTGTCTCGCGGATTCCAGCCAGGAGTATCTCTTTCATCTTCCCGAGATCCCCGGCAGAGGCGGCTCGACGAAGATAAGATCCGGCGAAAGTGCCGTCACGGAGGGTCTCGTCCCGGAGAATCTTATCAGTCTCGACACGCTTGGTAGCCTTGAATACTCTGTCAAGGTTAGCGAGGAAACTGTCAGCCATCCATTGTTCGGAGGCCTCTCTTGCGGGAGCAAGGCTGTAAGTACCGTAGAAACTCTTCACTCCCTTGTCGACACCAAGGCGGCGCTCCAACTCCTTGGCCCTTGATGAATAAAGCTTTCCGACAGCTTTGTCATCAGCTATCATACGCTTCATGATCTCCAGCCTGGCGCCGCGGAGCGAGTTGGTCAAAGGCAAGGCCACCTCTTCCCTGAAACGCATCCCGGCGGAAGGGAGAAATCTTTCGGTGAAGTTGGGGAAACCGATTGTCATGGCGAAACTGCCTTCAGAGAAACCGTCAAGCGACACATCAAGGGTCTTCGCACCGGAAACAGGCTTACCGTGATCATAGATGCGGAACAAGGCAAAATCGCACCTGTGGGCCGGCCAGGACCACTTTCCGTCTTCTCCACCCATTCGGGCAAGCGACAGAGGAGGCATCACGACCAGGCGCACGTCGTCATACACCTTATAGGCGGCGATATAATACTTCGCTCCAGCCCATTCGGAAGTCAGACGACACATAAGGGTGGTAGACTCATTGTAGGCACTCTCGAGCCTGGAGGTAATCTCCCCGTAATCCATCCCGCCCTGCCTCATGGACTTGACTTCTTCAGTCACATCAAAAACCCTCTTAAGGGAATATATCTTCTCCCCCTCAACGGGAATCTCATGAGCTTCCGAGACAGCTTGGAACCCATCCTTAAGCAGTTGCTGGCCAACGTCACCAAGCCTGTCCATAAAGGCGATGGCAGGATCGGCGCAAGTCAGCACAAGCCCCCAGTTGGAGACAATGCAACCCGAATACTTGAACCCAAGCGAAACCACAGCGTCCGCCAGGCCTGAGCCGGGAGCGTCTACGTTGTAAATCTCTTTAGGCCTGAGTTTGAGCCCCTTGGCGCGCATATTATTCTCCAGGAC
>ODAI013784537.1_pt1 | contig 19900 bp, 30 predicted proteins | sample 1539321 | NCBI WGS metagenome assembly ODAI01 (sample SAMN02144231, study PRJEB22623) | gut metagenome | biome: sheep rumen | host: Ovis aries | place: New Zealand
AACATTGAAGCGCATAGCGCAAAGCATCGCAACAATGATTATATGCGTCTTGCGGTTTATTGATATATTCGCCGCTCTTATCCTTAACCCAAGAATAGTTTTGAAGTTCTATCAGCAGGTTAGGGCATTTTTCAGAAACCAATAGTTTATATTGTTGAAGTTTCTGTATCCCTTGTAAAACGCTACCTGGCTTTTTTTCTGCTGGCTTAATGCGCGGAACCCCTGCGCGCCGTATTTCTTCTATGCTTTTCTGTTCGGCGCTATCGGCTATTATGACTTCCTTCCCATATCCCATATACTGAATACGCGCGGCTAATTCATCATTTAGCAAACCCTTCTGGTATAGTTCATCCACAATATAGATTGTTTTGTTTCCTTCATCCAAGCGCGCAACCATCATAGCAGAAGCATCATTTATATAACCAAAGTCAAGCCCGATAATTAGCGGCAGGTTTGCGGGGACATCGCCGCTATACAGTTCCCAATTGGTAAATATAAGTTTGTCAAGGGAAGAAAACTCACCGTTTGCGTATATGTTCCAATAGGTGTAATTGGTTTCCCGCATTCGTTCCAGCGCTTCAATATATTCAGGCGGCAAAAATCTATTGTCTTTGTATGTTGTCTTTATCACTTTTGTATTTTGCGGCGTTCCATTCTCAAACCAATGCTTATAGCACCAGTTTGTTTTAGATACTGGATTAAACATTAGGTAGAGTTGAAGAAATGGAACACTCGCGCGCAAGCGCAAATCTAACTGTGTAAAATCATCTTCTACAAACTCTGTTGCTTCTTCTATCACTATATCAGTTATTCCCGCAACAGATTTTATTTTCTCTCTTTCATCCAATCCCTTGAATAGGAATGTACTTCCATTTGGAAACTCAATAGAAAGGGTTGTATGATTGATAGAACAGTAGGGAAGAAGATGGAATAATGATAGTGTATCAATGACATTTTGAAAACAACTATCTTTCAATGTGCGCGCTACCTTGCGCACAACCAGCACTTTGCGCTTTTGCCGCAATGCCTTTATAACAACCTTCTGGAATACATAAACACTTTTGCCGCTACCAGCGCCCCCATAGAATACCTAATATCTGCTTGAATAGTCAAACAAATCATCATAATAGGCTTCATTGAATATGTTCTTATTTATGTTTAAGTCTATTTGCGGCAAAAGTATTCCCCCTTTCACTATGAAGTATCAAAGTAGCAGAATAACATTCAATCATCCCCAATACTAACATTTATGGTAGTGGTTGCGTTCATATCTACTTTTTCTGTTGGCTTATAACCAGCGCTATCTAATACATATTTTATAGCGTTCCAATTCTTTGCATCAATCTAATCTTCCAGATAGAACATAGCCTTACCTTCCAGCGCCGCAAACCGTTGTTTTAGGCGGTTGTGGTATTCATCCATAAAGGCGGCATCTTGCCTATAACGATAAAATGTTTTATCACTTATACCAGCCTTTGCCGCGATGGTCTATAAATCAGCCAAAGGATTAGCAAGCCAAATTTCAATAGCCTTTTCCTTTCTATCTTCCATCCTTCCATTCATATCTTCACGCCCTTGCATCATTCAGTATTTCCCTTAATTCTGCATATGCGTTTAGGAAACTATGTAAGCCATTATCGGCGCGATAGGCGGCAATAGCAGCCGCAACGGCTTCACATTCAGGAAATACCAGATAGCATAGTGTGGTGTCATTACCGTATTCAACACCAACATTTGGTTCAATCCCTGTTATCATCATTACATAAGCCGCAAGGTTCAAACTATACATTCTTTTTTCCTTACTCATTTCATTATCCCCTTTATGATTAGTAGGGTAGCGCCAACCATTGTTATTAGAACAGCGCCCCATAGCATTTCTAAAAATATCATTCTTTATCACCTTTTCGCGCTCTCTCACAAGCATTTTCAAACCTTTCTTCTAATGTGGCGGCAACAGGCTTGTTTTGTAATGCCTTTGCCAGTTCGCGGTAAAGCGCTGTTTGGCATTCGCGCGCATACTCTGGTGAAACATCAAAGTAATTGCGCCACCAATTAAATAAACCTTTCAGAACACAATAGTATTCATCTGCGTGTTTCTCATCGCCAATTTCAACGCATTTAGACCAGATAGCAACAGCGCGGTTAGTCTCTTGCGGCTTTGACTTATGAACGCGCACATTCTCATTTGGATTTTCTATTGTATCCTTTTCCTTTTCTTCCCGCATGCCCCTAATTAGGTATTCCATCATAGTATCATTTATACGACGCATTGTAATTCCCCCTTATATATTCCATTCATAGACTATTAGTCCCATTGCGCGCGCCTTATCGCAATTTAGCAAATAGGCATCTCCATAGCAACCATCAATAGAATTACGCCATCGGCGCGGAAACGCGCATTGCGCTATTCTGGTTTTATCAAACTCTAATATATAGCCGCGCGCGCCTATCATATCTACAAAGCAAATGTATTCAGCGGCGCAATTATGAAACCAACCATCATAATAGCCTGTTGCGCGGTCAAACCCTACTTCAAAGAAGAAGTTGTTTGTATTGTGTATGCGGTTATCCGTCTTTACTTCTAATGTGGTGTGCGAATTGCCGCGTATTACTTCAAAATCAGTATCTATCATTTGCCATTCTGGTTCTTCACTATGGTTAATGATAGTGTGTCCTTTTGCGTTTAAGTATCCAACTATATATTCTTCTGTTTTCTTTCCAACAGATAGCATATTATCAAAACTATTCATTCCCCTTTCACCTTATAATTAAAGCGGCAAAGCCTTATGCTTTACCGCTCTTTCTATTTAATCGCTACAATCGCTGTAATCAATGTCATTAGGGCTTATTTTCTTTCCCTTTTTTTCAGTACATTCAGCCGCTTGCGGCTGTCCTGATTTTTCCTGTGTAGCGCCGATAGGCGCGGAACAGGAAAAATCAGGAACATCTATTTTATTTTTTATTTTATTATTTATATTATTACTTATATTATTATAGTAGTCAAGGTGTCCACCTAAATCAGGACAAGGTGTCCCCCCAAACTGGGACAAGGTGTCTACTGAAATGGTAGTCAAGGTGTCCGCGCAACTTTTTTTGGTAGTCAAGGTGTCCAATTTCAAAAAGTGTCTATAATCATCAAACACTGTATTGAAGCAAACCGTTATAGAACTACCTTCAAAGTGCTTCAACCAGCCCATTTCAACCAACTTATTGCGCGCGGCATAGTATCTTTTCTTACTAATACCGCAAGCATCGCATATTGTCTTTTCTGCTACTCCAAACTTACCTTCACCGCTATTACCAGCCAAATACAACATTACCTTCATGGGTATAGTATCTTGCGCCCCTAAACAATTACATACAGCCGCAAAGAAGTCTGGTGAATAAGCATAGAATGTATTTGGTTTGCTTTCAATATGTTGGTTTTTATCGCCTGAATGATATAGAACAGGCGCTTTCTTTGTCATACTCATTTTTACTACCTCCGTTTTGCTCTCATTACTGATTTAGCAAGTATTCAGCCATTGCCGCATTCAATGCGGCGGTATCCTCATAAACCCAATTCACATACTTTGGGTTATGTTTATCAGGAACGGTATAAAGATGTTCTATTCCTTTTTCTTTTAAGAACCTTGCTAACTTCAATGTGTAAATGATTTTCGTTTCCATTCGCTTCACTCCGTTTATAAAAATGGCGGCGGCTTTCAGACCTGCCCTGAAACCTGATGGGTTAGAGCCATCTGTGCTACTATTACACCAAGCCGCAATGAAATAGGGAAGGGCATTGATAATGCCTTTCCCGCTCATAGAATAAGTAATCGGCATAGGTATTAGCCACTACTATTTTCTTCTTTTCCTATTCAATTTTTTCTGTTGGAATACAATAATGCTGAAATGCCGTTTCTACCAAATACGCGCGCTATCTCATAATCATTTAGCGCCGCGCGCAAATCCTTGTTATTCTCAAAGTAATCATCTTGCGCTATCGGCTTTATACCTCTATCCAGAAGAAATTGCTTCTTCTGCTGGTTCATTATTAGTGTATGTGTTTCCATATCATCACCTTCCTTTCCATCCTTAACAATATCATAACATAGATTATTCTACTTGTCAAACAATAGAAGGTGTGATATAATGCTTACAACTTAATAAGCCGAAAGGCAAGAAAGGTAGGTATTCCAATGGCTATTGACATTACCAATCAGGAAGTAATTCGGCATCTAACCCTTGATAACCTTATTGACGACGCAACAGAACGCAACGACAAAACCGCTTTACGCTGGTTGGAAGATGAAGCATACAAGGAAGATGAACGCACAAGGAAAGATGGAACCACATACAAGGCCGCGCGTTCTATTATTGCTATTCGCGCTGAATATCTGCGCAAGTTCCTGAATTATCAACCCGCAAAGCCTGATACGGCAAAAGCAAGAGAAGCAAAGAAGCAGAAGCGTAAAGCCGCATTGGATGATAAATTTACCGCTGCTTTCAAGAAGTTAGAGAAGAAGTAAGCAATTAAAAAAGGCTTGCGGTTTTGCCGCAAGCCTTTTTCTATCCTCTCTTTACCCTTTGTGTTCTTCCTTTTCCTTTCTTGATAGTATCCAAAGGATTATACTTTACTATATCTTCTTTCAAATCTTCTGCAAACAGACGCACATATTTATCTGTCATTTGAATAGAAGAATGTCCCATAGCTAATTGTAAGCGTTTAATATCCTGTCCATTTCTCACGCTTATTTTGGCAAATGTATGTCTAAAAGCGTGTATTGAAGTTCTTTCTACTCCCCTATCTCTGTTGTATTTCCTGATAGAACATTGTAGCGCATTTACAGACATTTGTTCTTCTGCTATGTTTGGGAACAAATAACTATCTTCTGTTGTATCAATAGAACGCCACATTTTTATATATTCCTTCATCGCTGTTATAGTTTGTGGCGAAAGCGGAATATACATAGCCTTTTTATTCTTCTGCTTTCTTACTATTGCTTCTTTATTCTTAAAATCCAAATCTCCCAACTTATAGTTACAAACAGTAGCGGCGCGGTTTCCTGTTCCCAGCAACCAATTAACAATCGCCCAACTACGCCATTCAGCAAAACTTGCGTTTTTAATTGGTTTCTTCAATAGTATTTCCAATTCTTCATCTGTGTATGTTTCTTTCATTTCTTCTTGCGCTTCTACCATCTTTATATGGAAATGATAACAATATTTCCTTTCCATACACCAATTACAGAACGTGCGAATATCGCGCAAATAATGATTAATTGTAGCAGGTTTTAATCCTGCATCCTTTAATTGTTTAGTAAATAGAAGTGTATAACTGGAAGTTATATCTTTGATGAACAATTGCCCCTCATCATCACCTTCGGCAAGAAAGCCCATCCACCGTTCAAAACTATCTTCATAGTTTTGGATAGTAGCAGGTGATTTATTCAGCGCTTCTTTCTCTGCTATAAACTCATTGAACGCTTCTCTGATAGTCTTATCTGGCCGCATTTCCCGCTTCACTCTGTTCCTGATACCCATTCTTCTTACCCCTTTTCTGTTGTAATCGTGTGGTTTGAGTAAGTCGGAAATGCTTTATAATCAGATAGTTGGAATTTGACGGCCCTATTTTTCAAATTCCCGAAAAAATCAGGTGGTGTCAGCCTATGTTAATTAAAAGTAAAAGCCCTTGATTTTCAAAGGCTTCTGCTTCAACCCCACCTGATTTTTTCGCTGTTTTTTGGGCAGTGATTAAAAGTCAGGTGCTCTGCCAACTGAGCTAATGGGTCTTGAAAACATTGGCCTCAATACCTGATTTTTTGGAAGTTCACTACCTGATTATAAACCCAACTTCCGCAAATCACATAGAGCATTATAGCGGCTTTTCTGCGCTTTGTCAATCCCTATTTTTGATAACTGTCAAATCATCCTCAAACTTTTCCATCTTTGTCTCCATCCGTTCTAATGTGCTGGTTATAGTGGCAAGGTTTTTTCCGTATTCAGTTATCATCATCTAATAGTTTTCTTCCCTGTGTTTATTTTCATCCATAATGCGGTTAATATACTTATAAACAAACCACATTAGCGCAACCACACAAGCAACGGGGAACCCCAAGGTTTGAAAAACACTAATCATAGTATCCAATGTTTCCACCCCCGTTATACACGTATCCAAAATCTACCCTAACCAAAGTATGGAACGCATTGGTGCCATTCATCCCCAGCGCCATAATAAACAGCACACTTTACCCATTCGCCGTTATCCCCATACCACAAATAAGCATCATCTTCATACCATACTGTCATAGTAGCGGATGTAATGCGTAAATAGTCGGTTGAATAGCGCGTTGAACCGCTACCAATCCAGCCCCTTATAGGGTCCTCTTTATGAGTGATAGAAACGGTTCCACCCTGTTCAATCATAGAAACCAAACCATTAAATATTGCGCCAGAAGTAAAGGTATGTGTGGCGGTATTGTTATAATACTTTCCCGCTTTATATCCTAATAGTGTATCTCCATTCCAATAGTATAAGCGTTTGCTATCGCTTGAAGAACCTGAACTACCAAACTTATATACAAACTCAATCTAACTTATGTGCTTTCCTTCTTTGTTGTAATTTAGTTTATACTTTTCTACGCCAACTAAACTAACATCGCTGCTATTGCCATACCTTCCTTGCTTGCAATCTGTATTATTGCCCTTTACAGTAATTGTATTTAATGCCATACAATCACCCCATTAGCCTACTGGATTAAGCCAAATAGCGCCATTCACAACAGGCGGTATTGAAGTAGAATAGATAATACCCAAATTAACTAAGGCTTCTGCTGGTGTGGTCGCACCTGTTCCACCATTGGCAACAGGAATAGTTCCTGTTAGTTGTGAAGTGGTATGTGTATGGTTTGCGGCGGCAGCACCTATTTCTTCTACCGTCCAACTAACCCCATTCTCACCATTAAAGGGTTTTGCCGCATCGCCGATAGTGAGATTAACAGAAGTATTTAGTTTTAATGCGCTGTTTGCCGCGCCACCAGCAGAAGCAGAACCCGCATAGTTATGTGTATGCTGTGCGGCGGCAGCACCTATGTTTTCAGGTGTTATTCCCAATGCTACCCGCGCTTCATCGGCTGTTGTTTTACCTGTTCCACCGCGCGCAATAGATAGTGTTCCCGTTGTGCCGCTGCTAATGCTGTGTGTATGTGATACATTGGCTTTTGCGTCCATCATAGCAATAACTTCATTTATAGCCTGTTGAACGCTAATAGCGCTGTATGTGAGTATCCTTTCATCGGTTAATGTAATTGTGCTACCATTGGAAACGGTAATGCCGTAAAGCGGTATTTCAGCAATTGTTTCTGTATTCACCAACGCGGGAAAGGCGCTTGCGCTACCCGTCTTTATATCCAGTTCCATATACCTTGTTGCTTTATCTAATCGCGCTACTAACCTATCCTTGCGCGTTGTGCCGCTTGCGGTAGCAATAACAGTAAATGTTTTTTCTTCTTCATTTTCCGCATAGTGTCCTTCAATGAAGCAAGCACCAGAACCAACAGTTAATTGTAATCCGCTTGCGGTTGCGGTAAATTCATCGCCGCAACTTTTACTAACCCCATTACCAGATAAAGCCTTTATAAGTATAGCGAATTCATCGCTTGTATATTTATATGTATCTGTATCACCTGTTTGATAATCAAACATTCCATAGAAATCAAATAATTCAGCCATCTTTTCAACCCCCATTAGCCGCATTCTATCCAATTATTCCCATCGCAATACATAGGCGCGCATTCAATCCATTTTTCGCCATCGCAATAGAATACATTACAATCAACCCAATCAACGCCATCTGTGTATTTAACAACCTTACTTATTCCACCTTCATCATAGTATATATAAAGCGTTGCGGCGGTAATCTTACAATAGTTGCTTGAATAACTACTACTTGCCGTTTCTCCATTGTAGAAGGTAATATAATTTGTTCCAGCCTCAATAGCAGAAACAATAATTGCTATATCATTTGCAGAAGTCCACTGAATGTAAGTTGTTTTATTATAAGCAATTGCGTTTGTTGTTTGCGCACTTACTTTGTATGTGTTATTATTAGTGCTGTTGAAATAGCATTGTATTTTCTTCTTCTTTGCCGCACCAGAACTATCAAACTTCATTTGTAGTTTAACACCTGTTATTGTGTGCGCGCTGGTGTCAAAAGTGCTTAACCCTGAAAATGTTGCGCGCCCTCTTTGACTTCTACCGCTGTTAGTAGAATAATAAGCACCCTACGCGGCGCAATCAGTTTGCCAAGAAGAAGTATAGCGGCGTAAACTGGTTCCCTTTATAGTAAGTTCCATAATTAAGCACCTTCTTCTTCTTCAACTGGTTTCAGCCATATTCTACCCGCAATCATAGTTGGTTCGGTTGCGCTGTAAATCACGCCCAAGTTATTCAAAGCACTAACCGCGTTATCCGCACCTGTTCCACCTTGCGCGATTGAAACCGCTGTTTTAGTAGTTAGAATATCATAGGTTGCGTTGGTTGCCCTATCTTCACTTACCGTAGGAAGTTGGTAATCTTCATAGGTTGCTAATGGGCTTGCGGCAGGTGATAAGGAATTGAAACTATATTGCCTGAAATTAAACCTGCCTGTATTCAATACGCTTGCGGCGGCATTGGTATTTCCAATATAGGTTATTTTTCCTGTATTCGCGGCAGAAGTGCCAAAGTCTAATACTGGTTGCGCGCTGCTATTCTTAATCTGAATTAAGCCATTGAAGTTTTTAGCCCCTGTTATATCCTGTGCGCCGCTTAAAGAAACATAGTAAGAACTAATGGTATTGCCGTTTCCATCTTTACCCGCGCGAATATCAGCAACCGCATTAACACCTGTGCCGCCATTCGCAACGGGAATAAGCATACCAGAATGATACACCTGATAGGCGCTATCAACGCCATTCACATAGGAATGAAGTTTTAGCGCGTTTTCTATATTCTGTTCTTTCGCGGCTGTATTTACTTCCAGCACCCGTTTATTATTTCCATTCGCATCTTCCATTGCGGCAAAGCGTGAAGCGCCTAATTCACTACCTTCAATAACCGTTTGATTTGTAGTGTTATTGTAAGTTGGTATTAGTTTAATGGTTGGTGATTGAATTGTGGAAACATTTAGGTTTCCTGTCATTGTATCACCGTTCTTCAATACATAAGCCGCCAATTCAGCGCGCTTTATAAATTCACTTGTATCTGTTGTGGCTTCACTTCTTATCAGGCTATCGGTTTTACCCGCTATGCGCTTTAACCCTTCACTTAAAGTCTTTGTATCATAGCCGAAAGTGATATGTAGTTGAATAGTGTTTCCTTCATATACTTCTGTTAATTCACTTAAACGGAAATCAAATGAAACACCTAATTCATCATCAATCATTGTTCCAATATCGCCTAAATCAAATGCCGTTCTGTATTGTGCTATGATTTGATTAGACGCTTCACACACATAACTTACATTCGTTCCATAGGCGGCTAATTTTTCTTGTCCGCGTTGCGCTAAATCATCATTTTCCTTTATATCACGCGCATCAATATATGTTTCCACGCGCGCTAACCCGCTATTGGAATTATTCAATAGAACAATATCCCTATCAACGCCTTCACCCTGACCAGCAACAAGCGCCGTATTCGCAATATACTTTGTTTGTTCCAATGTGGAAGTATTGATATTATTCAGTTCATAGGAAAGAATGAAGCGGCTATTTTGCGCCTGTTCTGCGCTTCTGTCTAAACCGTGATAAATATACCATTTAATGGCGTTTCCTTCTATATTAGCATACCAACCAATACTATTCGCTGTTGCTATGGTAGATATTTCTTCACCAACATTACCGAACCTTCCATTATATGATATTCTATCAGTTCCGATATAATAATCAGCCAAAGCACCGCATACTTGACGCTTTGTATCTTCTGGTTCCAGTATTTGTTTTGTAATCAGTTCTGCTATTATATATTCAGGTGCTTTATTAGTATAGGATTGATAACTTTTTCCGCTTTCAGGAACTACAATGCGCATACTTGCCAAACCTTTTAATTCAATACCTGTTATTGTAGTTGTGGCATCTTCCTAATCAATTACTATGGAAGAAGTATTTACAATACCGCACACTCCATCAGTTATTTTGATGAAGTGTGCGTTGCGTAGAATAGGCGCACCAATGGAATAATTACTGATAACTATTTGCCATTCTCCAATACCGCTGTAACTTCTGGTAAAGGCGCAACTAATGAAATCATCCACCACGCCACTTAACACAGCGCGCCCATTCTCATAGGTATAACAATAGATATTCATAGTTCGCCCCCTTAAACACCTACATACCAATTATAGTAATACAAAAATACTTCTGGTGTTCCTGTAGCACTTGTAAATGTAATGCGGTTGGTTCCTGTTTGTAATTCAAAGAAAGTGCTATCAACAGAAATAAGATGGTAGGCATCTTGTATAGTGCCATCGGCTGCTATGTGCTTCACGCTCTTATTCCCATATGCTGTATTGATAGTGAGTTTTTCGCCCTCTTGAAGGGTTGTATTCACTTGTATGAATTCGCCTGTTGTGGCGTTTATAAGAATGGGGTTTTGACATTCGCCGCTAAACTCTGCGCGAATAGCGGCGGGAACATCGCCAATATTGTTTATGGTTGTTATGCTACTTTTTTCAGCAAACTTTGTTTCCCCATCCAGAATAACAGGGAAGGATAAGCCGCCAGTAAATCCAGCCATTAACAAACCGCTTTCGGCAGTATCACGCCAGAAAGGATTATAGGCGGTTAATTCAACTTCATATTCCTATAACCGCCCCATTCTTTCTACTGGTTCTGGTTGCGCCGATACTATACAGTCAATTGCCATCTTTATAGCGTCATTCTCATAAACCAATACACCAGCACCCAACAGCGGATTGAATATCTGCGCCATTAAGCGGCGTTCCTTGTATGTGGTTTCCATATCATTACAACAAACCAGATAGCGTATTGATATAATGCGCGTTCCCATAGCCATATGATGAAGGGTATAGCCATTCTGTTTATAACTTTGTGTGATTGAAGGTAGTATTTCAGCAGCGGTTAAGCCTTCATATTCACGCAAAATATATTTGTCATCATACCCTATAACTATCTTATTTCCGCGCTTGTTTGTAAATGTGAATCTTTCCATTATATCAAAGCCCCCACTAATTGCTTATTTAATTTCCGCTGCTCTTGTATAGTCTCAAATGGGGTTAGTGTGCGTTGTGTGAAGTAGTTGTTTTGAACTACGCTGGAAGCGCCGTATTTGCCCTTATAACCGCTTGCGTTTCCTACCTTACCAAATACCGCATTAGCCGATAGGGAAGGCTTAAAAGCCTTTTCTGTTTCTTCTGCCAATTCTTTCACGCTACTTATAACATCATCCGCACCGCCATCAATACCATTTTCTAAACCTTCATCAATGAATAAGCCCATCTGTTCCATAACTTTTGATGGGGAATGAATACCGAACCAACTTTTGACGGTATCCAATGCGCCCTTACAAATATCTTTGACCTTATTCTTTAATGCTTCTGCGCCGTTCATAATACCTTGTTTCAAACCGTCTATGATATTTCCACCAGCAGAAAGAAACCTGTCTTTCAAATTGGTAATTGCGCTTACAGCACCGCCAATAACATTACCAGCAGCGTTCTTTATGGCATCAATCTTCCCTGTAATACCGTCTTTTACTCTATTAAACATATCTCCACCAGCGGTAAAGAGATTGCCAAAAAATGATTTTACTTTATCAACAGCGCCGTTTATTACATTTCCAGCCGCTTCTTTTATGTTATTGATGGTTCCGCTAATGCCGTTCTTGACATTATCAAATAGTGTCTTACCTAAATTCAAAGCACCAGAAAAGAAAGAACCTATCGTATCCATTACACCTTGAATAACAGACGCGGCAGCGCCTACAACACCAGCAAGTGTATTTACAATACCGTCTTTTACATTATTGAATAAGTCCTTGCCTACGCTTAAAGCGTTGGAAAAGAATGATTTTATGCCGTCAATGATACCTTGAATTATACCCTTTGCCGCTTCTACAATGTTCGGTAATACATTTCCAATAGCGGTTATAATGTTATTGAATAAATCCTGCCCCACTTGAAGTATATTCCCAAACAATGAAGTAAAGCCTTCAACTATTCCCGCTACTATCTATGGAATAGCAGCGACAATAGCAGCAATAATTTCTGGTAAGTTTGTTATCAGGCTTGTTAGTAAGTCAATACCACATTGAATGATAAGCGGTATGTTTTCGGTTAGTGTGCTGATGATATTTGTAATTATTTCTGGCATCGCCGCAACCAGCGTTGGAAGTGCTTCAACAATACCTTCTATTAGGGAAGTTAGTAATTGAATACCCATACCAACTATTGTTGGAAGTTGTGCTGTTAGGTTAGTAATCATTTCTGTTATAACTGAAACCATTGTAGGAACCATTTCAGGAAGGGCATCAGTAATACCTTGTAAAAGCGCCGTCAAACAGTCCATACCAGCAGTTATAATAGAAGGTAGTAATGATATAATGCCATTTACCAGTTCTAAAAGAATGCTGGTTCCGCTTGCGAACAATTGCGGCAAACTATCAGTTATCGCGCCCAACAGGCTTGTTATAATCAAACTTGCGGCTTCTAATACTTGCGGCAGCGTTTCATTCAAAGCCGATACAAAGCCGCTTACACCCTCACTAAACTTTTCCTTTGCGCCATCAGTTCCAGCAACCAATTCTGTTAGGCCGTCCATAATGCCAGATAGGGAAGGTAGGAATTCAGCAACAATGTTATTCTTAACACCTGTCAAAGTCTGGTTAAACCTGCTCATACTATCACCAAAGGCAGCACCAGCAGCAACCGCGTCATTTGACATTATAATGCCTAATTGTTCCGCTTCATTATACATTCCCTGTATGCCGTCAGCACCAGCGTTTAGAAGGGGAACCATTTCATAAGCCGCTTTGGAACCGAATAAATCACAAGCGGCAGCAGCGCGTTCATCCGCATCTTCAATAGCGGCAACCTGCGCTATTGCCTGTTCTAATGTTAGTTCGCTACCCGTTTCCTGTAAGTTCTTTGCGGCTTTTTCCAGCGTTCCCATAGAAACGCCACTCATACCAGCAGCATATTCTAACTTCTGGTATTGTTCCGCGCTCATTCCCATTCTCTAACTTGCTTTATCAATAACATCGGCGGCAGAAGCGGTTTCATTCGCCATATTGATAATACCCGTTATCGCGGTTGCGGTTGCGGTTCCAACCGCTACTATTCCAGCACCAGCCGCTTTCAATCCGTTCTTCGCGGCTTCGCCAAACTTATTTATTCCTGTGGAAGTGTCATTTACCTTTTTCTTTGTATCGTCAAGCGCTTTACTGGCTTCGCTGTTATCAGCGGTAATTGCTATTTTTAATGCGCCTAAATCAATACTTGCCATTTGCGTTCTCACTTCCTTTCATTCATTTTCTGTCTAAATCTATCTTTATCAATAGAAGTTTGTTCTAATCGCGCGCATTTTTCTAAATACTCTCTCCCTTCATCACTTTTATTCAATTCGTCAATTATCGCGCATTTCAGCATCATCAAATAAGTATCAACAGGTAATTCTAAAACCCTGTAATAGTCAAGTCCAGAATAATCTATTACATGCTTTATGTTTGGCATCATATAATAATCTTCTTCTTTCTCATTTCCTGTTGAAGGCAATGAAGGTATTTTTAGTTTGGGTTTGTTTGTAATTCGTTAATGAACTCACTATATGCGCGAATAATAGCCGCTTTCATAGTCCAATCAAGGTTTTCAGCAATCCATTCTTTGCTATACTCTTTATTCTCCATATTGCTATTAAGAATAATATATGTTAGTTCTTCCATCGCTTCTAATGCGTTATCTTCATTTGTTTCCTTAAAGGCAAGTAGTTTAATAACATTTCCTTGCGTAGGCTTCTTAATGTGTAAAATGGTTCCATCCAACATAGTAATGTCTAATGTTTGCTTTACAAACAAACTCAAATCTAATGCTTTACTCATTTTATTTTCCCCCAATAAAATAGGGTAGGCGCGAACGCCTACCCGTCATCATAATTAAGCAGTATATGTTTCTTCTAATTCCACCTGAACACCGTCATTACCATGCGCCATTGCCTTAAATTCTGCGTCAATCGTGCTTTCACTCTCTGGATTAAATACAAGGGAAAGACCAGCAGAAGCAGTAGCAACCATAGTAATTCTAAATGCGTTGTTTCCTTCTTCATGAATGAAACGAATAGCATACTTTTTCATTTCACGCGCGCCGTTGCCACCTAATTTTAGTGTACGCTTATGGTTGGTGCTATCATCCTCATAAGTGCCAGCCGCGATTAGTTTAGAAAGGGTATTCATATCCCAAGTTAGAACACCACTCTTAAAAGAGCATTCTTCACTAATTACAAAGCGCTTATGAACCTCATATAAATCATCACGAATTTCATATTCAGTAGGCTTATATTCAAGGGTAGCACCGCCCTTAATTAGCCCAAGGCGGTTAGTATCCTATTCAAATTGCGCATCTTCTGGAATACCAGTATTCGCATTGTAATCTACAATGTATAACTTACCAGAACCTAAAATAATGTTTTCAGTAGTCATTTTATAATCTCACTCCTACCAGTTATATCAAAATACATATAGTGGTGGTATTTGTTCCTTCCATAGTCAAAGAGACTACCGCCACCGTTCTATTCAACCTGTAATATATTTTGCGTCAATGGTTCATCGCCGATAGTTAGAAGCAGTTTCTTTATAATGCTTTCAACCGAAAGCGCTTTATCTAATGTATCGGCTATAATGCTAATCTATATCCTTATTTTATTTACCGCTTTATTATCGCTTTGCGGGAACACCTGATAAATAACGCAATCGCCTAAATAATCGGTTGTATAAGGGTATATTCTATTCATCCCATCAAACAGTGCTTGTAGTGCCGCGCTGTTATTTAGAATACTCACTACTTCCTTAATCATTCAATATACCCCCAAAATAGTTAATAATATCGGCTCTGTTCTTTTCAACGGCGTCTTGAATGAATGGGGTTGGTTGTATGCCTTTTGTGCTTACATATTCGCCCTTCTTACTATCGTAGTAAATCCAAGGAACGTCTTTTCTACCGTTCCCCATTATCGCATAAATGCCTGTTCCCTGATGAACATAAGGCGCATATTCTAAATTAGAACCAACATAACCAACTATGCTATTATCATCATCTTCAATACTATGTGTGATACTTTGCCGCAACGTTCCATCAACGGCGGGACAATTCCTTTTGCTATCTGCTTCTACCAGTAAACAAGCCTGTTCCATAGCATCGCGGCAATTTTGCGGCAATCGTATAGCCACAAAATCATTCAGCGCGTTTTCCAAATCATTGCTATCGGCGCTAATCATTTTAATTCCTCAATCAACCGCAAATTAAGAATGTGAATGCGCGGCAAATCGGTTAGATAATCAATAGCATAAAGGTTTGAACCGTCTTTAATCAGGTGTTCCATAGTGATACCATCATCGCGCGTTATTCCTGTGTGTGTGCTATGGGCGGCAAGCACATTCATTACATTTTGCGTCTATCCATTGTTTAGGCTAATTGCCATATCAACGGTAAAAGCGACAACAGGAACAGAAACACGTTCATTTAATTCATTCATAGTTTCTTGCTTGCGGCAAACCTAAACTAATCTGGTTCTGTTGTTTATCATAGAAGTTTCATTTTCCTATAATTATTTAAGGCAGCAAGTATATTAGCAGGATAACCATCAACATAAGAATTATTCATTCCACTAAATCCTTCACTTACTAACCCTTCCGCCCCTAATCGGTTGTATTTAACCAAAACCATTTGAACGATAATATCATCTGTTCCTTCTGGAATATCATTCCTATTACAGTAGGCTTTGAAATCTGCGCGCGCCTGATTGATTAGATAGTTTAGTATTGTATCCTTATCTGTTCGCCCTATCAGCGCTTGTAATATCTCAATCATACTTTCACCGCCTTAAATCAAAATAGAAGGGTAGGGAATAAACCCCTACCCATAGAAAATTAAGCAGCGGCTTCGGCAATCTTGCGCGCTTTGGTAGCATCGGTAATAGCGACAATATAAGCGGTTCGTAGGTATACACTATTTACGCGCTTGTCAGCATCGCGTTCCTGTTCTACTTCAACATCCTTTTTAAGGAATAGGGTAGTGGCTTCTTTGGTCATAAGATAAGCGGCATTAGCAGAAGCAAGGGCTTTGGTAGCAATAACGGGAATACCCGCGATAGTGCCAACTTGCCCATTATAAACAACTTCACCCATCTGCGCGGCTTTATAATCTTCATCCTTGCGAATATCGCCCTTCCATTCAGGGGAAACAAGTAGGAATAAGCCGCTTTCATCCTCAATGTTCATATCAGCAATAGCATCAACTACCGCATCATAGGAAATAGAAGAACCATGCGCAAAGGTGGTAGTGCCAATGCCACCAGTAGCAAGGGCAGCAGAAGCGGCAACGGCGGTATAGAAATCAGAAGTTAGTTTGTTAGCCATTACCTGTGTAGCGCCCTTTGTTAGCATATCTACGATTTGTGGGTCTTTCATAACATCTTCATCGGTATAGTCAAAAGCCTATTGAACTAACTTTACGGTATAATCCTTACCAGTATAGGAAATAGAACCGCGATTTGCGGCAGTATTGCCTACACCAGCGGCTAATTCTTCTGCTACACCACTATAAACATAGGTGTTAATGGTTTTCTTCATACCAGCGTTTTCGGCTAAATCGGTATCAATAGTCATTAGAGAACGCGCATTTACAGTAGTAGTTAGAATATCCTTTGCTAAACCAGCAATTACAGCATTATTATAAACAGTATTAGCCATAATAAGTTTCACTCCTATTATTTATTCAACCTCTTATATAATTCAGGGTTGTTTTGATATAATTCACTTCTTTGCGCCAAAGTCAGTTTCTTAAACTTTTCTGGTGTCATTTCTTCGGTTATTGTGCCTGTTCCAACTTTGGGCGTTCCCGTTGCCAGACGTTTCTTTACTTCCGCGGCAACGGCTTCTTTGAATAGTTTATCAAGCGTATCAATGCGGCTTTGTGCTTCTTTTACGTCCTCACCAATTTCAATTAAATCAGCAAAGGCAGTATTAAGGCCGCGCGCATTCAATACCTTCATTACTTCATTCTTATTTTGAAGTAGGGTATATTCCTTTAATTGGTTCTCCAATTCCTGAATACGCATATCCTTTTCCGCTACGCCGCGCGCCTGTTCATCTAACTTACTCAAAGATAATTCTTTTTCGTATTTAGCCTTTTGCTTTGATAGCGCGGAACTTACGCGTCTATCTGCTTCACGTTGTAATAATTCGTTTACTTCTTCTTGCGTATAAGTCTTTACTTCTTCTTGTTGCCCTTCTTGATTTTGAAGTTCAACATTGGTAGTATTCATATCTTCCATAAATATCATTCTCCTATTATCGTTAGTTGCGGCAAAGCCGCCCCTGAATTATGAGTTGTTTTAATACCCCTCATCATTATTTAATTCCACTATTGGAATATAACAGCATCTACAATTAGGATGAATAGGCAATAGTGGAACATTGTCTATATCATAAATACCTTTATATTCGGCGCAGTCCTCACAACAATCAGGTTCAGGGAAGAATTCAACGCGCTGGATACCAGCCGCCTTATAACTATCTTTTGCGGCAGCGTTGTATATATGGTTTGCTTCTGTTCTAATCAGCCTGTCCGCATTATGATAGGCGGTTTCAAAGTCAATAGAAAGCGCCTGTTTAATGCTGTCTGGATTTTTCCCTAAACAAATCATATCAACCAAATCTTTGTTAATGCGTTGCGCTAATACTTCGCTATTACTGGTAATGCGCGCGCCTACCGTTGAACCGCCCCACACTTTTTGAGAATAGGAAACATCTTCAAATGCGGCGTTTAAGATTTGTTTGGTCTGTTCGGCAGAAGTAGTATTAAACTTACCATCGCCGCGAAATTCGCGCAAAGACAAACCAACCGTTTCTTCATATACCCTATTGGCTATTTCATCTATATCTTCCATCTGTAAGCGCCCTATGATTTTGGTTTGCTTTTCTATTTCTTGTTTTAGATTAGTGTATTTAACCATTCTCCATAGTTCGGTTCTGGATGGAATAACACCCGCGCCCATATCCGCTAACAGGCTGTCTAACCGCTGTTCTATGCGCTTATGTGCCTTTTTATAGTAGGCGGCTTGCCGCTGAATGTATGAACCACTTAAACGTTCCGCTTTATTCTGGTTGTTAATCGCTCTCTGTCTCCAATAGTCCATCATCATTCACCTGTTGAATATCATAGTTATTATAACCAGCGTTGTTTTCATTCTCTATACGTTCCCGCTCTGTTGCGGCATCAACGTCAATAGGTAATAATCCAATCTGTGTTTCATTAGAAAGTAAGTGCCCTATCTTATTTAGAACATCTGCCATTTCAGTAATGTTAGATGGAACATTGCGCTTAAAGTGTATCTCAATCGCCATATAATCATATGCCGTTCCAGTAATAGCAAGCACATTACATATAATCTCTAACCTACGCTGTAATCCTTTCTTAAACTCACGTTCTTTCTTGCTTGTCTTATTTTCAAGTCCCATTAGTTTATACTTCATCGCAACACCAGAAGCATTTGCGGCAAAGTCCTTGTCTGTCATTGAAGGGCAGGCCGAAAATTTATGAATACTCTGTTCCAACCTGTTTTTCAGGTTCTCCACATAGGTATCATTCATCTGTTTTATTAACCATTCGGCTTTGCTATCCGCGCCCAATAGAAGAACGCGCTGTTCCTTCATCGCCGCAATATCTTCTGGTTCGGTTCCACCCATTCCATATAGCGCTAAATAGGCATCCGCAAAATATTCCATATCATTAACGCTATCACTTTGGATTTTATCATAAGCATCAATCAGGGAAATTACTGGTTCAAAATCACCAATACATTCTTCATTGTTATTATAGATAACAATAGGAACCATATGGAAATTATGTGTTTCTTCACTTACTAATTCAATGCTTGAAACTGTGCGCTTAAATAACTGGTGATATGTGCGGCTGAATACTTCCACATATTCAGTAGTGTTACCTGTTAATATATCTTCATCTGTATAGTAGCGGATGAAGTATAATAAATCTGCTTCTATTGTATCATCAAAGATAGGAATAGCGTTGATTGCGTCTATCTTCTGAAAGCGCGTGTTTCCATCCGCATCAATATAGATTTGTTCGTAGGCGCAACCATAAATTGAAGCGTCTTTTGCTAATGTGCTATTTTCACTTGCTTCATCATTATAATTATATAGAATGTTGATTTCATCCAGTAATTCAGCGTCAGGGGAACTATATACAATCGGTTCCCCCATAAAATAACCTGTCATAATATCGGTTATATAATTGGCATACGGATTAACGACTTTGTTATTTGGCTTTGCCGCATCGCTGTTAATCCTACCGCAAATAGCATGTTTCCCAATATAGTAATCATGTAATTTCTACTTGCGCCGTTCTTCATATTTATTATTCTCAATATACTTTTCAATCATTTGCGGCGTTAGTATGCTGTCAATAGGTAATCTATACATTGTTTTGTTTCACTCCATTATAAACCCAAAGCGCTTTTAGAAACCGTTCTTAATCGCTGTTGGTTATCCAAACATTGAAGCGCATAGCGCAAAGCATCGCAACAATGATTATATGCGTCTTGCGGTTTATTGATATATTCGCCGCTCTTATCCTTAACCCAAGAATAGTTTTGAAGTTCTATCAGCAGGTTAGGGCATTTTTCAGAAACCA